>Ga0310690_10002790_pt1 | contig 27634 bp, 24 predicted proteins | sample AusTroGonzalo_MG_2_FD_207661 | JGI IMG/M metagenome (GOLD analysis project Ga0310690, IMG submission 207661) | Bovine rumen microbial communities from tropical cattle in Woodstock, Queensland, Australia - Gonzalo_04 (v2) (version 2) | ecosystem: Host-associated > Mammals > Digestive system >...
CGACGACTACATCGGCAAGGAATTCGACGTCAAGATCATCAAGATCAACCTCGACCGCCGCAACATCGTCGTTTCGCGCCGCGAGATCCTCGAAGAGTCGCTCCGCGAACAGCGCGGCAAACTGCTCGCCGAAATGCAGATCGGCGAACTCCGCCACGGCACCGTCAAGAACATCACCGACTTCGGCGCCTTCATCGACCTCGGCGGCATCGACGGGCTGCTCCACATCACCGACATCTCGTGGAGCCGCGTCTCGCATCCGAGCGAAGTGCTCTCGGTCGGTCAGGAACTCGACGTCGTCGTCATCGGCATCGACCGCGAGAAGGAGCGTGTCTCCCTCGGTCTCAAGCAGAAGACCCGCAACCCGTGGGACGACGTGGTCGAGAAATATCCGAAGGGCGCGCTCGTGAAGGGCAAGGTCCTCAACCTGATGCCCTACGGCGCCTTCATCGAGCTGGAAGTCGGCGTCGAAGGTCTGATCCACGTCTCCGAGATGAGCTGGACCAAGCGCATCAGCAAGGCGAGCGACGTGCTCTCGGTCGGCGAGGAAGTCGAGGCGGTCGTGCTCAACGTCGACCGCGACAGCCGCAAGATCTCCCTCGGTCTCCGTCAGAAGGAGCGCAATCCGTGGGAGGTGCTCGCCGAGAAGTATCCGGTCGGCCGTCACATCGTCGGCAAGGTCCGCAACATGACCAACTACGGCGCCTTCGTCGAACTCGAGAACGACATCGACGGCATGATCCACGTCTCCGACATGAGCTGGACCCGCAAGATCAACAACCCGAGCGAAGTTCTGAAGCCGGGCCAGGAGGTCGAAGTCGTGATCCTCGAGATCAATCCGAAGCAGCAGCGCATCTCGCTCGGTCTCAAGCAGGCGGAAGACGATCCGTGGTCGAACATCGACAGCCTCTACAAGGTCGGCGACATCGTCAAGGGCAAGGTCTCGAAGATCACCGCCTTCGGCGCCTTCGTCGAACTCTCCAACAAGATCGACGGTCTGATCCACATCTCTCAGATCAGCCGCGACCGCGTGGAGAAGGTCAAGGACGTCCTCAAGATCGGCGACGAAGTCGAAGCGCGCGTCATCAAGGTCGACAGCGCCGAACGCCGCATCGGTCTTTCGATCAAGGCGGTCAAGGAGAACTTCACTCCCGAAGACCTCAAAGCCGCCGAAGAGGAATACACCGCCGCGCTCAAGCCCGGCGAGAACATGGTGGATCTCGGCGAAGCCTTCAGCAACGAAGTCCTCGCCAACCTCAAACTCGAGGAATAGTTCCCGCAGCACGGCCGGGACGGCTCCCGAAAAGGACGCCGTCCCGGTTTTTCTTTTGCACCCCCGCTCCGCGCGGGGGAGCTGCGTCGGGGGGCGGGCGTCATGAAACGCTTTCTCTTTCACTTTCACCGGCAGGCGGTCGTCGCCGCGGTCCGCTTCTGCGAGGAGCACTGCGGAGAACAGGCGGTTCTCGTCGCGCTGGCGTTCCTGATCGGTCTCGCCGGCGCCGTCGCCGCCGAAGCTCTTCACGGCGGCGTCGAAGCGCTCGGCGCCTGCGCCCGCCGGCTGGAGGAGACCGCCGGAGCTTCTCTCCCCGGCTGGAGCCTGGCGGCGGCGGTCGCCTTCGTGCTGCTCCCGCTGCTGGGCATCGTGCTCTCGGGCACGGTGCAGCGGTTGTGGGGCGGTCCGCGTTATGCGAAGAGCCTGTCGCCGCTGATCCTCGCGCTCTACCGCCGGAGCACCGCGATCCCGCTCCGCGAAACGGTCACGCACATCCTGTCGAGCGCCCTCGCCGTCGGACTGGGAGGCTCCGCCGGACTCGAAGCCCCCAGCGTGCTCACCGGAGCTGCGATCGGCGCCAACTGCGGAAGTTTTCTCGGCGTCAGCCACCGGCGGCGGTCGCTCCTGATCGGCTGCGGCGCGGCGGCGGCGATCTCGGCGATCTTCGGCAGTCCGATCGGCGGGGTCCTCTTCGCGGTCGAAGTGCTGCTGCCGGAGTTCCGGGTCGGCGCGCTGATCCCGATGCTGATCTCCAGCGCGGTCGCCACCGTCGCGGGGCGTTTCTTCGGCGGCGGCAGAACGCTGGCGCTGGAGATCGGCGCCTCGTGGCGCACCGACGCGGTCCCGTTCTATTTTCTCTACGGCGCGCTCGCGGCGGTGATCGGGGTCTATGTGATCCGCGTCGCCTACCGTCTCGGCGAACTTCTCCGGCGGAGTTTCCCGCGGCTTCGGGTCAGGATGCTGGTCGGAGGCCTGGCGCTCGCGCTGCTGCTGGCGCTCTTCCCGCCGCTGCGCGGACAGGGATACGATTTCATCCGGATTCTTTTCGCCGGTGATCTCGCGGCGCTCGCCGCCTCCGCGCCGCTGCTCGCGCCGCTCGGCAGTCCGGTCGCGGCGGTCGTGCTGCTGCTCGGCGCGGGGATCCTGCTCAAGGTGGTGACTTCGGTGCTCACGGTGGAGTCGGGGGGCGACGGCGGCATCTTCGCGCCGTCGATGTTCATCGGCGCCTTCGCCGGTTTCGCCTTCGCGCGGCTGGTCAATCTGACCGGGATCGCCGCGCTGCAGGAATCCAACTTCGTCATCGTCGGCATGTGCGGCGTCTTCACCGCGGTGATGCGCGCCCCGCTCACCGGGATCTTTCTGATCGCCGAAGTGACCGGCGGCTATGTGCTGCTGGTGCCGCTGATGATCGTTTCGGCGGTGTCGTGGTTCGTCGCCCGGCGTCTCGAACCGGAGTCGATCTACCGCAAGGTGCTGGTCGAGGGTCATCTGCTCTACGACGACCGCGACAAGGCGGTGCTGCAGCGGCTGCCGGTGCGCCTCAACGTGGAGCGCAACTATCCGGAACTGCGTGCGGAAGAGCCGCTCAGCCGCCTCAACGAACTGGTCGAGGAGCGCCCCTGCGAAGTCTTCCCGGTGCTCGACGGCGACCGCCGTCTGGTGGGCGTGCTCCACCTCGACCGGGTGATGGCGGCGCTGGTGAATCCGGAACTGGAGTCCACGCTTCTGGTCTTCGATCTGATGGAGTCGCCCCGCGTCGTGCTGTCGCCGGAGGACGACCTCGCCCGCGCGATGGAGGATTTCGACCTCTGCCGCGTCGAATTTCTGCCGGTCAACGACGGCGACGGCCGCTTCATCGGTTTCGTCTCCCGGAAGGCGTGCTTCGGCAAGTACCGCCGCCTGGTGCGCGAGGCGGACAGTTTCTGAATCTGCTTTGCGCACAGCATTTTCGGTTTGCAAAGACCGGCGCACAGGGATATATTAAGAAGAGGAGGCGCTTCGCCTCCGCTTCCGGCGCGGGGAGCGCACGGGAGACGGGATGCTCAACAACCGCCGGAAAAAATCATGAACAATCTTCTGAATGACAACGAATCCGAAAGCACGTTCCTGCAGGATTTCTTCTGTTTCCGCAACATCCTCGAAACCGCGCTGCGCTACTGGCTGATCGTCGCGGTCGCGGCGTGTCTCGGCACGATCGCCGCCTTCGTCTACACCCGCTTCATCGTCAAGCCGATCTACGTCGCCCATGCGAGCATCTTCTCGTGGCGCCTCGAACAGAGAGGCGAACACGCCGCGACGACCGACAACACCTACCACGATCTCGCGACTTCGCTGATGCTGGTGAACGATTACCGGGAGCTGCTCCGGAGTTCCCGGGTCAACAACCGGCTGGCGAAGCGGGTCGCGGAACGTTTTCCGGGAATGTCGAAGAAGATGCTGTGGTACGAGCTCACGATCTCCAACTCCCGCGACTCCCGGATCCTGACGATCGAGGCGCAGGCGCACTCTCCCGAACTTGCCCGGTATGTCGCCGACGAAACGACCAAAGTCTTCGGCGACACCATCAGCGAAGTGCTGCTCTTCAACAACGTGCAGGTCATCGACACCGCGACGCTGCCGGAGGAGCCGGTCAACCGTTCGCTCGGCCGCAATCTGCCGGTCGGCTTCCTGATCGGCACGCTGGCGGGGATCGGCATCGCGCTTCTGATCGGCTTCTGCGACCAGACGATCAAGGATTCCGCCCAGGCGTCGCGCTACCTCGAACTGCCGGTGATGGGAACGATCCCGCTGGTCGAAGGGGAGGAGGCATCGGAGCATACCCTTTGCGAACTCGTCGACATGTCGTCGCAGCAGGATCTCGCGGAATCGTTCCGGCTCCTGCGCGCCAATCTGCCGTTTCTCGCCGTGGCGAGCGGCGACCGCGTCTGCCGCGTCTTTCTGGCGACCAGCACCCTGCCGAGCGAAGGCAAGAGCAGCTGCATCTCGTCGCTGGCGGTGCTGACCGCGCGGGCGGGCAAGAAGGTGGTGCTGATCGACGCCGATCTGCGGAAGCCGACGGTCCACCGCACCTTCGGCATCTCCGGCGGCGTCGGACTGGTTTCGGTGCTGTCGGGCGAAAGCGACGTCGAAAAGGCGAAGGTCAAAATGGAGGAGTGCCTCGACCTGATCCCCTGCGGACCGATCCCGCCCAACCCCGCGGAACTTCTGATGTCCGAAAACTTCGCCCGGATGCTCGACACGCTCCGCAGGGAATACGACTACATCTTCATCGACTGCCCTCCGGCGCTCTTCCTCACCGACCCGCTCACCGTCGTGCCGCTCGCCGACGGGGTCCTTTTCTGCGTGGCTTGCAACGACGCCAAAATCGGCTTGATCCGCAAGGCGATCCGTTCGATCCAGCAGATCTCGGAGAAGCCGATCGGTCTGATCGTCAACCGCCTCAGCACCCGCCACGCCATCGGCTACGGATACTACCGCAGCGACTACAAGAGCCGCTATTACCGGCGTTATTACCGCTCCTACGGACCGGGGGCGGAACATGAAAAAAAGGAGTCCGCGCGCGGCTGACGGAGCCGTTTGCCCGCATTCCCTCCGCATGCGTGAGGACAATATTTCCGCCGGAAGGAACGTTATCGGATCCGGAACGGGGTTTCGGCGTCGGGAACAATTCAGGAGATGAGAACGGAATGAAAATCTTTTTTCGCTGGTTTCTCGCCGCGGTCGCGCTGTCGGCGATCGTCGCGGGCATCTGGTACGGGGTCCGCAACGCGCTCGACAACGGCGCGGTATACACCTTCAAGGAGGAGGAGATCGGCCGCGGCGACCTCGCCAGCACGATCAGCGCCTCCGGCACCGTGGAGCCGGAGGAACTGGTCAACGTCGGCGCGCAGGTGACCGGCAAGATCATGAATTTCGGCGTCGATTCCGACGGCAGACCGATCGACTACGGCTCCCGGGTCACGAAGGGGATGCTGCTGGCGAAGATCGACGACGTGCTTTACGAAGCCGCGCTGCGCGAAGCGAAGGCGGCGAAGCTGCAGGCGGATGTCGCCGTGCTGAGCGCGGAGGCGTCGATCAAGCAGGCGAAGGCGCGCCTCGTGCTCGCCGAACGCAACTGGAAACGGGCGAAGGAACTCGAACCCAAAGGCGCGCTCGCGCGCAGCGAATACGACTCCTGCGAAGCGGAATATCTGAGCAAGAAGGCGGATATCGCCGTCGCCGAAGCCGCGCTCGAACAGGCGAAGGCGCGCGTCACCAGCGCCGAAGCCTCCCTCGTCAAGGCGCAGCGCAACCTCGATTACTGCTTCATCAACTCGCCGGTGGACGGGGTGATCATCGACCGCCGGGTCAGCGTGGGCCAGACGCTGGTCTCCAGCATGAGCGCGTCGAGCATCTTCCTGATCGCCAAGGATCTCCGGAAAATGCAGGTCTGGGTTTCGGTCAACGAGGCGGACATCGGCAGCATCAAAGTCGGCATGCCCGCGACCTTCACCGTCGATGCATTCAGCGACACGCTCTTCCGCGGCACGGTGCACAAGATCCGGCTCAACGCGACCATGTCGCAGAATGTCGTCACCTACGTCGTCGAAGTGGCGACCGACAACACCGACGGCAAGCTGCTGCCCTACCTCACCGCCAACGTGAACTTCATCCGCGAGCAGCGCAAGAATGTGCTGTATATCTCCAATGCGGCGCTCCGTTACATGCCGCCCGCCGAAAGGATGGCTCCCGGAGCCGCCGCAAAGGTCGCCGCCTTCCGCGCCGAACGCATCGCGAAGGCGAAATCGGGGAAGCGCGGCAGCGGTCCGCGCGAAGCGCTGCTGTGGAAGAAAACCGCTTCCGGCACGGTCGAGCCGCTCCGGGTCACCGTCGGCATGAACGACGGACGGCGTTCCGAGATCACCGGCGCGAAGATCGCCGCCGGGATGAAGATCGTGAGCGGGCTGATCGAAGGCGCCGCTCCGGCGGGGAACGCGAAGGGCGGTCCGTCCAAGAGTCCCTTCCTGCCGACGCCGCCCCAGCGCCGCAGCAGCAATCCGAACCAGCCCGCGCGTCAGCCGGCGGGCGGACGTCCGATGTGAACTCCCACCCGCGCGAGGGATCCGCAAAGATGGCTCTCATCGAACTTGACGGCATCACCAAGACCTACTTTCTCGGCGAGATCGACGTGCCGGTCCTGAAAGGGATCTCGCTTGCCATCGACCGCGGCGAATACGTCGCGCTGATGGGCGAAAGCGGTTCCGGCAAGAGCACGCTGATGAACATTCTCGGCTGTCTCGACCGGCCTACCTCCGGCGACTACCGTTTCGAAGGGGAAGAGCTGGGACGCGCCTCCGGCGACCGGCGGGCGATGGTCCGCAACCGCCGGATCGGTTTCGTCTTTCAGTCCTTCAATCTGCTGGCGCGGACCAGCGCGCTCGAAAACGTCATCATGCCGCTCACCTACACCGCGGGCGACCTTTCGCGCCGCGAGGCGCTGCGCCGCGGCCGCGAAGCGCTTGCCGCGGTCGGCCTCGCCGACCGCATGGAGCACCATCCGTCGCAGCTCTCCGGCGGGCAGCAGCAGCGGGTCGCCATCGCGCGGGCGCTGATCAACCGTCCGCCGGTGCTTTTCGCCGACGAACCGACCGGGAACCTCGATTCGCGGACCGGGATCGAAGTGATGGAGATGTTCGGACGGCTGAATTCGGAGGAGGGCATCACCGTGATCCTCGTCACCCACTCGACCGAGATCGCCGCCTGCGCCAAGCGGACGATCCGGCTTCAGGACGGTCTGATCGTGCAGGACGGTCCGGGAGAAAGCGAGGCGCGCCGATGAGTCTCCTCTCGACGATCGCCGTCGCGCTCAACGCGCTCCGCCGCAATCCCACCCGCGCCGCCTTGACCACGCTGGGCATCGTGATCGGCATCGCCGCCGTCATCACGATGATGGAGATCGGCAAGGGATCCTCCACCTCGATCCGCAAGAGCATCGAAAAGATGGGGGCGAATTCGGTGCTGATCCGTCCCGGCGGACGGCGTACCGGCGGCATCAGTCAGGGCAGCGGCAGTTCGATCACCCTCTCCCCCGCCGACGCCGAGGCGATCGCGCGCGAATGTCCCAACGTCGCCCGCGTCGCGCCGGTGATCAGCGCCAGCGGCGCACAGCTGATCTCCGGCAGCCGCAACTGGGTCGCCGCGCAGACGGTCGGCACCTCGCCGGAGTTCCTCGACATCCGCAACTGGCAGATCGCCGAGGGACGCTGCTTCACCCACGCCGAGGTCGACAACGGAGCGCGGGTCTGTCTGGTCGGCGAAACGATCGTGCGCGAGGTCTTCGACGGCGAGTCGCCGATCGACAGCGAACTGCGGATCAAGAACACCACCTTCCAGGTGATCGGAGTGCTCAAGAGCAAGGGCGCCAACATGATGGGGATGGATGAAGACGACATCGTGATCGCCCCGTGGACCACGATCCGGATGCGCGTCACCGGGCGGACCACCGGTTCCGCCGGCAACACCACCAGCACCGCCGCCTCCACGCCCGGAGAACTTTACCCCGGCACCGGAGTCGCGCTCTACCCCGAGCAGAACAGTCAGCTCATCGCCGACACGCTGCTCAAGCCGAAGTTCACCCAGCTGAACCAGATCATCTTCTCCGCCGCCGACACCACCAAGATCGAGGAGGCGATCACCGAGGTGACGCTGCTGCTCCGCGAACAGCACCGGATCCGCCGCGATCAGGACAACGATTTCCGGATCCACAGTTCCGGGGACTTCATGAAGATGCTCAACAGCACTTCGGTGCTGATGACCAACCTGCTGCTCGGCGTCGCGCTGATCTCGCTTGTCGTCGGCGGCGTCGGCATCATGAACATCATGCTGGTCTCGGTCACGGAACGCACCCGCGAGATCGGGCTGCGGATGGCGGTCGGCGCGCGGTCGCGCGACATTCTGAAGCAGTTCCTGATCGAATCGGTGGTGCTCTGTCTCGTCGGCGGCGCGATCGGCATCGTCCTCGGTCACGGGGCGGCGCTGCTGGTGGAAAGCCAGCTCGGCTGGCCGATCGAATCGAGTCCGGGGGCGGTGGTCGCCGCGGTCGCGGTCTCGGCGGCGGTCGGAGTTCTCTTCGGATTCTATCCGGCGTGGAAGGCATCGCGCCTCGACCCGATCGACGCCCTCCGCTACGAATAAGCGTTTGCCGGGCGGCGGTCAAACGCCCAAAATCGCAAATCTTGGCGGGGGCGAGTTGTAAAAACTCCGCTCCGGTGGTATTTTAGTGGCGGAACCAACATCCTCCGCGCGGAAGGCGGAGCAGCAGGAGCAGGGAGTCATGTCCGAATTGCAATTGAAACGTCCGGTGGCTTTTTTCGACATCGAAAGCACCGGAGTCGTACCGCAGCGCGACCGCATCGTCGAGATCGCGGTGCTGAAGGTCCAGCCCGACGGTTCGCAGCGGAGCACCGTCCGCCGTCTGAATCCGGGGATCCCGATCCCCGCGGGCGCCAGTGCGATCCACGGGATCACCGATGCGGACGTCGCCGACTGTCCGAGTTTCGCCGACATCGCCGAAAAGCTCTTCAACTACCTCTCCGACTGCGACTTCGCCGGATACAACATCGTCGGCTTCGACCTGCCGATGCTCGCCGCTGAATTCAAACGCGCCGGTTACGACTTCAATCCCGACCAGCGGAAGGTGGTCGACGTCTACAACATCTTCTGCCGCCTCTTCCCGCGCACACTGACCGCGGCATACAAGCTCTTCTGCGGCAAGGATCTCGAGGGAGCCCACGGCGCCGCCGCCGACACCGCCGCGACCTTCGAGGTCCTCCTCGGCCAGCTCCGGAACCACCCGGAACTGCCGGGCGCCTTCGACGATCTCGCCGTCTTCTGCGAACAGGCGGATCCCGACGCGGTGGACAAGGCGCGCCGCTTCCGCTGGTGCGGCGACGAAGTGGTGCTCAATTTCGGCAAGCATGCCGGGCGAACCCTCCGCGATCTCGCCGAAAACGATCCGGGATTTCTGCGCTGGATCATCCGCAGCGATTTCGCCGACGATGTGAAGACGATCGCCTCCGACGCGCTGATCGGCAAATTCCCCGTGCGGGAGAAGAGCAGTGGCACCGGAGCCTGATCTGCGCCGTCTCGCCTCCCTGCTCGACGACGAGGATGAATCCGTCGCCGTCAACGCGATGGCGGAGCTTCTGCTGCGCGAAGACGAGCTCGGCACGCTTCCCGGCGAATTGCAGGAACACCCCGACCCGCTGATGCGCCGCCGCGCCCATCAGCTGCAGGCGGCGCTCACCTACCGCCGCCGCCGCCGGGAGTTCGCCGCGATGCTGCGGGCGCCCGAAGTGGCGTTCGTTCCGGGGCTGATCGCGCTCCACATGCAGTGGTACGACAACGATTCCATGCCGGCGATCGCCGAACGGGTCGCGGTCTTCCTTCATTCGCTCTCCAACCGCAGCGTCTTTTCGCTGGAGGACATCGCCTACCAGATGCACCGCGCCGAACTTGCCGCCGAATGCGAAACGACGCTCCGTCCCGAAAACTACTGCATCGGGACCATCCTCGCCAACCGTTCCGGATCGGCGGCGATCCTTTCCGGGCTGGGCAGGGAGCTTGCCGCCTCGCCGGAAGATTTCCGCATCGTCCGCGCGCTGGGCGACTTCGCGGTTTACGACGGCGAACGGCTGCTGATCGGAGCGCGCGACTGGCGCATCGTGCCCGCCCCCGGCGTGCGCGATCTGGAGTTCTGGGAACCGCGTTCGATCCTCGCGCTCGCCGCCGACCTGCTCTTCGGCAGCGCGGTCAACAGCGACAGTTTCCGCTATGTGCTGACCCTCGCGCAGGCAATGAGCGGCGAGGAGGACGACTACCCGCTGAATTTTCTGCCATATCCCTACCGCCCCTGCGCGGAGGCGGATTGCGGCGACGCAGCGGAACAGGATCCGCCTCCCCCGGAGGGAGATGCCGGAGAGGAAGAAGAAGGAGAAGATGAACGATGAGCGGAAGTTGTTTCGGTGAAGTTTTCCGTGTGACGACCTTCGGGGAATCGCACGGAGCCGGTCTCGGCGCGGTGATCGACGGGGTCCCGGCGGGGCTCGAGATCGATCCGGAGTTTCTCCGCCGCGAGATGGAGCGGCGGCGGCCGGGCGGCGGCACCGCCGGGAGCACCGCGCGCCGCGAAGCCGACGCTCCGGAGATCCTGTCGGGGGTCTTCGAGGGACGCTCCACCGGCGCCCCGCTGGCGATCCTGATCCGCAACACCGACCAGCGTTCCGCCGATTACGGCGAACTCGCCGACCGTTTCCGTCCCGGTCACGCCGACCTCACGTTCCTCCGCAAATTCGGAGTCCGCGACTGGCGCGGCGGCGGCCGCTCGAGCGGACGCGAAACCGCCGCCCGCGTCGCCGCCGGAGCGGTGGCGAAGCTCCTGCTCGCCGAGTCGGGAGTGAAGATCCGCGCCGGAGTGCTCTCGATCGGCAACGTCGAAGGCAGACGCATCGACTTCGACGCGCCCGACGCGAATCCGCTCCGCGCCCTCGATCCCGACGCGGTCCCGGCGATGCTCGCCGAGATCGAAGCGTGCCGCCGCGAGCTCGACAGCGTCGGCGGCATCGTCGCCTGCCGCGTCGAGGGCGTTCCCGCCGGATGGGGAGAGCCCGTCTTCGACAAACTCGACGCGCTGCTCGCGCAGGCGGTTCTGTCGATCGGCGCGGTCAAGGCGATCGAATTCGGCGACGGCTTCGCCGCCGCCCGCAGCCGGGGGAGCGCGAACAACGACTCCCCGCTGTCCGACGGCTCCTTCGCCTCGCATCACGCGGGCGGCGTGCTCGGCGGCATCTCCAACGGGGATGCGGTCGAATTCCGGCTCGCCGTCAAGCCGACGCCGTCGATCGCCCGCCGCCAGAAGACCGTCGACGCGGAAGGCAGGGAGTGCGAGATCGAGATCGGCGGCCGTCACGACGTCTGCATCGCGCCGCGCATCGTGCCGGTGGTCGAAGCGATGACCGCGATCGTTCTCGCCGACCTCTCGCTGCGCCAGCGCTGCGCCCGGCTCTGACTCCGGGGAGAATCCTCCTTCCATGAAGGGCGTCCCGAGGGCCGCCCTCTTTTTTCGCCCCGAATCGCGGATTTCGCAAAACCGGGGATTGAAAAAACGCCGGAACGCCGTATGGTGTTCCGGAGAAGAGGAAGGAGAGTGCGCATAGGACGCGCGCTCCGCGCAGAGCCGCCCGGTTCCCGCCGCGAAGCGCGGAAGAGAAGAAAGATCCCGCCGATATTGTTTTCCGACCCGTTGTCGTCGCCCCGCCGTTCCGGAGAAGAGGGGGACGCGCGTTCCGTACGCCGTCCCGTTCCGGAAGCGGCGGGGATTCGCCGTGTTTCCGCGAAACCATTCAGAAAGAGGAGGAGTGTTGCGTATGGTAAAACGGTTGCTGGGGGCGGTATTCGCCTCGGGGATCCTTGCGTCGTCCGGCGAGGCGGCCGGAACGGCTCCGCAGGGAGAGAAGCCGGAGGAGGTGCGCACCCTGCGCTTCGTGCAGGATGACGCGCAGGATTACATGGTCTCGAAGATCTATGTGCTCAAGTACGTTCAGGCGAACGACATCACCCCCTTCCTCAACAGCATGGTCAAGCGCTACAACATGAATTCGGTGGTGAACTGCATCGAATACGGCGCGAAAAACGAACAGATCCTCACCGTGACGACGCCGATCGGAATGATGCCCTACGTCGACGACTTTCTCGCCAAGGCGGACCGTCCGGTGATGATCGACGGCAAGGTGCCGGGGGAGATCCTGCGCGGCACCGGGATCACGCGGGCGACCTACCGGCCCAAGTACCGTTCGGGTCAAGTGCTGATCAATATGATCGTCAATGCCTTCCTGAACGCCGGGCCCTACGGTTCGGTCTACGGCTACGACAAGAACTCCAACCAGATCTACTGGAAGGACAACACCACCAACACCGGCTATGTACGTCAGGTGCTGGAGATCCTCGACCGCCCCGCGCCGCAGATCAACCTCGTCTTCACGGTGAGCGAAGTGCGCGAAAGCGATCTGCTCGATCTCGGCATCGAATATCTCGCGTGGAAAAACGGACCGGGACTCAATCTGTTTCAGGCGGCGTTCCGTTCCTTCGACCTCTCGTCGGCGGGCAGCGCCGCGATCCAGGCGATGACCGGACCGATGGGCGGCTTCTTCTTCGCGCCGCAGTTCGACGCGAGCTTCATCCGGATCCTCGCCCAGAGCGGCAGGGCGGAGATCAGGAACACCGCGACCCTCACGGTGGCGAATTCCGACACCGAGACCTACGGGATCTTCTTCAATCCGCAGTTCCAGAACATCATCAAATCCGACAACGACCGCACCTCCGTGACGGTCAGCAGCGTGGCGCAGCAGAGCAGCGGGATGCAGATCCATCTGCAGGTCATCAAACCGATCGTCTGCCTCCACACCGGAGGGACGGAGGTCGATTTCACCATTCCGGACTACGCGCCGGGAAACTACACCGGGATCCCCGGGACCCTCTTCTTCGGCTATGCGATCGCCACCGCCAACGTCGTCGAACGCAACAACTACGGAGCGGAACTCGTCGACACCAATTCGATCAGCGGCGAAACGACCATGGAGCTGCGGCGCGAAAAGGTGCTCGCGGCGTGGTCCCGCGAGGAGAAGGTCGAGGAGACCATCGGCGTGCCGTGGCTCTCGAAGATCCCGATCCTGAAATATCTTTTCGGCACCACGACGACCCGGCGCGAAAAGATCCGCGTCTACCTCACGGTGCGAGCGGAAATGCTCGACACCGCCAAGGGCGGGAGCGAAGTCGCCGGCAGACTGACCCGGCTGAAGTAACGCATCCGGAAAGAGAGGAGAATTCCCGATGATGAATCCGCGTTTCACGAAACGTTCCGCATTCGCCGCGGCGCTCGCCGCGGCGGCGTTCCTCCCCGCGGCGGCGGCGGAGGTCCAGGGAGTGCCGCGCGACTCCAACTTCAACAACACCGCCGGATACGACGGCACCCGGATCGAAGCGCAGCTGGTCGTGCCGGTGAAGGACGACACCCGGGTCGTCCACTTCATCCGCGACAACAACGATCCGCGCGTGGTGACCAAAAGCTATCTGCTCAAAAACGTCGATGCCTACGAATTCCGCGATTACATCCGCCAGATGGTCCAGGCGAAGCGGGTCGGCAACACCAGTCTGCAGCAGGTCTATCCGGGGAACACCGCCTCGACTCCGGTGACGGCGACGACGAGCACCGCCGCGCCGACGACGCCCGCGACCGCCCAGCCCGGCTACTCCCCCCTGCTCCAGCTCGGGAGCAACACCGCGGTTGAGTGCCTCAAATACGTCGACGGGACCGGACTGCTCATCATCAGCGCCGAGGAATACCGTTTCCGCGACCACAAGAACGGCATGGGCTTCGATTCGCTGGTCGCCTTTCTCGACCGGCCGGATATGGGGTCGAGCTTCGGCACCCAGACCTTCTTCTACATCCCGAAGTTCGTTCCGGCGCGCAACCTCAAGCCGCTCATCGAAAACGTCGGCATGAACGTCACCGACGTCACCGAAGTCTGGCAGGGCATGGATCTCGTCGCCTACGATCCCGACCTCAACTGGCTGCTCTTCGACGTGGTGAACTTCTCGCAGGCGAACATCGAGAAGATGCTCGCCCGGTACGACGTGCCGATCCCGGAAGTCAAACTGAAGATCACCGTCTACGAACTTTACCGCGAAAACGACGACAAGATCGGTCTCGATTTTCAGGCGTGGAAGAACAACGAGGGGATCGACCTCTTCAGCGTCGGCGGCCGTTACCGCGACAACTGGGCGGCAAGCTACAACGGCAGCATGACGGCGAGCGGTTCGGAACGCACCAGCTTCTACAATTTCAACCCGAAGTGGAACACCCGATACCTTGATTTTCTCACCTCGATCGGCAAGGCGGAGATCCTCCACAGCGGCGAACTTCACATCCGCAACAACACTCCCGCCGCCTTCGAGCGCACGACCCGGATCTTCTACATCGACACCTCGAAGGCGGCGCCGGGCGCGCTCAACTTCCCCGACCGCGGAGTGGGACCCTACGAACTGCTCTCCGCTCTGGTCGACCGGGTGATCCCCGCCTCCGGAGACTATCCGGTCGGCCGCGGGAACCAGCAGATCGTCACCGCCTCGGAGGAATTCGGATTTTCCTTCAAGATCGCCAACGCCTCGGTGAATCTCGACGAGACCCGCTTCGAAGTGAGTCTTGCCAACACCAGTCTGATCGGCTTCAACTCCAACGGTTCGCCGCGGATCTCCGACAGCGGCGTCGTGAAACAGAGCGTGAGCCTGCCCCACGGCCGCGGGAAGTTCGTCATCGGCGGTCTCAAGAAGCAGAACTCCGTCAAATCGAAGGGCGGTCTTCCGCTGCTGAAGGACATCCCCTACCTCGGATATCTCTTCTCGACCGAATCGACGTCGGTCAAGGACTCCGAACTCATCGTCCTCGGCGAGTGCGAATGGGCGGCGCCCTCCGGGAATCCCGGCAGACAGGGCCGCAGCCGTCCGTTCCGGAGGTGACCGCGATGAAACGGAGCGTCAAGCCGCTGACATGGGTGCTCACATGGCTGCTGATCGCCGCCTTTCTTCTCGCCGTCATCCTCGCCGCCGGATGCCGCTGCGCGGAGACGGCAGCGAAAGACCCCTCCCCGCGCCTCGCATCGGAAAAACTGGGTGAAACCCTCCTCGCCGCCTTCCGCGACCGCGATTACGCCGCCTTCGACGCCGCCGCGCCGGAATCCTGCCGGGAGCGGGTGTCGAAGCGGGAATTCGACGCTTCGACGGAAAAGCTCGCGAAGGAGTTCGGCGACATCACCGGCTGGAGGCTGCTCGGCGAAGCGGAGACCCCCGGATTCCGGCAGCTGCTCTGGCTGGTCGCCTTCGAACGGCCCGCCCGCGGCAAGGCGGCGGGAAGCGGCCCGGTGCGGAGGGAACTCATCTTCCGGCTGCTCACAGGCGAGACCGCCGACGGCGTGAAGATCGCGGGTTTCGGCTTTCTGTAAGGGAGCGGAAAACCCGGCGCTCCGATTGAAAAAAATCCGTTCCCGTGGTATGTTATACACGCTTCGAGTGTAACGTCAAAACCGCGGGAAGGACTATGGCAGAATCCGACATGCGCTGGGACCGCCGCCTCGCGGTCATTCTGGCTCTGGCGGCGTTTTTTCTGCTGCTTCTCGCCTCCTACCGCGCGCTCCGCGGCAGCATCGGCAAACTCGTGGGGGATTTCTGCTATCCCTACTGGAAACTCTCCCGCGTCACCGCCGACAGCGTCTCCGACAGCAGTCTGCTCGCCTACGACCGCGCCGAACTGGTCGCAAAGCTCGAACAGCTTCAGCGCGAAAACCGCCGGCTCGCACTGCAGGCGGCGATCGCGGCGGAACTGCTCCAGAGCAACGACGAACTGCGGCGGCTGAGCGGCATGAGCGGCAGTTCGCGCTGGAACTTCCAGCCCGCCGAGATCATTCTGCGCGACCCCCTGTTCTGGCGCGAGAGCTTCACGATCAACTGCGGCTACGAAAGCGGCATCGAATCCGGAGCCGCCGTGATCGACACCACCCCCGACTGCCGTCCGGTGCTGGTCGGCGTCGTCGAACGCGTCTCCCGCCACACCAGCACCGTCATCACCGTCTGCCATCCCGACCTGCGCCTCTCCTGCCGTCTGGGCAAGAGCGGCGCGATCGGACTGCTGAATTCCGGCTCCGCGCGCCGTCTCGCGGGCGGCAGGATCCCGCTCGGATTCCTGCCGACCCACCTCGGTTATCAGCCCGGCGAAGCGGTCTCGACCACCGGATTCGAGAGGCACATCCCCTCCGGTCTGCTGATCGGCGAACTCGCGGCGGTCGACGAACCGGATTCGATCTTTTCCGAAGCGCTGAGCATCAACGGTTCGCTGAAACCCGCCGCCGATTTCGGCAGGATGCGCTTCCTCTCGGTCGCCCGCCGGAGCGCCGAACCATGATCGCCGCGATCGAAATCGTGCTGCTCGGAATCGCGGTGCTGCTCGACCTGTGGGTCGGCGGCATCGGCGCGATGCCGATGTTCAGCTGCTACTGTGCCTGCCACTGGGCGGGAGTTTCGGGGCCGGCGCCCGGGATCGCCGCCGCCATCGCGGCAGGAGCCGCGATCGACCTCGTCTACGGCAGGATCACTCCCGTCACGCTGTGGCTGCTCCCCTGCGCGGTGTCGGCGGCGCTGCTGACGATGCCCGCGCCGCCGCTGCGCAGCGGACTCTTCCGCAGCGTTCTGCTGCCCGGAGCGGCGGCGGGCGCGACGATCGGCATCGGCCGCTGGCTGGCGCAGATCTGCTTCGGAGCGTCGCCGGTCAGCATGCTCCGGCTGGCGGAACTTCTGATCTGGAGCATCGTCTTCGGCGCTTTCTTCTTCGCCGCGATCGTGTGGTTTCTCGATCTGCTCTTCGAATTTCTCGGCGTCGCCGGATTCTGCGGACCGCTCCGTTCGCGGGTCGGCGGCGGCACCCCGCGCGAACGCCTCTTCAAGGTGCGCGGATCGACGGTCCGGCGGAGCGGGGCGGGAACGAACGCCGGGAGGCGGCGATGAGACGACTCCGCCGGAATCCGTCCCCCGCCGCCCGGCGGACGGGAATCCCCGACAGCCGTCGGCTCCGCCTCTGCGTCTTCGCTGCGCTGATGGCGCTCGGCTTTCTCGTGCTGGTGATCGCGCTCTTCCGGGTGCAGGTGCGTTCCGGCGACGAACACCGCGAACGCATCTCGCGCCAGTCGGTCCGGCGGATACGGATCGCCGCGCGCCGGGGCAGGATCTTCAGCGCCGATCTCGTCGTCCTCGCCGACAACGAACCCGAACTCGACCTCGTTTTCTATCCCGGCGAAATGCGTTTTCCGCGTTTCGGGCAAACCGTGCAGTACATGATGGAAGCCGCGCGGCAGATCGCCCGCGCGATCGGCCGCGAAATGCCGATCACCGAAGAGAAGATCCGCCGCCACCTCAACGTGCGTCCCGGGCTGCCGCTCAAGGTCTTCGACCGCCTCGACGAACGCGAAACGGCGCGGGCACTCGAGGAGGCGCGCCTTCTGCGCGGCGTCGACGTGCAGAGCGGCAGCTGCCGGATCTATCCGCAGGGCGAACTCGCCTCGAACCTGATCGGCTTCGCCCGACCGGAAAATCCCGACCGGGCGGAGGACCGTTCCCGCTTCTTCTACTATCTGCCCGACCTGGTCGGCCGCGCGGGCGTCGAAAAGGCGTTCGACCGCGTCACGACGGAGTCCGGGGTCCCCCTCGGACTGCGCGGGGAGCCGGGATATTCGCTCGTCGAAGTCGACCGTCTCGGCTACATTCACCGCGACATCATCCGGAAGATCCTTCCCAACCACGGCCACAACGTCGTGCTGACCCTCGATTCGCGCGCCCAGCGGATCGCCGAACTGCTCCTCCGGGAAACCTACCGCAGCGGAGCCATGGTGGTCCTCGACGCCGAAACCGGCGACATCCTCGCCGCCGCCACCGCGCCGGGCTACGACCTCGGGCTCTTCTCCCCCGTGCTGTCGCAGGAGGATTACCGGATTTTGCGCGAAGATCCGCGCCGTCCTCTCTTCGACCGGGCGCGGCGCGGCACCTACACCCCCGGCTCGATCCTGAAGCCGCTCATCGCGCTCGCCCTGCTCGAGAACGGCGTCGATCCCGCCGAAAAAGTGCTCTGCGACGGTCACTCGCAGATCGGTGACGCCGACATCCGCTGCGCCGCCTACCGACGCGGCGGACACGGCGAAGTCGATCTCGCCTCGGCGCTCCGCTGGTCGTGCAACTGCTACTTCATCCGGCAGGCGCAGAAGATCGGCGCGGAAGCGCTGCGGAACACGCTGCGCGCCGCCGGGATCGGCGAAGCATCCGGCGTCGAGATCGGCGACGCCGCCGGGATCTTCCCCGCCGACGCCGCGAAACGCCGGATCTTCGGCGCTCCGTGGAACGCCTACGACACCGCGCTGCTCTCGATCGGTCAGGGCATCGTGACGCTGACCCCGCTGCAGGCGGCGCTCTTCTGCGCCGCGCTGGCGACCGACGGCGTCATCCGGAAGCCCCATCTCATCCGGCAGGTGATCGACAGCGGGGGCAACCTCCTCTACGAACGAAGTCCGGAGAAACGCCGGAGGATCGCCGGAGATGAAGCGCTCGCCCGGGTGCGTCAGGGAATGTTCGAAGTGGTCAACTGCGACGACGGCTCCGGCCACCGGGCGCGCGTCGAAGGGCTCAGCGTCTACGGCAAGACCGGCTCCGCCGAGATCGGCAGCCGCGCGAACCGCATCGTCAACACCTGGTTCATCGCCTTCGCCTCGCACGGCGGCCGCACGATCGCCCTCGCCATCGTCACCGAAGACGGCATCTCGGGCGGACGCGACTGCGCGCCGATCGCGGCGGAATTTCTGCGGCGCTACCTCCTCGCCGACGGCGCTCCCCGCCGATAAGGCGGCATCCCGCGCCCCACTTCCGCCGCGGTCATTTCCGCTTTTCGCCCGGCATGGGACGACACAAACTGCGAAAAAAATATGAGTGACCGCATCACTTTTCCTGCCGATACAGCCCCCTTTACGGTTGCGGTCTCGGATCCCGATACGGGAAACTCCCCCCGAATGGATTGTCCGTCGGGCTCTCCATTCGGGCCGCAGTTCATCATCGGGGCTTCATGGCTGCGGGTGTCGATCTCCGCAAGGAAAGTCCGGACGGCTCTCCCCCGCTGCGCCGGAGAAAAGCAATAAAAAAACGGAGGCGCTTCTCCTGCGAAGCGCCCCCGCCGCGCCAAAAGAGAAAACGCGAAGCCGTTCGCACGACTTCGCGTTTCGTCTTTTTCAGGCGATCGCCGGAATTTTCAGGCGATCCCCTGCGGTGTCAACCGAATTACAGCGCAGCACCGGTGGAGGCGTTGTGGAGCTTGTTCGGGTAGACGAGGGTGGAACCGCCGGCGGTGGAGTAATCCGGATAACCGGCAGTCTCGGGGTTGAACCAGCCGGCGCCGGTGAAGCCGGAGACATGTCCGCCCTGGAAGAGGACGTTTCCGAACTTGCTGTGGTTCGGGTTGCCGCTGTTCGAACCGACAACGGTATCACCGGTGAGGTCGGCGCTCATCGCGGAATCCGAACGGCCCCAGAGCTGGCTGTCGCCTTCGATCATGCCGTGATAGGCATAGCTCAGGCTGGCATCGTCGGCGGTCGTACCGTAGGTGATCGTGCCGATGCCGCTGGTCTTGACGGTGGTCGACGGGCAGACGTAGACGCTGAAATCGGTCAGATAGTCATAGCCGCGCAGAACTTCGAGACCCTCCGCGCCATGAGCAATGTTGTTGGCGGCGGTAACGGACGCCAGGGAGGTGTAACCCATCGGGAACTTGCCGCCGAAGTCGATCGCATAGGTCTTGAGGGCGGTGCCGATCTGCTTCAGGTTGCTGGAGCAGTTGGTGCGGCGCGCCTTTTCACGGGCCTGCTGCAGGGCCGGCATCAGCATTCCGGCGAGGATGGCGATGATGGCGATGACCACCAGCAGCTCGATCAGGGTGAATCCACGACTCTTCTTCATTGTCTTTTCCTTTGTTGTTTGTTGTTGCTGTACCCGCAATTTCCAATCCAACTTTCGCGGGCGGAATCTCGAGACAGTCGTGTCAGCGAAAATTCTTCCACCCTAAAAGCGTTGTTCCTAATTTTACCTGAAAAACGCCCCTTTGCCAAGTCTTTTCTTTCGGAAATGCGGGATTTCTTTTTCAAAAATCCTCATCGCGGATCTTGGAAAACATTCCTGCCTCCGCGCGAACTCCGGGAAAAATATCCTTTCAGCGGTTCTCCATCTCGAATTTCTTCATATAGGCGATCAGCGCGTCGATGCCTTCCATCGGCATCGCGTTGTAGATGCTCGCCCGGCAGCCGCCGACCAGACGGTGGCCCTTCAGCTCGGTGAGCCCGCAGGGGATCGCATCGGCGACGAACTTCGCATCGAGATCGGCGTTCGGGGTCCGGAAGACCACGTTCATCAGCGAGCGGTCCTCCTTCTTCACCGGCGTGGTGTAGAAGTCGCTGCCGTCGAGGAAGGCGTAGAGCTTCGCCGCCTTCGCCTCGTTGAGGGCTTGAACCGCCTTCAGCCCGCCCTGTTCCTTGATCCAGTCGGTGACCAGCGCGAGGATGTAGATCGCGAAGGTCGGCGGCGTGTTGAACATCGACCCGTTCTCGATGTAGGTCGAATACCGCAGCATCGTCGGCACCTTGGCGTTGTCGGTGCGGGCGACCAGATCGTTTTTGAGGATCACCAGCGCAAGCCCCGCGGGACCGAGGTTCTTCTGGGCGCCCGCGTAGATGATCCCGAACTTGCTCGCGTCGAAGTCGCGCGAGAGGATGTCGCTCGACATATCCGCCACCAGCGGGACCCCCTCCGGGGCGGTCGGGAGCACGGCGTAGCGGGAACCCGCCACCGTGTTGTTGCTGGTGATGTAGAGATACGCCGCGCCCGGGGTGAGCTTCCATTCGCTCCGCGCCGGGATGTGGTCGTACTTCGTCTCCTTGCTCGACGCGGCGATGTTCGCGGTACCGAAGTAGACCGCCTCCTTCGCCGCCTTGCTGCTCCAGACGCCGGTGTCGATGTAGTCCGCGGTGCCGCCGTTGAGGATGTTCATCGGGATCATCGCGAACTGCAGGCTCGCACCGCCCTGGATGAAGAGCACCGAGTAATCGTCGCCCAGCCGCAGAAGTTCGCGGACATTCGCCTCGGCGCGCTCGATCACCGGCTTGAAATACTTCCCGCGGTGCGAAAGCTCCAGCACCCCGCTGCCGCTCGACGCGAAATTGGTGAACTCGCTCTGCGCCTTCTGCATGACTTCGACCGGCAGCATCGCCGGTCCCGCGGAGAAATTGTAGACTTTCATCGCTCTTTCAAGCCCCTTGTCTGCTCCCGGTCCATTCGGAGACGGCGTTCCGACGCCGATGCCGCGGGACGGCCGGGATCACCCTGCCCGCGGTTTCCTATCGCTCTCGTATTCTATAATATATACCCCGGTCCCGTTTTTTTCAACATGCGGACGCCGGCTCCGGCGCCTGCGTCGGGAGAAGCGGGACAATGCTGCCGCCGCCTTGCCGCTCCGACCTTTTGCCGCGCGATCCGGCGCGGCACTCCCCGCCCGGGGTAAAATCCGAAAGGTCGGGACTATATGAGTTTTTCAGCCGAAATGTCCCCTTTGTACTGATTATAACTGAATATCAGCGCAACTCTCCCTTTTTGAACTGCAATAGTCGAAAATCCCGTCCTTACGGTGAACGGAGAATTACCGCCGCGGTTTGCCGAGGGGAAGACCTGAGAGCGTTCAATGACGGAAGATTTAAGCGGCAAAGCCGCGCGGTGAATAAAACAACACCAACCTTGCTCGCGGAGCGAGAAACTTCACGGGCCGCGAAGCGGGCCTCTTCACAAGCGGAGCGACTTCACAAGCAAGGCTTCTCCCGAAGAAAGTGAAGATGTGAAGAAAAGCCTGCGGCTTTTGAGTGAAGAGCTTTTGCAGTGCAAAAGCGTGAAGTGAAGCCTTGCGGCTTCATTGACCATTTTTTTGCTTTTTCGGAAAAAAAGGCAAAAAAAATGGTCGGGATAGAGAGATTCGAACTCTCGACCTTTTGACCCCCAGTCAAATTGTCTAAAATCCGGTTTTTTGGAAAATATCCCGTTTTGTGCTTGTTTTCGGTTGAAAAAATCAGCAGCGCGTGGTATATTATGGCATAAAATGGAACAAAAAAGCGTCAAATTGCAAACAAAAAGTGTGATGAAAGTGTGATGGAATGCAAAAACTGAAACTGACAGCATCGTTCGTCAAAAAACTGACGCCCGGAACTCCGGCGCGGTACGCCGATACCGAAGTCCCCAATCTTCAGGTGCGGGTCCTCGCCAGCAGCATTTCGTTCTATCTGCGGAAACGCCACGGCAAGACCATGCACGAAATATGCCTCGGCAAATATCCCGACATGACCCTCGAAGAAGCGAGAACCGCCGCGCTGGACAAACTCGGAGCAATCGCCAATTATCAGAACATCCATGCCGGGAGCGGCAGAAAATCACCGCTGCTGCGGGAGGCGTTCGATTTTTATCTGACCACACAAAGCAATCAGGCGTGCGTCAAATCCACCCTGAATCACTTCGCGCCACTGGCGGACCGGAAAATATGCGACATCTCCCCGGAGGAGGTGAGGCAGATTTTCGAGTCCATGAAAAATACGCCATACGCTGCGAACAATGCCGTCAAATACCTTTCCGCCGCCGTTAATAAACTCGCCCGCAATTTGCAGATGACGCTGCCGGACCTGACCGTGTCCATCCAATACCACAAAACCACCCCGCGCACCCGCGTCATGCGGGAGGACGAGGCTCCGAAAATCATCTCCCGGCTGAAAACGCTGGTGAACTCTCCCATGTACCGCGATCAGGCAGAGGCAATTCTGCTGATGATCTATACCGGCCAGCGCAAAAGCCGCGTCCTCGGCATCACCGGAGAGCAGATCGATCCGGAATATCGCATCTGGAACGTGCCGGGAAATCCAATCAAACGCCCCTTGGAACTCGCGCTCAACGATTACGCTTGGGGAATCATCTCCCGGCGAATGTCGGAACATCCGGACGGGCCGCTTTTCCTGTGGCGCGGGAAACCCATGAAGGATGTGCGGAAAACTTTCTCGACAGTCTGTTCCGAACTCGGAATCTCCGGGCTGCATATCCACGATCTGCGCAGAACGCTCGGAACTTGGATGCTGTCCAGCGGAGCGACCATCGAGGAGGTTTCCAAAACCCTCGGACACTCCTCCATCCGGGTCACGGAACAGGTCTACGCGCATCTGCTTCAGAGCGCGGGACGAGCCGCCACCATGACCGCCATCGACGCCATGAGCCGGGGAGCGACGGAGTCAGCAGGGAATGATGCAAAAAGACGCTGAATCGCATCGATGCACATCAAAAAAAAGCAGAAAAGAGGGAAATACTCCCCCAAACCCCTATAAAGGGAGAAAAGATGTGATATTTTCTTCAGACACCTGTATATATATTATATTTAATGGGGAGAAGTATATATACGGAGAGGGGAAAATCAAAAAACGCGCCGACCATCATCAACCAATCCGGCGAGCGCCGCAAGAAATCCACGTTGCCTATGAAAAATCGAAGGGAAAACACTCTACGGCACTACTGGGAGACCGGAACGGAATCTTTATTGGATAGGAGTTCCATCGTGTAGTCATCCGCTCCGTTTGGTCCGTCATCCACGCGAATGATGCCGTTTTCACCGTCCGTGCGGAACTCGGCTTTGTCGCGTCCGGATGCCTTGCGAAACGAAAACGCGCGAACATCCACCCATCCGGGTAAATTAAACGGACTGCCGAGATCGCTCCACGGTTTGCCGTTGACCGTGACGTTCGTCGGGCGATCCCACGACTCGTGACGATAGGTGATACGGTCGCCATGAATCGTAAACTCGCCAGCCCCGTCAAACCGCCCGGAAATGACGAGTTTCCGCAATGGATGGACGATCTTCAGGGCTTTTTCCCGGCTGTAGGTAAATTTCAGGATTGTTTTTCTGCTTCCGGAAGTTGAAACATACGAGTATGTCCCGATACGCCAAATTTTGACGATTCCCCTGCCGACGCATTGGGTATTTCGATTGGCATTCAACCATTTTGTTTTCTCTGCATCGCTATTAAAGATCGGAGAAAACCGGTAACAATTTGAACACGAAAAAGATGATCCTCCTGTCGGTTGCCAAGAATGGCGACGTGTTTTGTCATTTGGCGGGATAAGGACTCCATCATGCAGTTTCGCTGTATTGATGTCGATCAGACAGTAAATGTTTTCGGTAAGCGGTGTTCCTCCATAAAATCTGGCATCCGCATTGGCCATCCCCCAATCTTCCTGAATCAACGCAGAATTGCCATCGATAATCTGAAACACTTTATATTCGCCGATCAGTTCAATCTTTTTCAATGCAAGTTCGTCAGCTCTGCGGGCAGACTGTGCGGCTGATTGTTCGGCAAATCGTCGTTCCTGCGCAGCATATTTTCTGCGGACATCATCCGGCAACTGCGCAAACGGGACGGTTGCCCCTCCTTCGTCATGGGTGATATGAATACCTCGTTTCGATACCCGGTAGACAGTATAATTTGTGTACTTCCTGCCGTCCTTTGTGGTCAAGTCGGCGGCAAAACAAGCATACGAAGCGATCAAAACGGCAAAAAGAACAACCCTCGTCATCCAACTAACCCTTTCAGCATCGTTTCAACAGTCCTTGCCGCATTGAGGTCGGTGATTTTTTCCGCAAGAGCCTTGATATTGGCTATCGCGGACGCAAGATCATTGGATTGCACCGATTCATCACCCGTTAGCGCACTGCGGTCGATGATTTGTGGACAAAGACGAATCAGCGAGCCTATCGGGAACAGGCTCAAATCCGCTTTCCCGTGCGTCATCCGATTGATCTGCGACGCGCTCAAACCGATCTTCCGCCCGACTTCGGATTGGTTGGTCATCTGAACCTGATCCGCAAGCTGTCTGGCGATGAATTTCAAAACCATCGGTTCGAGGTCGTCGTAAGCGTTTCCCGTGCCAGCGTCATTTTTTTCGTTGGAGTTCATTCCGAGGATGGCGCTCGCAAACTTGTCGCCGTGGATCGCCACCGATTCGAGTCTGGTGCTCGGTTCGGCAATATCCTCGATGCCGCAATGAAGCGCGTCAGCCATGATTTTTACATTGTTCGGTTTCGGGTTGCGGTCGCCGTTGATCCATGCGCTCATGGACTGGCGGCTGATGCCACAACGGTGCGCAAAGTCGGATCGGGATTCCCCGATCCGCTCAAGACGGCTCAAAAATTCTGTCTTTTTCAGTTTCATTTCTTCCGCACCTCTCTATAATCTACATCTTCTTGTGCCACAAATCAAGTTCATTTTAATCTTTTTTGCAAAAAATGTGGATTTTTTGTGTTTCACGCTTGATTTTTAATAAAAGTTGTGGCACATTATGCACAGAGCAACCGCAAGGAGGTAAAAATGCCGAAGAAACAAGTTCTGACCCGGATGGCACGAGCAAGAGTACCAGAGAATCTTTACCTGAAACTGATGGTTTACGCTGATAAGCATCACTGTCACGATAGCGATGTCGTGCGTGAGGCGCTGAAAAAATTTTTGCACAATGTGTCCACAAAACACCTGCAAAATAACGCCGCATCTGTGAATTAAAATCACATAGTACACATGACAATACCAAACAGCGAGGAGCCAATGAACGAGATTCAAAGATTTGATTTCAACGGGGCTGCGGTGCGCGTCGTCAAGGACGATCAGGGCGAGCCGATGTTCTGCCTTGCCGACGTGTGCAAGGTTTTGGACATCGCCAATGCGCGCGACTGTAAAAATCGCCTGAATCAAAAGGGTGTCGCTACTGCCGACACCCCCACGGCAGGCGGCATCCAGCCAATGACTTACATCAGCGAGCAAAATCTTTACAAGGTCGTTTTCCAAAGCCGGAAGCCGGAAGCGGAGGCATTCACCGACTGGGTGACGGGCGAAGTGCTGCCGAGTATCCGCAGATCGGGCGGGTACATGGCGGCGCGCCCCGACGACACCCCGGAACTCATCATGGCGCGGGCACTCCGGATCGCGGACGAGACGATCAAACGTCAGGAAGCGAAACTCGCCGAGAAAAACCGCGAGATCGAGGAAAAGACTGAACAACTCGAACTCGCCGCTCCGAAAGTCGCGTTCGTGAAAACTTTTGCCACCAGCACCACGGGGAACATCCTCGTGCGCGACTTCGCCAAGCAGATTTCCCGGTCGCTCGGACTGTCCGGCTTCGGTCAGAAGCACATGTTCGACTGGCTGAAAGACAACGGTTACATGAATCTGAACCGCTATCCGAGCCAGCGAGCCGAAGAAATGAAACTGCTGGAATTTTCACAAGGATTCCATGTCCACAACGACGGATCGACTGGACTGCACCATTGCTCCCGCATCACCCCGAAAGGGCAAGTCTACTTCTACGAGAAGATCAAGACCCAGTATGAAACCGAAGGAAGGTGGTGGTAATCATGCGCGAGGTCAAACGCTGGCATTGCGGTTATTGCACGAAAGTCCTCTCGAAAAAGACCGACATGGAACGGCATGAGAAGTTCTGCCCCCGCAACCCGGAGTCGAAGTCCTGCGGCACCTGCGAACACCTGAAGATGGCTGCTGTGCCGTCGAAGGAAATTCCGGGAGCAGTCAGGGAAATCCCGATGTGCGAACTGGAGCAGTTCAGCACCGACAACCGGACGGAACGCAATCCATACGGGATGCGGAGCAACTGTCCATTCCACAAAACCGATCCATACCGCTTTGAATAAAACCACAACAACGAAAGGAACCAAACCATGAAACTTGTCATCTCCCGCAACGGGACAATCACCATCGAGGGAAACGAATGCGAAATCCGCGCCGCAGTCGGATCGAATATCGGTTCTGAAATGTCGCGGCGGTTCTTCGCCCCGGCCACTTGCGGACTCAACGCCGCGCCGTCTTGGAACGACATCAACGCCATGTGTCAGGACGGAGAACTGCGCAAACATTTCAGTCTCGGCGACATATTGAGGATCAAACACCGCACGCTCGGCGGCAGCGGAAACACCATCGATTGCCGGATCGTGAGAATCTGCGACACCGGCATGGTGCTGGCTTCCATCTACACCTTGAAAGACATGCAGTTCGACGCACCGGAAAAAGAGCGTGACGCCAAACGGCACGAACATCCGCATTCGGAACGGGCGAACTGGGGAAGCAATCTCTACCGGGAATCGGCGATCCACCAGTGGCTGAACAGCGACAAGACACGCGGAGAATGGTGGTCCGCGCAAAACAAGTGGGACAATCCTCCGGAAGACCACGAAAAGACGGACGGTTTTCTCGCCGGGTTCGAGGACGATTTCCTCGAAGCGCTGGGAGAGTACGAGTGCATCACAGCCAAACCGCTCGGCGAAGATGGTGAATCCATCCGATTCAAGGCAAAATTCTTTCTGCCGTCCGTGACCGAACTCACCGGGAAGGCGAACAACGGCGTCATGGAGGGCATTCGCTTCGCCTATGCCGACAAAATCGCAAAAGGATGGAATTGGTTGCGCTCGCCCGGCACCGGCGTCGCCCGCAACGTGTACCACGTCAGCACTTCGGGGGCGCTCGGCAGCAACGTCGCCTACAGTTCCCTCGGGGTCGCCCCGGCTTGCGTCATCGGAAAAATCAATCAATCCGACCCGAACGGGGCGGAATAAGGAGTCAAACAACATGAAAACCTACATCTGCCATCTCTGCCAATCCCGCGTGTGCGTCAGCG
>Ga0310690_10002791_pt1 | contig 27631 bp, 25 predicted proteins | sample AusTroGonzalo_MG_2_FD_207661 | JGI IMG/M metagenome (GOLD analysis project Ga0310690, IMG submission 207661) | Bovine rumen microbial communities from tropical cattle in Woodstock, Queensland, Australia - Gonzalo_04 (v2) (version 2) | ecosystem: Host-associated > Mammals > Digestive system >...
AGCATTTTAGATAGCAAAGACGGTTATAAGGTAGTTAAAGACTAATGGCAACATTATATTTAGTAGGAACACCTATAGGTAATCTTGGCGATATAACTCTAAGAGCAATTGAAACATTGAAGAATGTAGACGTTATTGCTTGTGAGGATACAAGACATTCTATGGGGCTACTAAATTACTACGATATTAAAAAGCCTCTAATTGCTTGTCATAAATTCAACGAAAGAGATTCTATTGAAAAGATAGCATCTCTTTTAGATGAAGGAAAAGATGTGGCGTTAATAACAGATGCAGGCATGCCTGCTATCTCAGATCCGGGTGCAATCTTAGTCGATGGATTAAAGAATAGAGGATATAATATTGCTGTTATTCCGGGGCCAACCGCATTAACAAGTGCCGTAGCTTTAAGTGGAATTTTAAATCCTGTTTTCACTTTTATAGGTTTTATGCCACCTAAGAAGAAAGAAAAAGATGAACTAGTAGTCCCATTTAAGAACATTCAAACAAATCTTATTTTCTATTCTTCTCCATATGATATTAATAAGGATACAGAATATTTATATAAGACTTTGGGTAATAGAGAATTCTATGTGGTTAAGGAAATCACAAAGATTCATGAAAGTTCTATTAAATATCAATTAGAGGATTTCCATATTGATGATCCTAAAGGTGAATATGTTCTAATCGTATGCCCAGGTGAAAAGATTGAAGAAAAACCACAAGGGTCAATCGAAGAGCAACTAAGACAGCTTTTAGATAATGGTGTAGATAAGAAAGAAGCTATAAAGCAAGTTTCTAAAAACAATAAGATTCCCAAAGACGAAGTGTATAAAATAGCAATTAATTTATAATAGTTATTGTTTAAGTATAAAATAAGGCTGCTAAGATTGTTCTTAACAGCCTATAATTTTGGTGGAAACTATAGGGCTCGAACCTATGACCCTCTGCTTGTAAGGCAGATGCTCTCCCAGCTGAGCTAAGCTTCCATTCGCAAAAGTATTCTATCATAGCATTTTTATACGTGTCAAACTCTTTATTGACTTATATCTATTTATTTAAATATAATAAAGGCATGAAAAGTAATACTGGAAATACATGTTGTGGATGTGTCGGCGGAATCATAGTTCTACTAATCATTTTAGCGTTAGTATTAGGCTTTGTTATAAGTAGATTCGTTTCTGTAGACCAAGCTGGTATTGCTGATCAAGAAGGCATTTTATCTAGATTTGACGACAAATATTCAGAATCAGACACATTAAGATCTCAAGGTATGGAGAATTGGGCTGTTTGGGATTTTGTAATGTGGATTATTAAGAGTGGAGATTATGAAGCGTCAGGCAGTAGCCAATCGAATACAAGAATTGGTGGAATGTTAAGTAAATAGTGTATAAAAAAAGGTCGTTAAAAGCGACCTTTTTTAAATATCATATAGTTTTATTGTTTATTAGGCGTTTAGTATATTTACAATGCATGAGCAAACAAGTTTTCCCATGTTTTCATAATCAATATAATCATGCTTATCATATAGATACTCGTGAGCATAAGATTGAACTAAATCCATGATTAAGTGAACTTTATCTGTTAGGTTTCCTTTATCAAAACCAAGTTCTGCCAACTTTTGTGTGCCTATTTGTGTTATTAAACTCTCAAGTTCCATAAATTCTTCGTTAATATCATTGTGTGTATCAGCAAGTGAATGAAGAATATTATGTAAATTAGCATTTGTGTGGTGAAGTTTGACAGTTAAATCAACCAAAGACTTTGCAAGATCTTCAGCATTAATTGGAGCACTAAGTGTATTTAAATACTCAACAATAGGTGTTTTTATGTCATCAATATAAATCTTAATAACATAGAATAAGATGTCTTTTTTATCTTTGAAATAACCGTAAACTATACCAGTAGAAACTTTTGCTGCTTTTGCAATGTCAGCAGTATTTGTATTATAGTATCCTACTTCGGAGAATATCTTATATGCAGCCTTAATAATAGCATCTTTTTTTAATTTAGCTCTCTCTTGACGAGGCTCTCTAATTTCATTTCCCATATGATTATTTTATAACTTATCGCTATTTAAAAGCAACACTTAATATTTTATTAAGAAAATATGAATAATATTTCATATTCACTTGACAAAAGAAGTTGCATTGTATTATAAAATAGTAAAAAGTGAAATTGATTTCACATATTATAAGTGAGGATATAGATATGCCAATAGTATTAGCACCAACAAATAAAGTGTTGAGAATTGTAAGAATAGCTGCTGACGAGAAGACTAAAAAACATTTAGAGAATTTGGGTATCACATTAAATGGAGATATCACAATTTTAAGTTCTTCTGGTGGAACAGTAGTTTGCAAGATTAAGGATGGCAGAATTGCGTTAGATCGTAATTTATCTACTCACATCTTTGTAGCGTAAAAAAATATTATAGGAGTATAGATTTATGGAAAAAACGTTGGACAATTTTTCTGTAGGCGAAAAAGGAATCATTAAAATGGTTCAAGGCGAAGGAAAGATTAAAAGAAGACTATTTGACATGGGAATTACACCTGGTGCAGAAGTTTTCTTGAGAAAGAAGGCTCCTCTTGGAGATCCAATTGAAGTAACACTAAGAGGCTATGAATTAACACTTAGAAAGACAGAAGCTGCTTGTGTAATGGTGGAGGTGAAATAATGAAGAGATTTGCTTTAGCAGGTAATCCAAACTGTGGAAAAACTACATTATTTAACTCACTTACTGGTTCAACAGCTCATGTTGGTAACTGGCCAGGTGTTACGGTAGATAAAAGAGATGGTACGTATAAAAAATGTGCAGAACCTGTTCAAATCATAGATTTGCCAGGTATCTATTCATTATCTCCTTATACACCAGAAGAAGTAATTGCAAGAAATTATGTTTTAGATGAAAAGCCAGATTGTGTTATTAACATTGTTGATGCCACAAACTTGGAAAGAAACTTATATCTAACAACTCAAATTCTAGAAATGGATGTTCCAGTAGTTGTTGCTCTAAACATGATGGATGCAGTAAAGAAGGCAGGAGATTCTATTAATGCTAAATTGCTAGAAGAAAGACTAGGAGTTCCAGTTGTTGAAATCTCAGCTTTAAAAGAAACTGGATTAAAAGAATTAATGGATAAGGCTTACAATGAGAGCAAGAAAACTAGAGTTGGTTCAACTGTATTAGAAGCATCTCCTTTAGCTCATTTAATAGGCGATGTAAAGATTGCTCTAAAAGGTCAAAATGTAGCAAATCCATTATTCCATGCTATAAAACTTGTAGAAGAAGATGAAATTGAAGTTAACATGCATAAGGAAACTCTTCCAATGGTTGAGGAATTTAAAAAGACATTTAACGATGAGATCTTCGGAAGTGATTTTGAAGCATTAGTTGCAGATGCAAGATATAAATACATCTCTTCTAATTTTGCATCTGTTCTATCTAAGAAATCTAAAGATACAACAAAGATGACAAAATCAGATAAGGCAGATAAAGTGTTAACTCATAAATATTGGGGTATTCCAATCTTCCTTGTAATATTATTTGGTATTTTCCACTTAACATTCGGTGAGGATTTACTATTCCTAGGAAAGATATTCTCATTACCTTCATTAGAAGATTTAGGATTGTTAAATGAAGATGGGGATCCAATCAACTTTGGTGTTAGATTCCTAGCTACATTCTATGATGGCGCTATAATGTCTCCGGGTGTATGGATAAATAACGTTTGGAATGACTTAATAGTCGGAGAATTTTTTGGCTGGTTAGGCGGATTAGTAGAAGAAAGCGGTATGTCAGGTTGGGCTGTAGGCTTAATTAATAATGGTATATTCGATGGTATTTCATCTGTATTATCATTCTTACCACCAATTTTAGTATTATTCCTATTCTTCTCAATTCTTGAAGATTCAGGATACATGGCAAGAATTGCTTTCATCCTAGATAGAATGTTTAGAAGATTCGGATTATCCGGTCGTGCATTTATGCCAATGATCATGGGCTTTGGTTGTTCAGTACCAGCCATGATTAATACAAGAACATTAGCAGATGATAAAGAAAGAACTGCAACAGTAAGAGTTATACCATTCTTCTCTTGTGGTGCTAAATTACCAATATTAACAGCTGTAGCTGGCGCTATCGTAGCATTCTTTGGAGTAGGTAACGCAGATGTTATAACATTCGCAATGTATTTATTAGGAATTGTAACTGCTATTGTTTGTGTATTGTTAATGAGATCAACAACGCTTAAGGGTGAAACACCTCCATTTATTATGGAATTACCAACATATCACGTTCCTCAATTTAAGAACTTGATGGCTCACCTTTGGGATAAGACAAAGCACTTCGTAAAGAAAGCATTTACTATTATCCTTGCGTCTACAATTGTAATTTGGGCATTAACACACTTCAGCTTCAACTGGACATTCCTTGAAGATGAACAAGTAAATGAAAGTATCTTAGCTGGTATTTCACAACTTGTACAACCAATCTTTACTCCACTTGGATTTGGTTCTCAACTAGGCGAATTCGGTTGGGTATTCGTAGTAGCTGTAGTTGCTGGTTTAATCGCAAAAGAAAACGTTATTGCTACATTCGCTACATTAGCAGCATGTTTAATGGCAGTTGCTGGATTGAATTTTGGTGAACTTGCAATTGATGCAGAAGATGGTATTGATGCTGTACAAGCTATGATTCAAGCAACAGGAATTAAGGTTCCAGGATTAATAGCATTCATTGCTTTCAATATGACAACAATCCCTTGCTTTGCTGCAGTAGCTACTGCAAAAGCGGAATTAAGTAATAAGTCAACATATCACTGGACATTAGTGTTCTGGCTAGCATCTTCTTATGTAGTTGCAGCAATGATCTATACAGTTGGATCATGGTGGTGGACATTATTTATATGGGCAGCTGTATGTGCTTGTGTAGTTTGTGCAATCATATTTAAAGACAAATTATTTGCAAAGAGGAAATAATAATGAAATTATTTGAAATTGTTTTAGTTATAGCATGTGCGTTATTTGTTATAGGGGTAATTACAGCATCGATTATAAGAAAGAAACAAGGAAAGAGTTCTTGTGATTGTGGCGGAGATTGCTCACATTGCAAAGCGTGTATGTATGCTAAGACAAATAAAAGACAATAATATAACGTAGTCCAATATAAACCAAAATTGAAGTCGCGAGCGGGGGTTACTTTGCTTGCGATTTCTCTTTAATAGACACGTGGCTAAAAATATTTGTTAAAAAATTAACAACAGATATTGAGGTAAGCGTTTAAATGCCATATAATATATAAGTGAAAAATCAAAATAACATGGGGGATTAATTAATGAAAGATTTATTTGATTTATCAGGAAAAGTAGCTCTAGTTACTGGAGCATCTAGCGGATTAGGTGTCCAATTTGCAAAAGCCTTAAGTCGTCAAGGTGCAAAGGTATGTATTGCCGCAAGAAGAGTTGAAAAACTTGCAAAAGTTCAAGAAGAATTAGCCGCTATGGGTGTTGATGCTTTTGCTGTTAAATGCGACGTTACAAATAATAATGACATTGTTGAAATGGTTAAAGCTTGCGAAGCAAAGTTTGGTAAGATTGACATCTTGGTTAACAATGCCGGTGTTGGCGATATAGCTCCTGCTACAGAAATGCCAGCAGAAGTATGGAATAAGGTTATTAATACAAATCTAAACTCATTATTCTTTGTTGCAAGAGAAGTTGCAAAGGGAATGATCAAGAGAGGATATGGAAAGATTATCAATGTAGGCTCAATTCATAGTGAAGTTACTATGGCTGCAAATACATGGCCAATTACAGTTTATGCTACAGCAAAAGGTGGCGTAAAGATGCTTACAAAGGGATTGGCTACAGAATGGGCTAAGAGTGGCATTACAGTTAACGCAATTGGACCTGCTTACTTTGAAAGCGAAATGACACAAGGTGTATTTGGAGCTGGTGTTATGGACCAAATTGAAAATGCTTATTGTCCAATGGGAAGAGCAGGAAAGACAGGCGAGTTAGATGGTGCAGTAATTTATTTTGCAAGTGATGCGTCATCTTATACAACAGGACAACTATTATGTATTGATGGTGGTTGGACTTGTCTATAATTCACAAGTAAAAGGATATTACGATAATAAAAAGAAAGAGAAGTTGCCAAAAAGGAGCTTCTCTTTGTCTTTTATTACAATTGATTTTATCTATGTTATAAAATGATGAAACTAAATATTTTGTTATAGAGGGAGATTATGGCATCAAAAATTTATCATGTTTCAAAAAGAGCGTCAGATAGTAAATGGCAGGTTTTTATTCACGGAAGCGATAAAGTAATTAAATTATTCGACACAAAACCGGAAGCTGAAGCGTACTGTGAACAGATGGCTAAGAATCAAAGGGCAACTTTGCTTGTGCATAATTCAAAGGGCGCCAGTAAGGGAAAAGCTAATGCAGCGAAAATTGTTAAAGGGAAATAAATATTATTTACAAGATTAAACATTAATTAGTGGGCTCTTTTTAAGATGTTATTTTGCTTACTAAAGTGGCGTTAGAATCGTTTTTTTTATTTCTGTGCTATTTGCGAGTATAATAAAGATGGGGGGGAAAAGGCATCATGAAGATACTTGTTTATTTTTTTACAGGAAGTGGCAATACAGAAAGAGTTTTAAAAAAGTTTGAGAGCGAATTTCAAAAATGCGGACACTCTGTAGATTTTGTCAAAATAGAAAATCAGGTTTATAAGGTAAAGAATAAGATTGATGTTAATTATGATGAGTATGATTTAATAGGTATAGGTTATCCTATTCATGCATTTAATGCGCCTAAGATTATGTATGATTGGGTAAAAACTTTAGAACCTCTTAAAAATCAAAAAAGAACATTTATTATAAATACATCCGCAGAACCACTTATCGTTAACCATGCGTCAGCAATAAAGTTTTCTAGAAAATTAAGAAAGAAAGGGTTTGATGTTCAAAACGAATACCATTATGTAATGCCATACGATATGATTTTTAGACATAAACAACAAATGGCATACAAGATGTGGGATACAGCTCAAAAGTTGATTACAATTGATGCAAAGACAATATTAGAAGGTAAGAGTGAATTATATAAACAAGTAAAGGGTGCTGCATTCTATGCTTGGGTTTTAAGAATAGAGCATTTTGGCTCACAATTTAATGGGATTTTTTATAGAGTAGATAAGAAAAAATGCATTAAGTGTCACAAGTGCGTTAATAATTGTCCTATTGAGAATATTAAATTGAAGAATGGGGAGATTAGATTTGGTACAAAATGCACAATGTGTCAACGTTGTACATATTTCTGTCCAACGGATGCCATAAAGACGGGTATGTTTAATTCATGGAGAGTTAATACTCCGTATACCTTTGAATATACCGAAGATCCAGAGGCCTATGATAATACAAATCCAATTAATGTAAAAAGAGCAAATTTCTATAATGGTTTCTGGTGCAAGTCAGTCTATGTAAGATATTTTAAAGAAGCAGAAGAAAAAATCGCGAAATATTATAAATAATAATCGCAATTGTTGAATATTCAAAATTAAATGGAAGCAATTTGCTATGAACCCAAAAAGTTGGACAAACATTGGAGGTGCATATCATTACGTTCGTCTAATTATTAATATTGGTGACCGTTTGTCGTCTTATTCCGATTCCTACGTTAATCTGAATAAATAAAGTATTTATCGATGTTTTTGACACATGGTTCTGAGTTGCAACTATGTAAATTCAGTTCTCAATAATCGTTTATGAATTGCATATGTTTTATATGGAAGTATGCAATTCGTGCTTGACATAAAGTGGATAAAACGAGAATTTATAATCATCTTCAACGAAAATACGATTGAGTCGTATCTTGGTCGGAATTGGAAAAGAACTATAATAATCTAGTAATCAAAACACCGTACAGTCGCGGAAAAATTTTAAGTTGAACTTCAAAAAATTCCGTTGTATAATATAAATGGTGAGAAAGATGATATACAGAACAATTACGGAAACAGTGTTAAAATCAATTAAAAGTAAGCCTGTAACATTAATTACGGGAGCAAGACAAGTTGGTAAATCTACATTATGTAGAGAATTGGTAAAAACTTGTGGATATAACTATGTTACGTTAGATAATACAAGAGAGTTAAGTACGGCAGTAAACGATCCTGCATATTTTTTAAGCGTTCATAAACCTCCGCTAATTATCGATGAAATACAAAAATGCAAAGAGTTATTTGTTGAAATAGAATCTATTGTTAATGAAGTAAAGTTTAAAGGTGAAGACAATAGAGGAATGTATATATTAACCGGGAGCCAAGCGTACAATTTGATGTCAAATGTAACAGAATCTATGGCAGGCAGGGTTGGCATTGTAAATATGAGTCCATTAAGTTTAAGAGAAATAAAAGGCATTAAGGAGGAACCATTTGTAATTAATCCAGAAAAGAATTTAAAAGATGCGCTTTTAAATAAGATGGACATCAATGAATTATATGAAACAATCGTTAATGGGTTTTATCCGGAAATATATGATTTAAATATTGAAGATTCAGAACAGTTTTATGCGGATTATGTAAGCACATACATTGAAAGAGATGTTTCGCAATTAATAAATTTAAAAGATAAGATGAAATTCCAAAGGTTTATGGAAATTAGTGCTTCGTTGACCGGAGAAGAGTATGTGTATGACACAATTGCAAATGCTGTTGGGGTTTCTGTCCATACAATTGATTCTTGGATGAGTGTATTGGTTGCAGGCAATATCGTTACATTGCTCGAACCGTTCTACATGAGTTCAGCGGTAAAGAGAATAAAAAAGAGACCAAAATTGATTTTTAATGACACTGGACTTGCAGCATATTTGGCAGGACTAAATAACGCAAAAGTGCTTCAAAAATCTAGTTTTAATGGAAGATTTGTAGAAACATATATTATAAATGAAATTATAAAATCATATAAAAACAATGGCATACATGCTAAATTCTATTATTATAGAGACTCAAATCAAAAAGAGATAGACTTGATTGTTGAGAATAAAGGCATTGTAAATCTAATTGAATGTAAATCTGGTGTGTCATTTAGCTTATCTGATGTGGCTGCATTTAACGAAATTAAAGATGATAAATACATAATAGAAAACAGTGGTATTATTTGCTCTACAAAAGAGCCATATGCTTTAGGTAATGGCTATTTTGCTGTTCCAATTTGCTCGATATAAATAATAACAAATAACAAAAAAAACTAAGACACGATTAGTTCGTGTCTTTTTTTGTATTGGTGACCCTAACGGGATTCGAACCCATGATACCACCGTGAAAGGGTGGTGTCTTAACCGCTTGACCATAGGGCCGTTTAAAAGCCTTATTAATATAATATAAGAAATAAAACAATGTCAAGCGATTTTTCTCATTTTGTGTTTGTGATATTTTTGCATGTTGATTATAATAATCTATATGAAATATGGTGTTATTGATATAGGTTCAAATTCAATTAGATTATTAGTTAGTGATGGAGAGAAGGCTTTACATGATAAAGAGGTTGAAGTAACTCAACTATCTGAAGGGCTAGCTATCACAAATAGGTTATGCGAATCAGCAATGCAAAGAACAATTCCTGTTATTGAAAAGTTCTACAATAAGGCTAAAGATGAAGGTGCAGGCGAAGTCTATGTGTTTGCAACAGAATGCGTTAGAAAGGCAGAGAATAAAGACGAACTTTTAAATAGATTAAAGGTAAAAGGAATTATTGTTGATGTAATTCCTAAAGAAATGGAAGCTCATATTGGTTTTGGTGGCGCATACTTTGGTGGCAATGTTTGCGTTATGGATATTGGTGGTGCTAGTACTGAGCTTGCCGTAGGTAATGAAAATGGAATTAAGTACAAAAAGAGCGTAGACATCGGTATTGTTAGATTAAAGGATTTATGTGGAGAGAATCCAGAAAAATTAAGAGAATGGATAGATAAAAAGCAAAAAGAATATGGCGTTGTTCCTGAATTTGACGATTTAATTGCTATAGGCGGAACTGCAAGTTCTTTTGCTGCAATTAAATTAGGATTAGTTCCTTATGACCCAAAAGTTATAGATTATTATAAATTGTGTTATAAAGACTTAAAAGAAATTGTTGAATATGTTCATTCGGTAAAAATAGAGGATAGAAAGAGTATTAAAGGTATGTCCCCAAAGAGAACTGATGTAATTGTGTGTGGTGGTTATCTTCTGTTACAAATGATGGAGATGCTTAACAAAGACTATTTAATAATTAGAGAAAGCGATAATCAAGAAGGGTATTTAAAGTATAAACTTGGCAAATTAAAAGTATAGGATAGTCACAAGTCGAAAAAATGCTTGACATTATTAGTATTTTTTATATATTATTAACAAGCACGAAATAATCGCGAACATATCGCGGGGTGGAGCAGTGGTAGCTCGTTGGGCTCATAACCCAGAGGTCGTAGGTTCGAAACCTACCCCCGCACCCAAAACATTATGGCGGCGTAGCTCAGCTGGTCTAGAGCACCCGGTTCATACCCGGGGGATCATGGGTTCGAATCCAATCGCCGCTACCAAGTATAGTAAGTAGGATCTATAAAATAGGTCCTATTTTTTATTATTACGCATATAGTATAATGATATAAAGAAGATGAGTAGACGGAGAAAAGGGGTTCATAGTATGAAAATGTCGAAAGTATCATTTGTTATATTATTTTGCTTAATAGTTGTTCTTGGAACAATTTGCTTTTCTTCTTGTTTTTTCAATAATAAAACTCATACAATCACGTTCACGGTTGATGGAAAAGAATATGCAACAATGGAATTCAACGAAGACAACGATATAGAACTTGATTTGCCAGATTCGCCAAGTGTGAAGGGTAAGAATTTCGTTCGTTGGGAATATGTAGATGATAATGGAACTACAAGAGAGTATACAAGGTATAGCGTAGGATCTTTAAAAGGGGATACTACTGTATATGCGGTTTTTGATAACAATACAACTAATTTTGATGTAAATGAAAATGGTAATAAAATCATTAGCGTTAGAGATAAATCTGTCGCAGTATATGATATACCTTCGCAAATTAATGGAATCGATATTGATACAATAGATAAGGAAGTTTTTAAAGATAACAAGAATATTACAACGGTAAATATTCCTAGTACTATTCGTTATATAGAGGATAGTGCATTTGAGAATTGTGAGAATTTAGAAACTGTAACATTCTCTAATGAAACAGAAGAATTATATATAAAAAGAAGAGCATTTGCTAATTGCTCATCCATAGAAGAATTAGTCTTACCAGATAATTTAACTAAGATATACGAAGGATCTTTTTCTGGCTGTAGTTCGTTAACAAAGCTTACTACTCCTTTTTTAGGCGGCGGTCAAACATATGCCAACTCATCTTATAACGCGTATTACACACTTGCTTATATTTTTGGAACAGATGAAACAATAGCTTTAAAGGAGGTTGTTGTAACTAAGCAAGAGTTTTTCAAGTATGAGTGTTTGACAGGCACTTCTATTGAGTCAATTAAGATTTTGTCTGAAATTACAGAAATGAATAGGATATCCTATTATGTTCAAGATAGTCTAGTTTCGATAGACCTATCTAATACGAAACTTGAGATATTGCCATACGATGCATTTAATGGCTGCACTAAACTAACAAGCGTAAGTCTTCCTAATACTTTAAGAAAAATATCTGCATATGCTTTTTGTGGTTGCTCTAGTTTAGAAACAATAGATTTACCAAAGAGTGTTAAAATCTTGGATTATTCAGCATTCGCGGGATGTGAAAAACTTAAAGATATAGATATATCTAGAGTTGAAGATATTTACGGAACCTGCTTTTTAAACTGTCCACTTCTTACAAGTCTTGATGCTAAGAGTTTAATTACGATTAGGGATAATGCATTTAAGAATATGCCAAATCTAACAAGTATTAATCTTGTAAATGTTGAGACAATAGGAAAGAATGCATTCGAAAATGATTCAGCTTTGGTTTCATTCGGTGCAGTTAAAGATCAACTAAAGAGTTTAAAAACTATAGGAACTGAGGCTTTTAAATCTTGTAGTTCTCTTTCTTCTATTTATTTAAACAAACAAATAGAATCAATAGGCGATGCTGCATTTAAGGATTGTAGTTCAATAGCAGCGTTTGAGATAGAAGAGGGATCAAGTTTATCTAGCATAGGACAAAGATCTTTAAGTGGAGCTGTTTCGCTACAAAGTTTAACTATTCCTTTTGTAGGATTATCTAAAACATCTGGCGAAAGTTTGTCTTGCTTGTTCTCTAGAAAGGGGCAAGATACAGCACAATCAGGAGAATATATAGTAGGAAACTATTATGTGCCTAACTCACTTACTAGTGTAACCATAACCGATTCAACGATTATTCCTAATTCCGCTTTTGCTCAACTTTTAAGTCTTACAAGTGTTGAGTTATCTGATTCAGTAGAGCAAATCGGGTCAGGGGCTTTATATGGTACAAGTTTAACAAGCTTTAGAATTCCACAGAGCTTAACAGAGATAAATACTAGAATAGGTAGTACAGGTAGTATTGACTTATATATTGATTCGGTTGAGCATTATGTTTCAATCGCACAAGCTCAATTATTGCCACAAGGCACTCTAACAGATACTAATCATAAATTAAGATTGTTTATAGGCAATAATGAGGTTACAAGCATTAATTTAAGTGCAATGACCTCATTGGAAACCATAAGAGATTATAAGTTCTCTGAATGTAGAGATATTACATCAATTACATTGCCAAGTAGTGTTACTCAAATCGGCAAATATGCTTTCTATGGCACTGGCATAACAAGTATAACGTTGCCGTCAAATTTAACTACGATTAAAACTCAAGCTTTTGCTTATACTGGATTGACAGCATTAGCATTAGTTTCTAGTTTGGAAACAATTGAGAGCGCAGCATTTGCATATACTTCATTAAGCGCAATTAATGTTCCAAAAGAATTACAAACATTAAATGGCTTTAATAATATTAGTACTCTTGCGAGCGTTGTATTCGAATCAAATTCAACATTACAAACAATAGCTACGGATTGTTTTAGTGGATCAGGCTTACAAGCAATAACAATACCGGCAAGCGTAGAAACAATTGAAACAAGGGCGTTTAAGAATTGCTGCAGTTTACAAACAGTCAATTTCGATAATGGGACAATACTAGAAGATATCGGCTCAGAGAGTTTCTATAACACCGGAATAACAAGTATCACAATTCCAGCAAGTGTAGTAAAGATCTATGCTTCAGCATTTGCTTCAAGTGATTTGGAGACTATTACTTTTGAAAGTAATTCAGCTATTAATTCAATAGGAGCAACCTTCCTATCAGGAACTCAAGTATCAACATTGGTTATACCAAGCACGATTAGCACTTTATCCAATAATGCATTTGCTGGGATGTCGTTGTTGAGCAGTGTTACATATCCAGCCATAAACACATGGGGAAATTTGGGCAAGACTACAGGCAGTGTTTCAGTCATAGTCAACTCTTCTTCTCTTTGTGCTAATGCATTTTCTAGTGCATCAAATGTTACTGCTATAGATATAAGTAATGTGGATACAATCAACAACAATGCTTTTTATACAAATTGGTCAGAAGATGGAACTTCATATACTGGTATAACAAGTTTAAATAGAATTGATATTGCAAGTTGGGATCAATATCTAAGTATCAATTTTGGTGCTACTAATTCAAGCATTCCATTTAAATATAAGACAGGAACTTCAACATATAAAACGGTAGAGATATATGTTGATGGGACTAAAGCATCGGGAAGTCTTGATTTAAGCGAAATAGATTCAGCAATAACAAGTATACCAGCAAGAGCTTTTAGAGGATTAACAGGATTTACAAGTGTAGTTTTGCCAAAAACGATTACAGGTGTTGGAGATTATGCTTTCGCATATTGCTCAGATGTTACAAGTTTTAAGTTTAAAGAAGGAGTCAATTCTCCAACTTATGATAATGACCTTACAACAATAGGTGTAGCAGCATTTAGAGGATCAGGTATTAGTAAAATGGTATTATCTAGTGCTATTACAACAATTGGAGCATATGCTTTTGGTAATTGTACAGGATTAACAGATTTCTCATTTGCTTCATCTCCTACAGATTTAAAACTTATAGATAATTATGCTTTCTATGGTTGTACAGGAATAACAGCTTTTACTGTTCCTGCATCTGTTACAACTATTGGTAATTATTGTTTCCAATATTCTGCTATTCAAACTATAAACTTTGAAGCAGGCGCTCAATTGAAAAAAACAGGAACAGGATGCTTCTCAGATTGTGCAGACCTTGTGACAATCGGTCAATTTCCTTCAACTTTTACTATGATTGGAACTTATACATTCCGTGGTTGTCAATCATTAACGACACTTGATTTTTCAACATCGGGAATTACTTCCATCGCTGAAAGTGCATTTAGAGGGAATACTGCCTTACAATATGTATATCTTTCAGATAAAGTAGCTTCAATTGGAAATTACGCATTCTACCAGTGCGGAGAATTGCTTCAGGTAATAATGAGTGGAGCAAATGTAGTAAGTGTTGGTAATAGTGCTTTTGAAGATTGTTTGAAATTAACCACATTTGGATATGGGGATTGGGCTGCTGTTGAAACACATGTTGATACTAATTGTGAGTCATCAAGTGATGTAAATCCAGATGTTAGGGATATTTATATTAATAGTAGAAAATCTAATTTTACTCAAATAGATTTCGTAGGAACCAATGCTTTTAAGGGATGTGAAAGTTTAGAAAATGTCATACTTTATAGTACAATCACAAGTGTAAGTAGTTATGCATTTTATGATTGCTCAAGTTTGAAATATGTAAACATCCCTTATTCATGTACTTCTATTGGATATATGGCATTTGCTGGCGAAGCGTTTTCAAATACTGCACGCAAGAGTACTTCTAATATGACGACACATGAAAAGAGTTTATATAAGACTTATGGTATTGCGTTAGAGTTTGGAACGGGTATTACAGAAATGGTTTGGGAGTACTATTATAACAATAGCATGTTTGTTCGCACGGATACATTCCATAGGAGTTATTATAAAGGAAATAATAATTATGAAACTCATGAAAAATATCGTAATACACTTTATATTTACTCTGATTGCCAGGATCAATTAACGACAAACACAAGATATCAAATTGGAATGAGAAGGCAGAGTGCGTCATAGGTTTTATATGAATTTGTATATAATAGATGGCAACAACAGCCATCTATTTTTGTTTTTGTCTAAAAATGCCCCTTATATATTTATATATAAAAGTGTATAATGATAATACAAGGTTATTCGAAATATAAATGGGGTTATTTATGGCAGAAAAATTAAAAACTAAAGAAAAACTAGCTTTTGGTCTTGGTGATTTATCTTACAACATCCTAATGGCTGCAGTTTCTTATTATCTTCTTTACTTTATGATTAACGTAGGAGGATTAAATGCAAAATGGGCAGCTGCTGTTTTCCTAGCAGGAAAAGCATGGGATGCATTTACTGACTACGCAATGGGAAGAATTATAGACAAGACTCATTCTAAATTTGGAAAGAGAAAAGTTTATATGATTTTCGGTTCTGTTCCTTTTGCATGTTCATTTATGCTTTTATGGTTAGTTCCAGGAACTAACGTACAAGCTCTAAAGTTTGTATTCTACACAATGATGTATATGTTATTCTGCACAGGATGGACAGTAATCTACGTTCCATATAACACTTTAGCTGCAAACATGACAAAAGACTATGATGAAAGAACAACTCTTAATAGTATAAGAATTATTCTTGCAAATATCGGATTAATACTTGGTGCTGCAGTATTTTCAGTCCTTGCAGAAGGTAGTGAAAGTATTTTCTATAAGTTATTTGGTTCTGCTAAGGGTGCATATTTAGCATCAGGTGTAACATTTGGATTACTTGCGTTATTGTTCTGGCTATTATGTACATTTAATGTTAAGGAAAGATTTGATGAAGCAGATCCAAACTCAAAGGGATTCTTTGAAACATTAAAGGAATTCTTTAAATTAAAAGAATTTAGAAACATAATGTCAACATTCCTTTTGTCTATGATGGGCTTTGATATTATCATGACAGTATTCGTATTCTATATAAACGATGCTCTAGGATTTAGACAAAGTGAATATGCTGATATGACTATGATCTTTATTGCTATTCCTTTAATTTGTGCTATTTTATCAGCTCCATTCTGGGATTGGTTATGCAAGAAAATGGAAAAGCATAAGGTTTATGCCATAGCTTGTGTTTATATGTCAGCATGCTTGTTGTTAGCGCTTATAATACCTCAAGTTAATATTGGTCTTACTATTGTGCATGTTATCTTATGCGGTGTTGGTATGTCTGCTATTCAAATTATCCCTTACGCATCACTTCCAGATGTAGTAGACGTTGATGAATATGTAAATGGCGAAAGAAGAGAAGGCGCATATTATGGTGTTACTCAATTCTGTTACAAGATGGCATCAGGTATTGGTTGTGCGTTAGTTTCTTTCGTTTTAGGTTTAGCTGGATATATTGAAGCAGATTCAGAAGCTTATTATGAGATTATTGAAAATGGTGGACAAATCGTTCAGCCAGATGGTGCACTAACAGCAATAAGAATTGTTATAGCTATCGTTCCTTCAGTTATTTTCATTCTTTCAATAATATCAGCATATAGAGCTGGCCTTGGTCGTGATAGATTCAATAAGATTGTTGAAGAATTGAATGTTAGACATGCAAAAAATGCCGAAAATACTGCTGAAAATAAAGATTCAGTAAAGCCTGAATAGTGCGATATTGACTTTAATTTTGAGCATTAATATAATTAATTTTGATAAACAATTAGGAGGAGAATAAACATGGGAAAAGTTGTATTAGATTGGGAAACAGCGAATAATTTTATTACTGATGCGTTCGTTGGATATGGAGTACCAAGAGAAGACGCAAAGATTTGTACAGATATCTTACTGGAAGCAGATAGAAGAGGTATCGAATCTCATGGCTGCAATCGTTTCAAACCTATTTATATTGATAGAATTGTAGCAGGAATTCAAAATCCAGTAACGAATTTTGAAATTATTAAGGATGAAGGAGCAACAGCTGTAGTTGATGGACATGATGGTATGGGTCAAGTAATCGGCTATAAATCAATGCAAATGGCTATAGATAAGGCTAAGAAATATGGTATTGGTATGGTTGTTGTTAGAAATTCATGTCACTATGGTATTGCTGGTTATTATGCAACACAAGCTGCAAAACAAGGTTGCATCAGCTTTAACGGAACAAATGCTAGACCATCAGTAGCTCCAACATTTGGCGTTGAAGGCATGTTCGGAACAAACCCATTTACAATTGGTGTTCCAACAGATGAGCCATTTGATTTCTGTTTTGACTGTGCTACTTCAATCACACAAAACGGTAAGATTGAGTATTATGCAAGAATTAATGAACCAGTTCATCCAGGAACAATCATCGGTCTTGATGGTAAGCCTGTAGAAGGTGATGCGGGTGAAGCATTAAAGAAGATTAGAAGTGGCGATGCTGCATTAGTTGCTTTAGGTGGCATTGGTGAAGCTTTAGGTGGATACAAGGGATACGGTTTAGCTCTTGCTGTTGAATTATTATCTTCTGTATTACAAGATGGTAATTATGGTAAGGCACTTGATGGTAAGGATGCCCAAGGCAACAAGGCTCCATATCATTTAGGACATTTCTTTATCGCTATTGATACAAACCACTTCTTAGGAGAAGATTTATGTAGAAAGAAGGCTGGCGAAATTCTTCGTACTATTAGAGCTTCAAAGAAGGCTCCTGGTGCAGAACAAATATTCACAGCCGGAGAAAAGGAATACAACATTTGGATGGAAAGAAAGCCACATGGTGTTCCAATTAATGAATCAGTACAAAAAGAAATGAATGCAGTTAGAGACTCATTAAAATTAAATTACACATTCCCATGGGAAAAATAGGAGAATAAAATGGATTACGCAAAAGAATCATTAAGATTGCACTATGAATGGAAAGGAAAGCTTGAATATATTTCAAGAGTTCCAGTAAATTCTAAAGAAGATTTATCTTTAGCTTACACACCTGGTGTAGCTCAACCATGTTTAGAGATTCAAAAGGACATTAATAAGTCTTATGAATTAACAAGACGTTGGAATACAGTTGCCGTTGTAACAGATGGAACAGCTGTTCTTGGTCTTGGAGATATTGGTCCAGAAGCCGGAATGCCAGTTATGGAAGGAAAATGCGTTTTATTTAAATCATTTGGAGGGGTAGATGCTATTCCTCTATGTATAAGAAGTAAGAATGTTGACGATATTGTTAACACAGTAGCATTACTTGCAGGAAGTTTTGGTGGTGTAAATTTAGAAGATATTTCTGCTCCAAGATGTTTCGAAATAGAAAGAAAGCTAAAGGAACGTCCAGATGTAGATATTCCTATTTTCCATGATGATCAACATGGTACTGCTGTTATTTGTTTGGCTGCTGTTAAGAACGGATTAAAGCTTGTTAAGAAGGATATTAAGGATTGTACAGCTGTATTCTCAGGAGCAGGTGCTGCCGGTGTTGCTATTGCTAAGTTGTTCGTGAGCGCTGGTATTAAAGATGTTATTATGTGTGACAGTAAGGGTGTTATTTGCGAAGGAGATCCTAGATTAAATGAATCTAAGAAGGAAATTGCTGCATTCTCAAATAAGAATCATGTTACAGGTACTCTTGCAGATGCAATTAAAGGTGCAGATATATTTGTTGGTGTATCTAAGGCTGGCTTATTAACACAAGATATGGTTAGAACTATGAATAAGGATGCTATTGTTCTTGCAATGGCTAACCCAGTTCCAGAAATCTTACCAGATGAAGCTAAGGCTGCCGGTGCTGCTGTTGTTGGTACAGGTAGAAGTGACTATCCAAACCAAGTTAACAACGTACTAGCATTCCCTGGTATCTTTAGAGGTGCATTAGACGTTAGAGCTAGTGATATTAATGAAGAAATGAAGATGGCAGCTTCAGATGCTCTTGCTAACTTAGTATCTGATGACGAATTAACACCAGATTACATCTTACCAAAGGCATTTGATAATAGAGTAGGACCTGCTGTAGCTAAGGCAGTTGCTGAAGCGGCAAGAAAAACAGGTGTTGCAAGAATTTAGTTTTAAGATTATAAAGTAAAAAAATCCGCTACTATTCAAAGTAGCGGATTTTCGTTTTATGTTTATGTTTTTATTCGCCAGCAGATTCTGTATGAGTAATTACAGTAATCTTGTGTTCGCTTATACCAGAGGCTCCTAAAACTATTGTAGATTCAACAGCTTCATTGTTTGCATTCTTTTCTGCTGTTCCGATTTTTCCTAAATGTCCTACAACTGTTTCTACACCATCAGCAACTTTTCTTGCAAGTTCTTCAATAGGATAGAATTCATTGATGATGTTAAATAGGCCAGTGAATATAGGAGTTGTTTCATCTCCGTTTACTGTAAATACACCTTCTCCAATTTCAAGAGCGCCTTCTGCATTGGCAGTTACAGGTGCATTGTATACAAGATATACGTTTGCTGGTAATATGTTAAGAGCAGGGCCTGCCTCTACTTGACTTAAGATAGCAGCAGTGTCGAATTTAACGACAACTCTAATACTATATGTATTATCTGAATTAGTGTATATAGTTATTTCTCTAACTTCGATTTGGAATTTCTTTAAATCAGATAGATTATTATTTAGTTCTACGCCATCAGAAATAATCTTGTTAAAGATATAAGCAATAGTTGTATCGTTGTACTCAATAACATATTGTTTATCATATACAACGTCAGTTGTTGCTAGTGTAGAATAGTCATCGCCAGTGAAACTACTATTGTCTAATGCTGTTTGTGCGACAGTAGATTCTTCCTCTTCAGAATATCCGTTTGTTACGACATCTTCTTCGTTAACATCTCTCATATTCCAGAACTCTTTAATGATATCTATAAATTTAATATCTCCAAGTCCATATTCGTTAAAGCTCTTGTTGTTAATAATCTTAGTATCTCCAAAACCAAGTTTATTTGGAGTCATATTTAGTACGACAACAACTGCAGTTACTAATAATACAATTACAATAATAATTGCAACTAGGCATGACATACAGCATCTGCATCCGCCACCACTTTCTCTATTTCTACGTCTTGACATTTTTCTTTTCTCCTTCTCACCACTTATTGTGAACTTTTTCGGCAAAACCAATTTTGTCTTTAATCTCAATCTTCGTTCCGTCTTTTAAAATCACATAACCACTAAACTTGCCCATTACTTGATTTGGGATCATACATATAATTTTTAAATCCAAAGGATCTTGTCTATCTATTATTGGATCAAAGTCCATAAAGAAGCGATTGTCGTTAGATGTAAATGTCCAATGAGACATATAATCGTCTTTTCCATTCTTTTGTGGAATATTAAAAGTAATTTCATCAAGCTTATATGCCTTTCCATCAACAAAAGCCATATTCTCAGTTGCTGCACTTGTATTGCCAAATCCATATCCAATATTGAATCCAAAAGTTCTTCCATCATCTAGATATGAATTAAGTGAACCCCAATACCAAGTGTTATTGTATGTCCATACTCCGCGGCCCCAATCTAATCCCGCTAGGGCATTGTTGTTATCTAAAACATAATCATCGCCCTTAATTGTAAAATAACCTTTAGCCTTCATACAATTTGTCTTTTGATTGTAATAGAAGTGCTTTGGTTTATCAAATGGAGTAGCAATTACCATATTCTCTTTTGGAATATCATATAAGGTAATATCAAAAAGAAGTGGATCTAGATTGTCATAGAATTCTTCAAATACACCTGTTATATGTATTTCTTTACCATTGTTTTCAAAAGCAAAATCAGCTTTACCCGCTTTGCCGTATATATCGCCTATGTCTGGAGTTTGTGGTAAATTAAGCTTTCCCATGGTGAAAAACTTCATTGCAGTTTTATTAATTTGCGTCTTGTTGTTGAAATCTATAAGTGAAGCACTAACCGTGCCAACATAACCACAATCAGATATAGTTAAGCAAAGACCATAATCGTTTGTTCCGATATAATAGTAATCCCATTCTTTTATTCTCCATTTCGGAGCCTTGATGTCTTTTCTGTCGTACTGCCAAACTTGGGAATATGCAAACCCGGGTTCTGCTATATTGCCATATTTATTCAATAATTTTTGGTTTGAGGTAACTTCGTGTTGTGTTCCCATATAATTCCCCCTATATATTTTAAAAATAACATTATTATATATAGTTGTCAAAAATGAGTGTTTTTTAGGGGGTATGTTGTTATAATATATGCATGCGAATGAGAAAAAAAGGCAACCTAGATATTAGAATTGAAAACAGTGGAGATTATTTAATAGCCACTGAAGGAACTTTCACAAACGCATTAGATTTTATTAAGACAAAAGAGTATATAAACAAAGAAAAATTATTTGGAAATAATAATAATTTAGAACTTGATTTAGGCTGTGGACTTGGTGTATTTTCTGTTATAAAAGCAATTAATAATCCAAATATAAATTATATCGGTGTAGAGAAATTCAGCAATATAATAATCGCAGCTATAGATAAAGCAAGAAAAGAAAAAGTATCAAACCTTAAGTTCCTAAATTGTAGAGTTGAGTGTATAGAAAAATATATAGAAGATAATTCTATAGATGTTATATATTTGAATTTCTCAAATCCTTTGCCAAACAAGACAGACGAAAAACACAGATTAACATCTAAAAGATATCTTGAGATATATAAGAAGCTATTAAGAGATATTGGAAGAATAGAGCAAAAGACTGACGACTTAGGTTTCTTTGAATTCTCGCTAGAATCATTTAAGGAATGTGGTTATAGATTAGAAGAGATATGCTACGATGTTGCAAATGCAAACATAGAAGGCAATATTGTTACAGAACATGAATCTAAATATATGCTAGAAGGAAAGAAGATATATAGAGTTGTAGCATATAAGAATTAATACAAATTAGGTTTTCCAAAAATTATAAAAACACAATATATAGTAGTGTAACGTCTAAATTAAAGACACGTTATTTCTATATGCCAAAAATCGGCCAAATTTTGCCTAAGATTTAGAGCTCAGACCACAATATGTTGTGGTTAGACAAAAATTTACTCACAATATTTTGTGGTTTTGGGTTGACACTAGTTTTTATCAATAATATAATTATAGTATCCGAAGAATTAAGATGAGAAAGTGACAACAGGGTCATTTTAGAAAAGAGAATATTAGGGGGTTATGTATGTTAAAACTTATTAAGAGAAGTGGTGCAGAGGCTGAATTCGATAAGGCAAAAATTGAAAGAGCTATCGAAAAAGCTAATGAAAGCGTTGAAACATCAGCTAGAATTTCTGAGGCAGATATAAAGAGAATCGCGGCGGAAGTAACAGCGGTATGTGAAAAGGCCATCCGTTCTTATAATGTCGAAGAAATCCAAGATATGGTCGAAGTAAAGTTAATGGAACTTGGAGCATATAAACTTGCGAGAAAATACATTACCTACAGATATACAAGAGCGTTGGTAAGAAAATCAAATTCTACTGATGAACAAATACTTTCTTTAATTGAATGCAATAACGAAGAAGTTAAGCAAGAGAATTCAAATAAGAATCCAACTGTAAACAGTGTTCAAAGAGATTACATGGCAGGTGAAGTTAGTAAGGATATTACTAAGAGAATTTTATTGCCAGAAGATATTGTAAAAGCTCATGAAGAGGGAATAATCCACTTCCATGATGCAGATTATTTTGCTCAACATATGCATAACTGTGATTTAATCAATCTAGAGGATATGTTACAAAATGGAACTGTAATTTCTGGAACTTTAATTGAAAGACCACATAGTTTCTCTACTGCATGCAATATTGCAACTCAAATTATTGCACAAGTTGCATCTTCTCAATATGGTGGTCAAAGTATCTCTTTAAGCCACTTAGCTCCATTCGTTGATGTAAGTAGAAAGAAGATTAGAAAAGAGCTTGCAGAAGAATTAGCAAGTGCAGGTGTTTCTTTAACAGAAGATACAATTAATGAACTTGCGGAAAAGAGATTACATGAAGAAGTAAGAAAGGGTATTCAAACAATTCAATATCAAGTTGTTACTTTAATGACAACAAATGGTCAAGCCCCATTCGTAACAGTATTTATGTATTTGAATGAAGTTGCTGATGAACAAACAAAGGCAGACCTTGCATTAATTATTGAAGAAACTCTAAAGCAACGTATTAGGGGCGTTAAGAATGAAGCAGGGGTTTATACAACACCAGCATTCCCTAAGTTAATTTATGTTTTAGAGCCAGATAATATCAAGGAAGGAACAAGATTCTGGAACTTAACTGTTTTAGCTGCTAAGTGTACAGCTAAGAGAATGGTTCCTGATTATATTTCAGAAAAGAAGATGTTGGAATATAAGGTAGATAAGAACGGCGAAGGACATTGCTATACTTGTATGGGATGTAGAAGTTTCTTAACACCTTATGTTGATGAAAATGGTAAGCCAAAATACTACGGAAGATTTAATCAAGGTGTTGTAACAATCAATCTAGTAGATGTTGCTTTAACTTCAGAAGGAAATATAGATAAATTCTGGGAGATCTTTGAAGAAAGATTAGAATTATGTCATAGAGCTTTACAATGCAGACATAACAGATTAATGGGAACAAAGTCTGACGCTGCTCCTATTCTATGGCAATATGGTGCACTAGCAAGATTAAAGAAGGGAGAAACTATCGATAAGTTATTATTTGGTGGTTATTCAACAATTTCTCTAGGATATGCTGGTTTATATGAATGTGTTAAGTATATGACAGGTAAGTCACATACAGATCCTGAAGCTAAGCCATTTGCGCTTGCTGTTATGACAAAGATGAATGATAAGTGTAAAGAATGGAAGGCTGCAGAAAATATGGATTACTCAATTTATGGTACTCCACTTGAATCTACAACATATAAGTTTGCAAAGGCACTACAAAAGAGATTTGGTATTATCCCTGGTGTAACAGATAAGAACTACATTACTAATAGTTATCATGTTCATGTATCAGAAAAGATAGATGCATTTACAAAGTTAAAGTTCGAATCTGACTTCCAACAATTATCTCCAGGTGGAGCTATCAGCTATGTTGAAGTTCCTAACATGCAAGACAATATTCCTGCTGTTATAGCTGTTATGCAATTCATTTACGACAACATCATGTATGCTGAATTAAATACAAAGAGTGACTATTGCCAAGTTTGCGGATATGATGGTGAAATTCAAATCGTAACTGATGAAAACGGAAAGTTAATTTGGAGATGTCCAAAGTGCGGAAACACAGATCAAACAAAGATGAATGTTGCTAGACGTACTTGCGGATATATCGGAACTCAATATTGGAACCAAGGTAGAACACAAGAAATTAAAGATAGAGTTCTACATCTATAAAATAAATTGAAAAGGTTGCCGAACAAATAGTTCGGCAATTTTTATCTAGGGAATTAAATATGAATATAGCTACAATAAAATACTGTGATATTGCCAACGGTCTTGGAGTAAGGACCTCTATTTTCGTGTCAGGATGCCGTCATCATTGTAAGGATTGTTTCAATGAAGTGGCATGGGATTTTGAGTATGGTACACCATATACAAAAGAGACAGAACAAGAGATTTTAGCATCGCTTGAGCCGGATTATATTTCGGGTATTACAGTGCTTGGCGGGGAACCTTTTGAGCCAGAAAATCAAAAGGACATTCTTATTCTTCTACAGAAAATTCGCAATACGTATCCAAATAAATCCATCTGGATATACTCTGGATTCACATATGAAGAAATCTTGAATGGCTCGAGAGCAAGCGGATATTACGCTAATGAACTATTAAATATTTGCGACGTTTTGGTTGATGGTAGATTTGTAAGTGAACTTAAGGATATATCACTTAAATTTAGAGGATCTTCAAATCAAAGAGTTATCGATTTAAACAAGACTAGAGAGCTTGGAGTGATTACTTTATTATCCTTCTCTTAAATGTGTGCCATAAGAAGCATATAGAAACTTAAAGAATCAATTTTGTAGGAGTTAACCTTAATATTTGTTTCAATGAGTTCTCTACAAGTTTTTGGCGATTTATCTAACTTGTTGCGAAGGCGACAAGTTTTTATTTGCTCTTCTCCTTGTTTTCCTTCATTCTTAATGAACCAGTTTATAATTAAATCCTTTTCTTCTTCTGTTAATGGTTTTAGTAAATCTTCCATAAGCACCTCAACAATATTCTACACTTTATATAAAGTATTTAAAATGCTAAAATTAATATCGAGGTGTTTTATGTTATACGTTATTTGCACAAATGTTGTTGAAAAGAAAAATCTAGAAGCTTTTTTAAATGCTGCTAAGGCGCATGCTAAAAAATCTCAAGATATAGATAAGGGATGTATCTCTTTTGATGTATCAAAATATGATGAGAATGCAAAAGAGGTTATGTTTGTTGAGAAGTGGGCATCAAGAGAGGATTTAGATGTTCATTTAAAAAGATGTGCTTCAGAACCTCTTATTAAAGAGATTGTTAGCAATAGAGTAGATAAGGGAATGAAGATAGTCGAGATAGATTAGTATGGAATTTTATAAAAGTGATAGTAAGCTTTATGCAATAGAAGAATGCTATGGTGCCGTTCTTGAATTTAGGGATAAAGAATGGGTTGAATCTAGACTAAAAGAGTCAGATGTTAAGCAGTATAAACATGTTTCATTAAAGGATGCAGAAGAGTTTACAAATAGTGATCCAATTATAGATATTGATAATATTTTTCACGGGATGAGTTGCTCTGACGAATAGTGGGGCATTTTTTAGGTAGCTCAAATAGTTGCTATATTACGCGCGTAAAGATATAATGATTACTGGTTTTTAGGTTTTAGGGAGTAGCACGGCGCTGCTAAAAGGTTATATTATGATGTTACTTAAATTGAGCAACCCAATGATTCTATTATTCGCGACTTTAGTGGTTTCGCTTATTTTTTACTATAGCTTTCCAATTAAATATCGCTATATAGTTTCGCTATTAACCAGTTTAATATTCTATTTCTTGATGAATACATACTTGATCGCATTTATTGTATTCACTATAGTTTCTGTATATTTTGGAGCACGTTGGATTCAAAAGAACAATGATAAAGCTCAACAAGATAAAGACAATAAGGAATTAAGAAATAAGATTGCAAAATATAACAAGGCAATTATTACTTGTGTTGTTGTAATAAACTTATTAATTATCGGTGCGTTAAAATATTTTGGATTCCTAGGTTCAATCGTTAATGGAGTTTTAGGTTGGTTCTCAACTCAAGTTGATTGGCCAATTATTAAGCTTGCTCTTCCAATGGGTATTTCTTATTACACACTTCAGGCAATCGGCTATATGGTCGACGTTCATAGAAAAAGAATCGTTGCAGATAAGAATTTCTTAAGAGTAGCATTATTTTTGAGTTTCTTCCCAGCATTACAAGAAGGTCCAATTTGTAGATATGAACAAACTGCAAATATGCTATATAATGGCTCACGCTTTGATTATCAAATGTTATCATTTGGTGCACAAAGAATTTTATGGGGTCTATTTAAGAAGGCAGTTATTGCAGATAGATTAGGAATGTTAGTAACAACAATATCTTCAAATCCTAATGAGTATTCAGGATATGCAAGTTTATTGTTTATTATTTTCTACACAATTCAGTTATATGCTGATTTCTCAGGATTTATAGATATAGCATTAGGTGCTGCTCAAATGTACGGATTTAAACTTCCAGAAAACTTTAGACAACCATTCTTTGCTACATCTGCTCAAGATTTCTGGAAAAGATGGCATATTACTTTAGGTGTATGGTTAAAAGAATATGTGTTCTATTCTGTAGCATTATCTCCAAAGGTTGTTAAGTTCTGCGGAAAGATTAAAAAACGTTGGAAGAATTATTTCACAAAGATGTTGCCAACAATACTTGCATTGCTTGCGGTATGGATGAGTAACGGTTTATGGCATGGCCCAGAATGGAAGTACATTTTCTATGGTTTATATTATTTCGTTTTGATTTCTGTAAGCATGCTATGTGAGCCTACAGTTAAGAAGTTATATGAGAAATGGAAGATAGATCCAAATAACAAATGGCTTATCGCAATGAGACATGTAAGAACTATTCTTATAATCTTTATTGGCGAAACAATGTTTGGTGCAAATACATTAGAAGATTCATGGCATATCCTAATTTCTGTATTTACTCCATATCATGGAAACGTATTTGAGTTAGGTCTTGATTACAAGGAAATGATAATAGCATTGTTTGGTATAGCAGTTCTTTGTGTTGTGGATGTTCTAAGCGAAAAGAAGGGTGATATAAGAGTCGGTATTGCTCAAAAAGCGTTACCAATTAGATGGACAATCTATATCGCTTTATTAGTATCTGTTTTAGTTCTTGGCGCCTATGGCGGTGGATTATATGCAAATAGTCCATTTATCTATGGAGGTTTCTAATGGTGAAATTCAATTTAAGTGATAAATGGAAAAAGATAATCTCAATAATAGTATTTTT
>Ga0310690_10002793_pt1 | contig 27615 bp, 47 predicted proteins | sample AusTroGonzalo_MG_2_FD_207661 | JGI IMG/M metagenome (GOLD analysis project Ga0310690, IMG submission 207661) | Bovine rumen microbial communities from tropical cattle in Woodstock, Queensland, Australia - Gonzalo_04 (v2) (version 2) | ecosystem: Host-associated > Mammals > Digestive system >...
TAATGAATTACAAGATAATATTGAAGAAGCTATAAACGGAACTATTTTATATAATAATACAAACGGAACAACAAGTGCATTTACATTAAATGATAGTATAGAAAATTATGATTACATAGAAATTTATTATCATTCAAATGACGCTAGTGGAGCTGAAAGTTCTGTAAAAATAACTGGTGGTAGTGTAAAGATAATTAATTTATTATATTTATGGTATGTAAGTGGCACAATATATTTTAAACAATCAAATTTAGCAATAAACGGAATAAATGCAACCTTTGTTAATAATATTCAATGGACAAATGCAGATGGTAGTTTAACAAGTGGTGATTATATATTCGTAACAAAAGTAATAGGATATAAACAATAAAATTAAAAGGCAATTTTTATTGTCTTTTTTATTTGTGTAAAATATATCAAAAAAATATAAAAAACATATTGACTTGATATTAAAAATATATTAACATTAGATTAAAGAAAAAAATATGGAGGGAAAACTTGAAAACAAAAGATTTTAAAAAATTAAAAGAAACAAAAAAAGCAGAAATAATTTTAGAGGAATATATGATGGGCAAACACTCTAAATTAACCGAAAGACAATTACAAAAAATAATAGATCTTAAAGAACCTAAAAATCAAGGTCATGGTGCTATTTATTTTTCATTTGAAAGTGTCAAAAAATCAACACCTTAAATTTAATGGTTTTTAGACTAAATAAGACATTTTTAGTTAAAAACGATTAAATATATTAACAACACACAAAGGAGGTGATAACGTGTCTAAAAAAGTCATACACATATCAATTAACAATGAACTTAAAGAAGAATTAAAAAAAGAGGCAAAAGAAAAACAACTATCATTAAATTCTTATATTAGATTAATTTTGATAGGAAGGAAAAAATAATGACAAAAAAAGAGATACTAAAAGAATTAAATAAAGCATTTAAAGATTTTGTATTTTTTGAAGAAGATCATCATTATGAATATAAAGGAGAAAAAATTGGTGTTTCTGTTACAAAATTTATAGAAGAATATACAAACGAATTTGATAGTCAAGATATAGCTGAAAAAGTTGCAAATAAAGAAGGCAAAACAATTCAAGAAGTTTTGGATGAATGGGATTATAAAAATAAATTTGCGTGTGAAAAGGGTTCGACTTGTCACGAATTTGCTCAAAGTTTATGGAATGGCAAAGAGTGGGAAATGTTAGAATTTGATAAAAGTGAAAATTATAATCAAGCAGTTAGCGTAATAAATCATCATGCTATTCAATTTCATAAAGTTTATTGTGATAAAATAGAACATTTAGCAGATGAGTTTGTTATAGGTTCTATTGAATATGACATTGCAAGTGCGGTTGATCATTTATTCATTAATAAATATACTGGTGGTTTAATTTTAGTAGATTATAAAACTAATAGTGATATTCATAAAAATGAAAAATACGCAAAAAATATGAAAATTCCATTAGAACATTTAAAAGATACAACTTTAAATCATTATGCAATACAATTATCAATTTATAAATTTTTAATAGAAAAATACACTAATTTAATAATAGAAGATTTTTTTATAGTTTATATGAGTGAAAATAACGAAAATTATGAAATTATAGATGTGCCATATTTAAAAGATGAAGTAATAAAAATATTAGAAAATAGAAGGAGAATAAATATGAAAAGCGTACCAGTTTTAATTATTGGAAAATCAGGAAGTGGAAAATCAGCAAGTTTAAGAAATTTTAAAAAGGAGGAAATTGCAATTGCTAATGTGCTTGGTAAACCATTACCATTTAAGAGTGATTTAGAAGCTCCAAAGGTTGATGATTATGCAACAATTATAAAAGCAATTGAACATACCGACAAAAAAGTTATTGTTATAGATGACGCAAATTATCTAATAACAAATGAATTTATGAGTAAATCAAGCGTTAAAGGTTTTGATAAATACAATGAAATTGGAAATAATTTCTTTAATTTAATAAATGGAATAAAGAATATTGAAGGAGGCAAAACAGTTTATCTTATAATGCACGAAGATACTGATGAAGATGGAAACGTAAAACCAAAAACAATAGGCAAATTATTAGATGATAAAGTTAATATTCAAGGAATGTTTACTATTTGTTTAAGAACTATGTTTGACAATGGGCATTATATTTTTAGATTAAAAACTAATGGTCAAGATTGTGTTAAAACTCCAATTGGATTATTTGAAGATGAAGAAATGGAAAACGATCTTAAATTAGTTGATGAAAAAATAAGAGAATATTATGATTTAGATAAAGAGGTTAATGATGGAGAAAAGTAAAATAACAATCCATTTTGTAAATGGTGAAAAATTTGTTTTAGATGGATATGAAGGAATTTTAAAACAATTTTTAGATAATAAAGAAGATTATCTTCCTGTTATGTCAGGGGTATATGTCATGAAAAATAGTATAACTTATATTGAAGTAGAAAAAAATAAGAAAGTAGAGGAAGAATAACATGATAAAAAAACCAGAAAAATATGATGAAATTCAAGTTAATGAAGATTTTGAAAGAATAGAATTAGGCGGACACAAAGGAATAATAATGGAGGCGGTTGAATATACAAGTGATGTATCAGGTATGACTTCATTAAAAATTACAATTGATACTGATAAAGATGATAAACAACCAAATTATTTTAAAGAACTTTATAAAAATGATACTAGAGAAGATAAAAAATGGAGCAATCAAGCTATAAAATATGTTTCTTTAAAAGAAGAAGAAAATTGCATTAAAATGCTTAAAGCATTTATAACATCCGTTGAAAATTCAAATCCAGGATTTACTTATGATTGGAACAAAGAAGTTAATCAATTAAAAAACAAAAAAGTTGGAGTAGTTTTTGGATTAGAAGAATATCAAAATAGTGAAGGTGAAACTAAAACTATTGCTAAAATAAGAAATTTTAGAAGTATTGATAAAATAGGTGCTGGAAATGTGGATATTCCTAAAGTTAAATTATTAGACAACACATATATGACTTATGATGATTATATGGAAAAACAAGAACTAAAGCAAAATTCTAATATAGATAACGATATTATTGAAATTAAAGACGAAGATCTCCCATTCTAATTCTCTTTAATTTTTAAGGAGGATTAAAAATGAAAAAGAAAGGAATTAAAGGTAGTTTTGTTTTTTATCGAAGTTTCTATGAAGCAATTAATAAATTAAAAAATAAAGAATTAAAAGCTGATATTTATGAAGCAATTTGTGAATTATCCTTAAATAATAACGATATTAAATTGAATAATGATGTTGGCTTAATAATTATGGATCTTATAAAACCTCAAATTGAAGCTAATAATAAAAAATATGAAAATGGTGTTAAATATGGTTATTTAGGCGGACGTCCTAAAGAATATGATAAAAATGAAATCATTGAATTAATAAATCAAGGTTTAAAAAATGATGAGATAAAAGAAAAAATAGGATGTAGTTTAACATTAATAAAAAGTGTTAGAAAAGAACTAAAGGACAAAAAGTCAAAAACGGTCAAAAACACTAATGTTAATGTAAATGAAAATGAAAATGTAAATGTGTGTATGGACAATGTCCACACACAAAACACACACACTTTTGATATGTTTTTGTCCTTTTTGTCCAAAAACTATTCTGAATATAATCAAAATGACTTAAAAAAAAGTTGCAAAAAATTCTTTAATTACTATGAAGAAAAAAATTGGGAAGGAATTAAAAAACCAGAAAGTAGATTAAAACTTTGGATTGATGATGATATCAAAAATGGTAAAATAAAAGAAACCAAACGAAAGAGGTATTTATAATGCTATTTTATAAAAACAAGAATATTGAAATTGAAGATGAATATTTGGCTATTTTGTTAAATAATGAAGAATTAATAGATATAGCACAAATTAAACCTACATATTTGACGCAACCAGGGGCAAAAAAGATGTTGCAATATGTTACAGAATGTTATGAACAAAATAAATGTGTGGATGTGTATAAAATCTTTGAAAAGCACAAAGATTTTGATGTCGATTATTATGTTAAATTATTAGATGACACGATAGTTTATTCATCTTCAATCAAAGAACATTTTATTCAATTTGAAAATGAAATTGTTAAAAATTATAAAAAAGCAATAATTAAACAATATAATAAAAAAATTGAAGGTAATGAAATTAGTTATGATAATTATGTTGAAGCTATAAAAAAATTAGATGATATAAATGTTATTAATAGTTCTAATCAATTAACAAGTGAAGAATTATTGAGTGGGATTAATGATGAAAAAATGGGCATTGCTTTAAATAATTTTCCAAAGTTAAGTAAAGTTTTAAAATTGGTTCAAAATGATTTTTTCATTGTTGGTGCAACCACTGGAGCAGGTAAATCAGGTTTCTTGTTAAATCTTATGAATGATTTAATGTATAGATATCAATGTATTTATTTTAATATGGAGATGAGTAAATCCACGATTTATAAAAGAATTGTAAGTATTAGAAATAATATACCAATGCAACAAGTTAATCATCCTTTAAGTGAAAATCAAAAAAAAGGAATTTTGATGTCTTTAAAAGACATTGAAATGGACAAGGCAATTATAGAACACCAAGCAAATAACATTAAAGATATTAAAGCTATTATTAGTCAAGTAAAAGATAAAAATAGACATACGATAGTTTTTATAGATCATTTAGGATTGTGCAGATGTGACAACACAAAAAGTTTATATGAACAAGCAACCGAAGTTGCTAAACAATTAAGACAAATTTGTTTACAATATGATTGCACAATTATTGGAGCGTCACAATTAAATAGGGCAGCTTATGGAACGGATGAAATATCTTTATCAATGTTAAAAGATAGTGGAGAACTAGAAAATAGTGCTTCCAAGGTTGCTTTATTATATCGTGCAAATAAAAATAAAGATGAACCAGAAAATAATACCGAAATGGAATTGGAAATTGCTAAAAATAGAGATGGTTTATGTGGCGTTATAAAACTTAAATATGATAAAACAAAACAAATATTTAAAGAAAGAAGTGAAGAATATGACTAAAGAAGAAATTTTAAAAAAGATTGATGAATTAGAAGAAGATATTTTTTATCATGAAATGAAAGATAGATGGAACAATGAAGATTTTAAATTGAATGATAAATATAAAAAAGAACTAAAGGAACTTAAAGAAAAATTAGAGGAGATTGAAAAAAATGACAGCACTATATAGTTTAAGAATTATATTTTTCGTTTTTGAGTTGTTTTTTCTTTTCTTGGAATTTATTTTTTATAAAAAACATAAAAGCAACGCTGTGAAATTATGCTTTATATACACAATGATTTGTTTTGGGTTGTTTTTAATAACTTTTATTTGTGAATTAATTGGAAAGGCGTGTTAATATGGAGTTAAATGATGGTTATGGTTCTCCGTTAGGTTTAACAAGTCAGTTTAGATTTTGTGGTAATCCATTTAGATTAGATTTTTATAAATTTTGCAGTTTTGGTTGTAAGTATTGCTTTGCAAGACATATTGGCGGTCAAGAAGATTTTGATTATAAATATGCTAAATTTGATATTATCCAAAAATATTTTGAAAAAGCTTTTGAAAGTGATGAAGAAACAAAAGATATAATTGTCGAATTATTACGACATAAAACACCAATACACGTAGGCGGTTTAAGTGATCCATTCCAACCAATTGAATTTAGAATGGAGTTAAATTATAAATTAATTCAATTAAGTAATAAATATAATTATCCATTAATTTTTTCAACTAAAACAAGTAAATTGCCACAAAAATATTGGGATATATTAAATCCAAAATTACACGCATTTCAAATTAGTTTATTTGGTTATGATGAAGAATTTATTAGAAAATACGAAGATAATACACCAACGCCAAAAGAAAGAATTGAATTTTTAAAACAATTAAGAAACAAAGGTTTTTGGTGCAGTATAAGAATTCAACCAATGATTAATTTAGAACAAGCAGTAAAATTATGTGATGTAATAAATGGCATTGCTAGTTATGTGACGATTGAACATCTTAAAATTAATACCGATAATCCTGTCATGAAAGAATTATTTAAAGACGAAATACATAAATATAAAAGAACATCAATAATGAGAAATCTTGAATTAGATAAAATGACAAAAATAAAAAATATAAACGAAATAAAAAAACATTTACCAGACACTAAAGTTGGTGTAGGTGATAATGATTTGCATTTTTTAAGTCAATCAAGATGTTGCTGCGGTGTCGATACAATTAATGAAAATTTTGATAATTATTTAAAATATAATTTGACGTATTTTAGTACTGAAAGTCAAGGTAAACCGATCAAAGAGGACGAAACTATTTGGTTGCCGAAATGCAATTGTGCTAATTGTGTGAATGGTGATATAAGAATAAAAAATACACAATCATTTAAAGATTATGTTGATAGCTATTGTGGTAAATTTAGTGATTTTATGGGTGATAATTGCTCGATTAAGCAAGAAATGAATGGTGTCTTTTATGATAAAAAAACAGGTGATAAATTTAGACAATCAAGCATTTTTGATTTTGAATAAATTTTACAAAGGTTATTATGAACGACGAAGCAATTGAATTATTAACTAAAATGTTAATTGAAGAAAAATTTAAAAGCAAAAAGGAAAACAAAAATCATTATGCAAAGATCACGAAAGTTGAATTATACAAGCTATGTATTGACTTATTAAATCTTATTCAAAAGGTAGAGAATAACAATTATTAAAGATTAGATTTTTCTAATCTTTTTTAATGTAAACTTATTTAAAATGTATTGATATAAACATTTTATTATGATATACTTGTATTATGGAAAGAGGTTAAAACATGAAATTAAAACAAAAAATTATTGATTTCATTGGAATTATATTATTCTATTCGTTGATTATTGGTGGTGTTATCTTACTTAATGCACGAATGGAGCAAATACAAAATCAAGAACAAAATTACTCAACAAAAATATGTTAAATGTCGATTTAGTGTTAGATAAATTATTGAGGAGGTGAAGATATGCCAAAATTAGTTAAAAATCTTTATTACAATGCAAAAGGTGAAGCTAAAATTTGCACTTTTACAATTCCTGTTGCTAAAGTTTTAGTTCAAGAAGCAGGATTAGATCCTGAAAAAAATTGTGAATTAAAAGCAGAAAAAGGTAAAATTATTATTACTCAAAAATAAACTTTGGAGGAAAATTATGGATAAGTTTAAAATTGGGGTGGTTTTTGAGTTAGAAAAGGAACATTCTTTTCGAAATGCTCAAAGAATGAGGGTTGATTTACGTAAAAAATATGATTTGACACGTGCTGAATGTACTGAAATTTATCGTAGAATTATTAATTATCAAATTGAAAATTTTGGTGCAGGATTAAATTCGTGTCACATTATTGAAGGGTTTGTTATTAAAAGAGATGAAAGCTTTAAAAGGAAATTCCATAGAAAATAAAAGAAGAAGAATTCATAAAATCATGAAAGATTTTAAACTTGAAAAAGATTATGAATATGATTTTCAAGAGGATATTTTAACTATTAATGCGTCAATGTATGTTGAAGATTATATTCTTTTAAAAAAGTTTTTAAAATATTTTAAAGTATATCCATTGGAATTAAGGATCACACCAAAAGAACATAAAATTCATTGTGAATATGTTTGTGCATGGTATAATATTCCTGGTGATAAGAATGAATAATTTTTTAATTCTTACAGATACAAGACAGCAAAAAGAAAAACATATTATTAAAGCTTTTGATAAAAATAAAATTTTGCACATTCAAACAAAACTTGCAAGTGCCGATTATATGGCATTAAGAATTGAAGGTAACAAGCTTGTTTTTGATTATTCAATTTTAATTGATACGAAAAAAGATCTATTAGAAATGGCAGGAAATTTGTGTCACACATTAGAACACGAAAGACTTATTCGAGAAATAGAACGTGGGCAAGAATTAGGATGTAAAAGATTTATATTTTTAATCGGTGATAGTAAAATTAATTCATTAGAGGATATTAAAAATTGGTCAAATTCACATACGAAAATAAAAGGTGAAACACTTTTAAAAGTAATGGCAACATTTAAAAAACATCATAATTGTGAATTTATGATAGTAGCAAAAGATAAGGTAGGAGATACGATTATAAAACTCTTATCGTAGTCTTTTGCTATTTTTTTATTTTTAGGTTATAATGTATGCAAGGTGATAAAACTATGAAGGAGAAAATTTTAAGAATTTTGGTTCGTGCATTACACACATTTTGTCAAACAGCTGTTGGAATGATAGGAACAGAACAAATTGGATTGTTTGATGTGAATTGGAAATCAATTTTAAGTGTTTGCACAATGTCGGCAATAGTTAGTATTTTAAAATCTATTGCAATTGGTATGCCAGAAACCGAAACAACATCATGTGTTTTATATGGCGTTGATGATGAAATGTGGTCCATTGGAACAGAAGGAACACAAGATGGAACACAAGTGCATTTTGAGGGTGGTGAAAATGAATGAGATATGCTTTAAATTGGATCTTTATAAGTAATCCATTTACCGATAGTCACAGAGGAATTGATTTGGGTTGGTGTGATGATACAGGTCCACACGCTCCTGTTTATTCGGTTGCGGATGGTACTGTTATTTATTCTAAATTTCAAAATACAGGCGGTTATGTATTACATATACGTCACGACAATGGATTTTGTTCAGAATATGCTCATTTACAAAAAGGAAGCATTAAAGTTAAAATTGGTGATAAAGTAAAGATGGGGCAACAAATTGCTAACATGGGTAATACAGGAATGGCAGCATATGGCTATCATTTACATTTAGGAATTTATAAAGGTAGTGTTATTAATTATTCTGTTGATAATTGGGTAAATCCAATTGACTATTTAGAATATTATGAAGGTCAAAAAGTATATCCACCAACATTAGAAAAATATCATCTTAAAAGACATGGTGACACACCAATTCCAACCGATTGGACAATTGGTGATTATAAATTGTTAGTAGCTAAAACAATAAGAACAAGTTGTAGTCTAATCGAAGGTAATAGAGTAAGGGTAAAAGATTGCACACCAGCAACAAAAAAGGTATTAACAAGTACAAGACCAAATGACATAGCTATGATACGAGTTGGAATAGTTGTTACTATTACAAGAATTTATACAGATCAAGCTAATAGAATTTGGGGTAGATATGGTAATTGTTGGATAGTAATTTGCAATAAAGATGGTACACCACAGGCACAAAGAGTTTAAATAAAGTAAGGAGATGATGATATGTCTTGTAAAAGTAATTTAATTCCTGGTTCACACAAATTAACTAAAGAAGAGAATAGACGAGGTGCGTTGAAATCGGCGGAAGTTAGAAGGCAAATAGGCACTATGAAAAGACAATTAGAATTACTTTTGAGTAAAAAAGGTGAAGATGGAAAGACTTATCAAGAACTTGCTACATTAGGATTAATCAAAGGTGCAATTGAAGGCAACGCACAAAATTATAAAGTTATTGTTGAAACACTTGGTGAAAGTAAACAAGCGGAACAAGATAAAATGCAAATCGAACTTACGAAGGTTGATGAATTATTAATTAAGTTAAAAGACGAGGCAAAAGACAATGATATTAAGTGAAAAGCAAAAAGAATTTATAAGAAATGCTAATCACCGATATAATTTCAAAATAGGTGCCAGACGTTGTGGTAAGACTTATTTAGATAATTTATATGTTATACCAAATAGAATAATGGAACGTAAAGGATTAGATGGGTTGTATTGTATTTTTGGTGTATCAAAAGGAACAATTGAAAGAAATGTTTTGCAACCTTTAAGACAAATATATGGAAAATTATTGGTTGGAACAATAAGTTCAGACAATACTGTTAAATTATTTGGTGAAGAATGTTATTGTTTGGGATGTGAAAAGGTTAATCAAGTTAGTAAGATCCAAGGAACTTCAATCAAATATGCTTATGGTGATGAGGTGGCAAAATGGAACCAGGAAGTTTTTGTAATGATACAAGCTTCACTTGATAAACCTTATTCGTGTTTTGATGGAGCATTAAATCCCGAAAATCAAAATCATTGGTTAAAAAAAGATTTTTTGGATAGGATTGAACAAGACAATTTGGATGTTTATGTTCAACATTACACGATATTTGACAATCCATTTTTACCAAAAGAATTTGTGGATAATTTGTGTAGAGAATATGCAGGAACAGTTTATTATGATAGATTAATTTTAGGACAATGGAAAAATGCCGAAGGGATTATATATAGGCAATTTGTGGATAATCCTAGTTTGTATATTAAAGACGAAGCAAAAGATGATGAAGGCAATGATATTAATTTTATGATAATTTCAATTGGAATAGATTATGGAGCAACAAAAGGTGAAACGGAATTCAAAGCTAATGGAATTACAAGTTATTTCAAGCAAGTATGGACGCTAGATGAGGAAAAATTAAGTGGATTGCATAGTCCAGAAGAAATGTATGAAAAATTTGTTGAATTTTATGATAGAGTTGTTGCAAAATATGGAAAAGTTACTCATGCTTTTGGAGATTATGGAGCTTTAGGACAAGTTATAACATATGGCTTAAATAAATATTTAAGGCAACATGATAAACCAATACAAGTTCAAGATTGTATTAAAGGTCGAATTGTTGATAGAATTGAATTAGATTGTCATTTATTTGGGCAAATGAGAAGGTTTATATTGAAAAAATGTAAATATATAATCGAAGCATATACACAGGCGTTATGGGATCAAAAACATGAAGATGAAAGATTGGATGATGGAACAACGCCAATTGATGATTTAGACGCAAGTGAATATTCAATTTTTCCGTTTTATGATAAATTAATGATAAATATTGAAGGAGATTAAAAATTATGAAGGAGTTGATTAAATGAAGCTAGAAGATTTTTTACAGATTAATTATGGCTACGATCCTTCTATAAAGGACGCAATTAAAACATATATTAATCAATGGAAAAGTTGGTATCAAGGCAACGTTAAAGATTTCCACAATTATTATATTTATAATGGTCAAAAAAAGACTAGACAAAAAAGATACACTTTAAACATGGCAAAAGAAATTAGTGAAGATTGGTCTGATCTATTATGGAGTGAAAAATGTGAAATTTCATTAAAAAATGAAAAAATACAAAAGCAATTTAATGAATTAGTTGATAATTTAAATTTATATGAAATTATAAATTCTGTTTTAGAAAAATCAGGTGCATTAGGAACAGCTGGAACAGTAGTTAGTGTTTATGATTTAATTGAAAATGAAGATACAATGGTTTTAGATGTTTCTCAAGCTAAAACAAGAGTTGATTTAGTTGATATTGATTGGATTTATCCTTTAAGTTGGAATAATAAAGGAATAACAGAATGTGCTTTTGGAAGTGTTGAATATAACAAAGGGCAAAAATATATTATATTATCCGTTCATAAAATAGGTGATGACAAGAATTATCACATTTACAATCATTTATTTAAAGAAACAAATGGAACATTAACCGAGGTTACAGATCAACAAGACACAACAAAAACTGATTTTGACACAAAATCAGATGTTAAATGGTTTAGTATTTTTAAACCTTTATTAACAAACAATCTATTTGAAAATTCACCTTTTGGAATTCCACATTTTGCAAATGCAATTGATTGTTTAAGGGCGGTTGATATATCTTTTGACGCTTTAAAAAACGAAGTAAATGATGGAAAAAGAAGAACTTTCGTAAGGGCGGATATGTTAAATTATGATAATGGTAAACAAAAAATGACATTTGATCCAGAGGATTTATCAATTTATGTTTTACCAAAAGGAGCAACGAAAGATGATTTAATTCAAAGTGATAGTGAAGATTTAAGAACCGACAAGCTAATAAACACTTTAAATACAAATTTAAATATTTTAGGTAGCAAAGTTGGATTTGGTGAAAATCATTATCATTTTGATGGAAGTAATTTATCAACAGCAACCGCAGTTGTAAGTAGCAATTCCAAATTATTTAGAAGAAAGAAAAAGTTGGAAATTGGTTACGAAAGTTCAATTTATGATTTAATAGCAGCTATTTGTTATGCTTCGAGTAAATTTGGTAAGTATAATATTAATACCGAAAATATGGTAATTAAATTTGATGATAGTATTATTGAAGATAAAGAAGCAGAAAGCAATAGAGCATTAAGAGAAAAAAATGCTGGTATAATAAGTGCGGAAGAATATCGTGAAAAGATATTTGGTGAAACACCTGAAATTGCTAAAACTAAAATTGAAGAAGTTAAAAAGAATGATCCTGATATAGAAAGTTTATTAGGAACAAAAAACGAAAAATAATTTTACTAAATGAAAAAGGAGGAATGAAAAATGGTTTCAATAAGTAAAATAGAAAATACAAAAATTAATCCTGATAATGATTATATTTTAGTTGAATTAAGAGGTTTAGCGGATGATGATAAACCAACTGAAATCAATGGGAAAAAAGTTGATAATGGTTCTGTTTTTATAGAAATTGATACACAAAAAATATCTTTCTATGATTTAGAAAGTCAAGAATGGAAAGAGGTGTAATATGGAAATTGTCGATTATTTAATAGGCAAAAATGCTGGTGGTGGTGGAGGTAGTGCAAAATTACAAAATAAAGAAGTAACAATAACCGAAAATGGAACAAGTGAAGTAAAACCTGATAGTGGTTATGATGGTTTAAAGAAAGTTGAAATTACAACTAATGTTAGTGGAAAAGGAAAGGTTAAATTTTTAAATTATTATAGGTATGGTTCAAGTTCATCAGCTGGTATAACAAGTGCAGAAGATGTAAATAAGGTTTTAGATGATTTAACAAATAATATTGATACTTCATTGGTTACGGATTTTAATACTTGCTTTTGTTATTTTAATAGAAATGATAATGTAGAAATAAAAAAATTTCCTAAATTAGATTATAGTAGTGCTGAAGATGTTATTGGTATGTTTTCTAATGCTCATTTTGATGAAATTGATTTGAGTGGTGAATTATTTCCAGGAATTATTGATATTACAGGGATGTTTTATAATTGTTCAGCAAAAAAAATAAATTTAAAAGATTATGTTGGTGATGATTTAGAATATATTTCAGGAACAAATAAATCAGCAATAAGAAATTTATTTGCTAATTGTTTTTATTTAGAAGAGTTGGATATAGATAATATGGAATTATCAACAATTCCAAGATCAATTCAAAGTTATATGTTTAGTGCTTGTGGTAATCGATTACCAGAAGGTCAATATACAAAAGTTTATGTAAAAGACGCAACGGAACAAAGTTGGATTTTAACTAGCACTTCTTCAAAGGGTACTCCAGAAGGATGGTCAACTGCAAATGTAATAATAGCTGGTTCAAGTGATGATCATAGAAATGATTAATTAAAAAGGTGGTGTTTCCATGTTAAGTGATGAAGTAATAGAAAAAGTTATTGAAAGAATAGTTAATAGAATAGAACAAGGGAACACATATGTTTTGCAAAAAATAGGGGAGAGTATCAATAAAATTGGTACTCTTTCACCTACTCAAGCACAACAATTGGAGCAAGTTCTTAAATATGGTGGAGATTATGAAAAAATAGTCAATGAACTTGCAAAAATTACAAAATTAAATGTTAAAGATATATATAAAATATTTGAAGAAGTTGCAAAAAACGATTATCAATTTGCGGAGCAATTTTATAAATATAGAAAGAAAAAATTTATACCTTACGAAAAGAATATAGCATTACAAAGACAAGTTAAAGCATTAGCTAAAATTTGTGTTAAAGATTATATTAATTTAAGTGCTACAAAAATGTTGGGATTTGGTTTTTATGATGACGAAGGCAATTTGGTTTTTAAAGGTTTAAAGCAAACTTACGTTGATGTCATTGATGAGGCAATTTTAAGTGTTTCTCAAGGCAAAACAACATTTCAAGATGAAATGTATCGAATTATTAAAAAACTTGGTGGTAGTGGTCTAAAAACAATTTCAGAAAAGACATACATTGATAAAGATGGAAATGAAAAACATTATGTTAGAAGATTAGATAGTTCGGTTAGGATGAATTTAAAAGACGCATTAAGAAATTTACATAATGAGGAACAAAAAATATTTGGTGAAGAATTTGGCAGTGATGGAGTTGAAATAAGTGTTCATTTAAATCCTGCTCCTGATCATCAATATGTTCAAGGTAGGCAATTTAGCAATGAAGAATTTGAAAAATTCCAAAATGATGAAGATTGTGTAGATTATCAAGGTAAAAAATTTGAAGCAGAATTTGAAGGACATGATAGAAGATCTATTGGGCAATATAATTGTTATCATTATATTTTTGCAATTGTTTTGGGTGTTAGTAAACAAGAATATTCTAATAAAAAATTAAAAAAAATTATTAAAAAAAATAAAGAAGGATTTAAATTTGAAGGCAAAAAATATACAATGTATGAAGGCACTCAATTGCAAAGAAGAATTGAAAGTGAAATTAGAACGCAAAAAGATATTCAAATTTTAGGAAGGGCTGCTGGTGAAAGTGGCAAAGAAAATGTGTTAGAAGCTCAAAACAAGATCACGCAATTGACAAAAAAATATAGGCAATTAAGTGAAGCTAGTGGATTACCAACCAAAATGCAACGAATGAGGGTTTCTAATTATAAAAGGGTTGCAAAAAGTAAATTAAAATGATATTATATATATGTGTTGTAATTGACACGTTTGGTTTGAATTCTTGGTTGTCTTAATGGCAACCATGAACTGATATAATAGTTAGATTACTAATAAAGTATTTTTAAGAATATATACACCTATTCACCAACTTTTTTGGTATTATATCGGTTCATGGGTACTATTAAGTGCCATACATTCGCTAAATTTTATGTTGTCTTTATGGGCAACATTGAGTAGATATACTATCATTTGGCATACTACGTACATAATTCCCATATTAGGGTTTAGATATTATATCTATTCAATGGTGCTTATAAAAGCACTATAAACTGGTTTGCATACTCAAACACACAAAAAGGAACGTATTTACGTTCTTTTTTGTTTGTATATTTACAACATAATATTATTATGATATAATACAAACAAGAAGGGTGAAAATATGATTAGAAAAGCGTTAATTGATCCAAAAGTGAAACATCAAAGCATTGGCGGAAAAGAAATTATTATTGAAAGAGAGATGACAATTGGAGATATCTTGGATGGAGATGTTGATATGTCGATAGCATTGTATAATTTTATGGTAAGAAGAGAAGATTTTTTTACATTAGACTATGATTTAAAAGTGTATTATGGACACGTTGGATTTTTAGGTTATTTTGTTGCAGAAGATGAAATTATAGAATGGTTAGATTAGGGGTGTTGATATGTTTACAAATATGTTTATAAATCCAAATATTATAGACGAAGGAAATAAAATGGAAATTTTAGAAGTCAATGATGATATATTAGAAACGATTGTTAGATGTAATAATTGTGGTCAACCTACTAAATACGGATTAACAAGAATGTGTAGTGGATTTGTTGGTTGTGATAATAAAATTAAGGTAAATGGCAAAGAAATAGAGTGTTATTTTGATGATTTAATGCCAAGAATAATGAAAAGTAAAGGTGATTATTTAAACACGAAAGATCCAAACAATATGTATCACACAGGAAAAATTTATCGTTGGCGTGATGGTGCTGATGGAGGTTTATAATATGGAATTTTTGGCAATTTTAATACCATTATTTATATATGGATGTCTAATAGTTGGTGGAGGTGATGAAAATGATAAAAACTGAAGGTGGTCACTTTTGGTTGAAGTTTGATAACGGATATACTTTAAGTTGTTTTAATGGTTTTGGAAGTTATACTGAAAATCATTTTAATTACGAAAAATTTAGAAAAATTTGTTCTAAAGATAGTGATTTTTTAGATAACAGCTGGGAAAGTGAAACAATAGAAATAGCTATTTTATATGATGGTCAACTTGTTACTCAAGATATTCTTAAATGTGATGATGAAGTGAAAAGCGTTGATTTAAATGAATTAGTAAAAATAATAAATATTGTAAGTAAATTGAGAGGATGATAAAAAATGGAAAAAAAGTTATATAAAGCAAAAAAGATGTTAGGTGATAGATTTCATATATGTGTTGAACATACTCCTGAAAAAGATAATTGGTATTTGTTTAGAAAATATATTGATACAAGGGTTTATTATAGTAATGATAACAAAGAGATAATGAATAGTGAAAAAAATACAATAGATGAATTGTATGATTTTGCTAAAAAACATAATAAAATTGATGGCAATTATAAAACACGCAAATTTATATTTATAATGTGTGTGTTAAATTTGATACTTTCTATTGTAAATATATTTATTAAAAATAAAGTAATAACAACAATCGTACTTGTTAATGATTTTGATTTTATACTTATATATTTTGTTTTATTTCATTATTGGAATAAAAATTGGGAAGTTGATATGTTAGAATTGAAAGAAGAACATGAAAGATTAGAAAAAGAAATAAAAGATAATATTGAAGATATAGATGATAAGTTTGATTTTATACCAATAGAACTTATAGAAAAAGTTCAAAAGGGAGATCATGACGCAATTGATTTTTAATAAGGTGATAATATGGCAAAATTTTTTGATTTAGATACACCACCATCAGAATTATTAGATGAGATGTATCGTTTAAGTTGTAAAAATATTAGAGCAACAAAAAAAATAGAAGAATTAATAAGTAAAAACAGGCAATTAGCAATAACAAATATAGATTTAATAAATAAGAATATTAAAGCAATAGAATACATCAACAAGTTTGAAGATATTAGAGCATATTATAGTTATGAAGATAATGGTTATGAAGAATATAACTATGATGAAGATTTTAAGAAAGATTTATTAGATATATTAGGTGATAAAAATGAATGAAGAAGAATTTCAAAAATATTACAAGAACATAAGAAAAGAAGAAATAATCAAAGAACTATTTTATAAATGTAAAGTAAATTATGAAGTAGCACAAATATTAAAAAATTGTTTAGAATATGGAACAGGATTAAATATTGAATATTTATATAATATATTAAGAGGTGAAGATAATGGAAGGTAGAAAAACATATACTGATTTAGAAAAAGGATTATCACTAACTATTATGAACCAACAAAAAGAAATAGAAAGATTAAATAATATAATATCTAAAGCAATAGAATATATAGAAAAAGAAATTGACATAGAAAAAATATGTAATCAACAAAAGTCTTTAACTATATGCAAAAAAGAATTGTTAAAAATATTAAGTGGTGAAGATAATGAGTGAAGAAGAATTTTTTAATAAAGCAATAAATAGAATTTGTAAAGATTATGATTACAATTTTGCTAACGAATTTAAACTTTTATTCTTAAAAAAAGATAAAGAAATAGAAAGATTAAAAGAAGAAAACAACGAATTAAAAAGAATATATAAAAACACTTGCAAACATTTATTTAATATTGGAAATAATGAATTAGCAAGATATTTTCAAGCACAAATAAACGAATGTAATGTATTTAGTCCACAAGATCTAAGAGGTGATATAGATGAATAGTCAAGAAATATCTAGTAGATTTGCAAAAGTATTTAAAGAAAATAACGATAAAAATATAGTTGAAGTTATAGCATTTCAAGACAAAGAAATAGAAAGATTAAATAATATACTTAATGGAATAGATAATATCTTAATAGAGCATATTGATGAATGCAGAGAAGAATTAGATGTGATTTTAAAAGGTGATGATTTGGTATATATAAATCAATGTACTAAAGAGTTTGATGTTATTAGAAAAAATATAGAAATGATACAGAAGAAAATTAAGGAATTAAAGGAGAAAGAATGATTATAGTATGTATATTAATCTTTATAGAATTATGTGTTATAGAAGATAGATTAAATAGAATAATAGAAGAATTAAAGGAGAAAGAATAATGATAGTACACGATATAGCAGAATATGAAGATGGAGATAGTGAACTTGCAAAATATACAATTTCAAGATTGCACAATGAAATAAAAAAGAAAAAATATACAAAAGAACAATTATTAGAGATAATAAATCATTATGGAATAAATGAACAACAAAAATATATCCATAGTGAATATTTTGAACTTGATGAAGCTATTATTGAAACGAGAGAATTAATGAGGAATTTAGAAGGTAAAAGTCCAAAAGTTATAGAACCAACAATAAAACCTTATATAGTTCATATAAGTGAAGAAATTGCTGATGTTATGGTAATGCTAAAACAAATTCAATATTATTTTAATATTAAAGATGAAGATATTGAAGGCATGATGGATTTTAAGATCAAAAGACAATTAAATAGAATAGAAAAAGAAAAGGAGAATAAAAATGAAAAAGAAAAATGAAAAATTTAATAGAAAAGAAATAGATGTATTATTAGAAGGATCAAAAGGAATTCTTATATCCACAACTAATGGAAGTGGAATTTGTGGAAATGAATTTGTAGTTTTGAATTTATTAGCTAATTTAGTAAACCACATGAAAAAACAAGGTATAAATAAAAAAGATATAGAAGAAGCTGTTGATAGAGGATTAAACGGAGTAGGAATACCTGTTGGAATTGATCTTGATGATTTAGATACAGAAGATATGGAAAAATTGGTTAAAGAAGTTGTTAAAAACTTTAAATCAATGTTAGAAAACATCAAAAAAGATATTGAAGAAGATAAAGATGAAGATGAAGATGAATAATTACATTTCCTAGTTTGACTTTTGACAAATAAAAAAATGTGATATAATTTATTTGAAGAAAGTAAAAGAGGTGTAATATGGCAAACGCTTTAATTAATACAATAGTTTCTTTTGTTGTAGGTGGAATATTAGGTTATTGTGTAAGTTTAATAAAAAAATACAAAAAAAAATATGAAGATAAAACAGAAGAAAGTAAATTGCTAAAAGAGGCAATGATGATGTTGTTACAAAGTAATTTGACAAATACCTACTATGTATATGACAATACTAAAAAAATTCCTGATTATATATATAAAAATTGGATGAGTTCATTAAGTATTTACGAAAATCTTGGTGGCAATGATTATGTCCATGTACTAGCTGATAAAATGAAAAGTTGGGATTTTACAAAAACAGATATTTTGAAATAGTGTTTTATAACACTATTTTAATTTTACAAAAAAATAATTTTAGTATATAATACGCCACGAAAAGGGGGTTAATATGAAAGAAACTAGAAATGTGTATTATTTTGATTATTCTGATGAAGCATATAATTACATAATGACAAGTAAAATATTAAGACAAAGTGAAAAAAATATATTAAAAGATATAGTTGTTAATGGCAAAAAAGTTAAAGAATTAGCTATGGATTATGATTGTAGCAAAATGACAATATGTAGAAGAAGGAAAAAGATCTTTGAATTAACAAAAGACTTAATGTAAGTCTTTTTTTTATGGCTTGATTGTTATTAATTGTTATTATTTGTTATTAAATGTTATTAATTGTTATATACACATTTTTAAAATCAAAAAAGATTTGTTAAAATAGCAAATCAATCAAAAAAAAGACAACATTTTGATAATTTTTGTGGATATTTTAGATATATTCTTGAAATGAGTGATGGAAATGAGAAAAGAATTATCGGTTAAACAAATATTTGATGATTTTGTAAACAAAACAATTCTTAATGATGATGAAATTGAAATTCTAATTAGATACATAAAAAAAGAAAGTATAGTTAAAATAGCAAATGATACGAAGCAAAGTACAGCTACAATTTCAAGAATTATAGCTGGATTAAAAACAAAATATAATAATTATAAAAAATTAGAATTAGCAAAATTATTGTTATTAAGATGATTTTAAAATATAGAAACGATATAAAAATGATAATTTATATTGTTTCTTTTTTTATACACTATATTCAAGGAGGTAGTACAAATAAGGAATAAATCTTATATGTATTACCTTTTTTTGGTTTAAAGGAAGTGAAATTAATGTTTAATAATCCATATATGCAAAATTATAATGTGGGGCAACCAGGATTAACTGATAGAATTGACAATCAAATTGCACAATTAAATCAAATGAAGGAACAAATAAAAAACAATCAATCACCATCTATTAATCAAACTTTTCAACTTGCTCCTAACAATTTAATGATGAAATTTGTTAATACAATAGAAGATGTTAATAAAGAAATGGTTTATTTTGATACACCTTTTTTTAGTAAGGATATGTCAATATTATGGATAAAAAACGCAAGAGGTGATATTAAATCTTATGAATTAAATGAAATCATACCTAAAGACAATAAAGATTTACAAATTGAATATTTACAAACTCAAATTGAAGAATTGAAAGGAAGGATTGAAAATGATCCAAATGTTACAAATGTTAATGCAAAACAAAATGAAACAAATGCCACAACAAATGATGAAGGAATTGGAGAAACAATTGAAAAGATCAAATCCTCAAGCATTTCAAAGATATCAAGAAGCAAAAAAGAATAATGAAGATCCAAACGCTTTTTTAAATGAAACAATAAATGGTTTTAATCCAAACCAAAAGCAACAATGGAACAACATGATGAAGATGTTTAAAAAATAAGGTTAGAAACCTTATAAGGGGGTATTTTGCTAGATAAAATATCTCCTTATAAAGTTTCTAGCACTTTAAATATAAAAGAAAGGAGAAAAATCAATGAACAATGGTATCCAACCAACAGTAGAACTAGCTACAAACAATGGTAATTATCCATTTTATCCAATGGGATTTAATAATGGAAATGATGGATTTTTTGGTGGTGAAGGTCTATGGGCAATCATCTTACTAGCATTATTATTTGGTAATGGTATGTGGGGCATGGGTGGTTTTGGTGGTTTTGGTAATGGTTTTGGTGGAATGTATGAATTCCCTTGGTTATTAAGTGGTCAACAAGGAATAAACAACAATACAAACGCAGGATTTGATAATTTACATTTAAGCAATCAAATAGAAGGCGTTAGAGATAATATTTATGGTTTATCTAATCAAGTATGTAATAGTACATCAGAAGTTGTTTCAACTATAAATGGTGGATTTGCTAATGCAGAAATTTCCGCTAATAGCAGACAAATTGCTAATATGAACCAAGCATTTAATAGTGAAATTGCCACATTAAATGGATTTAATAATATAAATAATGCTCTTCAAAATTGTTGCTGTGAAAATCGTCTAGCAAGTTGTCAAACTCAAAACACAATCCAAAACGAAGGAAATGCCACAAGATTTGCTGACGCTAATAACACTAGAGATATAATTGATAGTCAAACAAGAGGAACTCAAGCAATTCTTGATAAATTATGTCAATTAGAATTAGACAATGTTAAATCACAATTAGAAGCTAAAAATGATTTAATAGATCAACTACGTCAAGAAAATTTATATGCAAGAGGTCAAGCTAGTCAAGTAGCTCAAACTGCTGACATAAAAAGTAATAACGCAGTAACAGCAAATCAATTAGTTGCTGAACTTCGTTCATGTCCTATCCCAGCTCAGCCAGTATATGGTAATACACCTATATTTCAATGCAATGGAAATAGCGGTTGTGGTTGCAATGGTTATACAACAAATATTATTTAATAGCATATTGTAGATTACTACGAACCTGATTACAGGAACTTGCTAAAAAGATAGACAAGTTCTATCTTTTTTTAACTCAAAATATATAAAAATGCACAATTATTGCAATTTTACGAGAATTTTTCACGTAAAACATACAAAAATCACGATATTTTTGTAAAAAATGTAAAAAACATGGAAAAAATTACAAAAAAAATGTATTTTTTGTGATTATTTAAGAAAGGAGATAAAAAATGATACAAGCGTTACAAATAACACCAGAAATTTTAACAAGTAATATAGACAACATTAATTTTGATAATGTTGATTTACGAAGTAGAACCGCTAATTGTTGTGGATGGCTTCAATATATGCCAGGTGGTAGTGATTTCACTATTATTGGCGGTGGATTATTTGAAATAACTTTTAATGCTAATGTTACAAGTACAACAGCAGGTCAAGTTGCACTTGCTTTAAAAAGTGGCACAGGAACGGATATTGAAGGCACTGAAATGGACGCTATTATTGGTACTGCTGGGGAATATACTAATATTTCATTTACTAAATTAATAAGGGTATGTCCTAGAGTTAATACAACAATAGCTATTGGATCTTTACCATCTTTAGGCGGTGTTACACCAATAGTTGAAACTGAAATTCCAACAATTAAAGACGCAAATTTGATTATAAGAAAATTAAGTTAATATGAATAATACAACAAATAATTTATCATTGATATTACAATTATTAAATTTAGAGATATTATTTAGAGATTTTAATAATAGTGATTTAATGCAAGAATTACAACATCAAGATAACAATTATTTACAAAAAATAATTGAACAAAATGAAGAAATTTTAAAGATCCTTAAAGAAAGGAGGAACAATTAATGGAAGAAGAATTAAAAAATAAAACTGAAGAAAGTATAAAAAAGATTTTAAAAGAAGGTATAACTACAAATAATTTAGAACATCTTTATAAATTAAAAAAAATAAATCATATGGCAAAGGAGGATGAAAATATGAATTATGGTGGCAGAAGAATAGGATACGATAGTTATGGTCATGGATACAATGAATATGATAATTATGGTGCTAGAGGACGTGATATGAAATATCGTGGTGATGAATATATGGGTAGAATATATGATGAATATGGCAGATATCAAGAAGCACGTTCAAGATATGGTGCAAGTGAAGAAACCGATAAATCATTTCATTACATGGTAAAAGCATTAGAAGATTTTATTAAAGTTTTACATGAAGAAGCAGATACACCACAACAAAAACAAGAATTAAGAGAAACATTACAAAGAAGCATAATGTAATATGTTTAGATTTTATAATGAAAATCCACTAAAAAAATACACTTCTGATTGTGTTATCCGTAGCATAAGTTGTGCAACACATAAAAGTTGGGACGAAGTATATGATGAATTAAGCGATTTAGCACAATATAATGGAACGCTGTTTGACCAAAAGGATTTTGTAATTTGGTATTTAGATAATAATTTTAAAAGAGTGCCATTTGTTCCTAAAACAGTTGGAGATGTAGCAAGACATTATCCTAATAATATAATATTGTGTACTATGAAAGGACATATATGCTGTATTAAAAATGGAATTATATATGATACATTCAATCCTAGCGAAAGAATTGCTGAATATGCTTGGATAGTGGAATAAAATATGATATAATGGTTATAGAGGAGTACCACAACTACTCCTCTAATACTTTGTTGTGGAGGGTATTTATGGAAAAAGATAAAAGAATAAAACATGGATTATATAAAACAAGATTGCATAGGATATGGCATAGTATGTATTGTAGGTGTTATTATAAGTCTACAAACCAATATAAAAATTATGGTGGGAAAGGTATTAAGGTTTGCGAAGAATGGAAACACCTTAATGGATTTGTAAATTTTTATAATTGGGCAATAAATAATGGGTATAAAGATAATTTGACTTTAGACAGGAAAGATAACGAAAAAAATTATTGCCCTGAAAATTGTAAATGGTCAACCATAAAAGAACAATCTAATCATAGAACAAGCAATGTGTTCTACACATATAAAGGAAGAACACAAACGGCAACACAATGGTGTAATGAATATGGTATATCAACAACCACATTATATGATAGATTAAAAAGAGGTTGGACGTTAGAACAAGCATTAACAATATCTACAAAAGGATTATATAAAAAAGTTCATAGATAAAGAATTAGAGTGTGTTTTACACACTTTTTTTTTTATGATATAATTCCAATAGGTGATAGAATGAAAATTGCTATTGATAAAAATACTTTGAATGTTGCTAAAAATGATGGTAATGAATATATTTATTTATTTGATGATGAAAATTATGATGAATTGTTAAAAACTAATTTACATTGTATATATTATAAATTATGTAATTATGTAGATATTAATTTAACTAATTATCAAATAGAATGTATAAAACAAGCAAAAGTTGGTGATAAAGATTGGAATTTGTTGCCAGAAAAAAAAGATTATAAAATAGCAATTATTATACCAAATTTTAATTATGAACACACAATTGAAAAATGTTTAGAAAGTATATGTAATCAAACGTACAAAAATTTTGAAATAATATTTGTGGATGATATGAGTACTGATAATAGTGTGAATATAGCAAAAAAAATAGCAACCAAATATTTTCCTAACATTGTAATAAAAATAATAGAATTAAAGCAAAAAAGATTAAATGGTGGTGCTAGAAACGAAGCATATTTACATATTAGTGATGATGTTGATTATGTTTATTATGTTGATAGTGATGATTGGTTAATTGATGAAAATGTATTGGAAAAAATAAATAATAAATTGCAAGGTTATCCAGATGTTTTGTTTGTTGGATTAGCACGTTATAAAAATAATAAATTAGAAACTTGTTTTATTCCAAATTACAATGATAAATACGAAGCTATTAAAGGTTGGAGTGGCAGTTGTGGAAAAGTTATTAAAAAAAGTTTGGCAACAAAACAAGAATGTTTATATAATGAAGGTACTTTAAAAGAAGATAGAAACCAACATTGTAAAATTTGTATTTATATGAAAGATTTTAAGATCTTGAGTGAACCTGTTTATGTTTGGAACCAGATGAATTTTAAATCCGTTACAACCATTCGTGATAAAAAAATATGGGGTACAAGTACGATACGACATTATGCGGATACTTTACAATTATATTTAAGTGTTCAAGGTAAAGATAAAGAGATTGATAAATATTTAAAAAGTAGGGTAGATAAAACCAAAAAAGAGATGGAGAATGGAGGTGACGCACAATGGTAAAAAAATACATAATTTTGGCAAATACAAGTATTGGTTTTAAAGAACCAAAACAATTAATAAAAATAAATGATGAACCTTTAATTTGTAGAACGATAAGATTATTAAAGGAAAACGGAATTGAAGATATTATAATAAGTTCAAATAATAAAGCTTTTGATGGTTTAGGTGTTGAAAGATACAATCCTAAATTCAATAAATGGGATGGTAAGAATGGTTATTGGTTAGACGCTTTTCCATTAGAGATATTAAATGAACCGACAACATATTTATTTGGTGATATGTATTATAGTGAAAGTTTAATCAAAAAAATAGTAAACACAGAAGTTGAAGATAATACATTATTTTGTTGTTATGAAAATAAAAATAAATTATACATAAAAAGTTGGGATGAACCTCAAGCATTTAAAGTTGTAGATATAGAAAAATTCAAAGAACATATAGGCATAGTTAAAAAATTGAAAGATGAAGGCAAACTTTGGCGTGAACCTATACAATGGGAATTATATAGAAGCATGAATGGTTTGGATATAACAACGCATAAAATAAAAGATAATTGTATTGTTACTAATGATGAAAGTTGTGATATTGATTTTGAAAATGAATTAAAGTTATTAAAAGTAAGATTACTTGATAAGATTGACAAAAAATTATCAATAATAATTCCATACTATGAAACTTATGAATTAACAAAAAAAATATTAGAGGTTTTAGTTCCACAATTAAATAAAGATGTTGAAGTTATTTTGGTTGATGATGGATGTAATGAAGAAAGATTAGATGATTTTAAGGATAAAATCAAAATAATCCACCTAAAAGAAAATAAAGGTGGAGCATATGCGTGTAATGTTGGAATATTTGAAAGCAAAGGACAATATATTGGAGTTATAGATAGTGATGATATGATTTCAAATGATTATATCGAAACTTTATTAAACGCAATAGATAGTCATGATGAAGATGTTATTTTCATGGATTGGCAAGACATGAACACAGGTGAAATAACACATCATCCAAATAATTATGCTCCTTGGAAAGCAATTTATAATAGAAAAGTAATTCCATTATTTCCAGAGGGTACGATATATAGCTATGATGTTAAATTTTATAATGATTTGAATGAAAAACCATATACAAAATATTATATTGATAAAGTATTATATTTTTATAATTCAAATAGAGAAGGGAATTTAACAACAAGAAAAGAAAGGATAAGGAAAGAAAATATGATAAAATGTGAAGCAATAAGAGATTTTACTCTTGAAAGATTTAACGATTTAGAAGATGTTAAAAGAAAAAGAATTGATATAAAAGGGAAAATATTTGCAGGTGATACCTTTAAATGTGACAAAGATCTTGCTGATTATTTAATGGGCAAAAATGATAAAGGTGTTATTGCAGTTAAAATATTAGAAATACAACCAGAAAATAAAAATGTAGAAAAAGAAGAAGAACATATAGAAAAAACAAAAACTAAAAAAAGTGTAAAAAAGAACGAAAAGAAAAATAAATAAATTTTACTTTTGGGATATTATATGTTATTATGATATTACAAAAGGAGTTAATGGAGGGATAAAATGGCAAATAATGATTTAGGTGGTGTTTGGAGAACAATTGGTGGCAGACGAGTTTTTATTAAAAACGGTCAAAGTTTAGAAGATGCAATGCGTGAAAGTGGTAAATTTTCAAGAGTTTCTAAAAATCAAGAACTTTATAAAAAAGTAGATGAAGAAAATAAAAAAATTGATGAAATTGTTAAAAAAGAAGAAACTAAAAAAGAAGAAAAAGTTCCAAGAGCAGTTGGTGCAAAAGATTTTTCTGATTATGGTATTGGACCAATGGAAGAAATGTCAACTGATTGGGAAAAAGAATTTAGTGATTATTTAAGAGATAAATATGGAACTGATGATGTTGATATAATTACAACTGGAAGTGAACACACACCAGATAGTCTTGAAGAAGATTTTATGAAAAATTATTTATCTAAAAAAGAAACAGCAAATATAGAACCAGTTGAAGATAGATTGACTAATAATATGATTGTTTCTCATTATGGTAATGATGTTGCATATAGAGATAAAAAAAATAATTTATGGGTTACAAGTAGAGAACAATATAATGATTATGTTAATGGTAAAAAAGATAAAATCGGTGGAGAATTAGTTTCAAGTGATGATGAAGCGTTAAAAACAATGATTGCCAATGAAGGATTGGAAAAATATCCGTATGAAGGTTTTGTTGCAGATGAAAAAAGTGGTAATGATAAAAAATATAAAGAATTTGTAGATAGTGAATATAATAGATTAAAAGATCAAGTTGAAGATAGTTCTAATGCAAGATATGAAAGAGCTAAAACAAATGACAATTATAAGATGTATAATGGAGAATTTGAAAGTAAAAGAGTTTCAGAACCTGAAATTAGAGAAAAAGGTTATCAATATTTTTCAACACATGGAGTTGGTCCAGGAACACACCCTGATGATGTAAAATCAAGAGAATTAGATGTTGATTTACCAGGCGGTTGGACAACTTTTAAAACTGATAGACCATTAACTCAAAAAGAATTAGATTATTATGATATACAACCAGAAACTAGAAATAGTGAATTTAGAAAAAGATTTGGTTTAGATGAAGATAATAATAAAACAGGA
>Ga0310690_10002794_pt1 | contig 27613 bp, 26 predicted proteins | sample AusTroGonzalo_MG_2_FD_207661 | JGI IMG/M metagenome (GOLD analysis project Ga0310690, IMG submission 207661) | Bovine rumen microbial communities from tropical cattle in Woodstock, Queensland, Australia - Gonzalo_04 (v2) (version 2) | ecosystem: Host-associated > Mammals > Digestive system >...
TCCTCATAACCTGTCAATTTGGCCTTTCCAATAACTCCATTCAGGCGAACACCATCTGCGGAGCCATGCAGGAAGCCTTTGGCTGGTCGCCCGCATGGGTAGGGGCAGGACTGGCGGCTTTAGGACTGTTCATCGTCTTTGGCGGCATCCAGCGCATTGCTCATGTCAGTGCAGTTCTGGTACCAGTGATGGCTATCGGCTATGTGGTGCTGGCCTTGGTGATTATCGTGATGAACATCAGCCTTATTCCACATGTGATAAAGGTCATCGTATTTGATGCTTTTGGTATTCAACAGGTTGCTGGTGGCGGTATTGGAATGACAATCATGTTAGGGGTAAAACGCGGACTCTTCTCCAATGAAGCGGGTGAGGGTAGTGCACCCAATGTGGCAGCAACGGCATCGGTCACACATCCCGTGAAACAGGGCCTCATTCAGGCTTTAGGTGTCTTTACTGACACATTGTTGGTTTGTTCGTGTACAGCGTTCATTATCCTCATCAGTGGTCTCTATCAGATACCCGCTCTCAATGGCATTGCGCTGACACAATCGGCTCTGCAGTCGGAAGTCGGCTCTGCTGGCCCAGTGTTTGTGGCAGTTGCCATCTTCCTTTTTGCTTTCTCCAGCATCATCGGCAATTACTATTATGGTGAAGCCAATATCCGTTTCATCACGTCTAATACGAAAGTTATGACCGTCTATCGCATTTTCTCTGCAGGTGTGATGGTTGTTTTTGGTGCTATTGCAAGTTTTGAGTTGGTGTGGAATATCGTCGATTTCTTTATGGCCTTCCTGACTGCCTGTAACCTCATTGCCATTGTGCTTCTGGGCCGCTATGCGTTCCGATTGCTTGATGACTATCGGAAACAGAAAAAGCAGGGTATCAAGGAACCCGTCTTCCACCGTTGTCAGTTGCCTGAGTTGGAACATGAACTGGAGTGTTGGGAATAGGGAATACAATCAATAAGTCACATGGATATCAAGGATAAGATCACCGAACAGCCCTCACGATTCGACCATCTGGAACAGATGTCGGTATTCGAATTGTTACGGCATATCAATGAAGAGGATGCAGGCGTGTCAGAAGCCGTCAGACTGGCCATTCCTCAGATAGAACCCTTTGTGGAAGCCGTAGAGGAACGGATGAAACGGGGAGGCAGGCTCTTTTATGTCGGGGCAGGCACAAGCGGTCGCCTGGGGGTGTTGGATGCCAGCGAGTTGCCTCCCACCTTTGGTGTGCCCGATTCGTGGGTCATTGGTCTTATTGCAGGCGGAGAACAGGCACTGCGCCATGCTGTGGAGAAAGCGGAGGATATTCCTGAGCAAGGATGGCAGGATTTGCTGGCGTATCATCCTACCATTGACGATACGGTGCTTGGGATAGCAGCCTCTGGTACGACCCCTTATGTGCTTGGTGCTGTTGAGAAAGCCAGAGAGAATGGGCTGCTGACGGGTTGTATCACCAGCAATCATCATACGCCTTTGGCTGAGGCGGCAGAATATCCTATTGAAACGATTGTGGGACCTGAATTCGTCACAGGCTCCAGTCGTATGAAGAGCGGTACGGCTCAGAAGATGGTGCTGAATATGATATCCACCTCGTTGATGATACGATTGGGACGTGTTCAAGGCAATCGGATGGTCAAGATGCAACTGACGAATGCCAAACTGGTGGATCGTGGTACGCGGATGCTTCAGGATATGTTGGGCCTGAGTTACGATGAGGCTCAGCAACGTTTGCTGGAGGCAGGTAGCGTAGATAGTGCCTGTCATACCCCTTGATACGCTGCATTTGACAAAAAACCTAAATTATTTTGTTTATCTGTTTCTTTTTTCGTATCTTTGCAACGTTTTAAGGTTTTAAAGACTTAGATATGTCATCAGTAGAGATTAGGAAGGTAACAGACAAGCAGAGCCTGACCACCTTCATTGACTTTCATTATGACTTGTACAAGGGTAATCAGTATGATGCCCCCAACTTATACAGCGACGAGGTTCACACGCTGAGCAAGGATAAGAATGCGGCTTTCGAGTTTTGCGAGGCCGAATATTTCTTGGCCTATAAGGATGGCAAACTCGTGGGACGTATCGCTGGCATCATCAATCAGCGGGCCAACGAGAAATGGGAGCGTAAGAGTGTGCGCTTCGGATGGGTTGATTTCATCGACGATATTGAGGTGAGTCGTGCGCTCTTCAATGCCGTTGAGGAATGGGGACGCCAGAAGGGGATGACGGAGATTGTCGGTCCTCTGGGCTTTACCGATATGGATCCTGAGGGTATGCTTATCGAGGGCTACGATCAGATGGGAACGATGGCCACGATTTATAATTATCCCTATTATCCCAAGCATATCGAGCAACTTGGTGGCTGGGAGAAGGATAACGACTATGTGGAGTATAAGGTCATTGTGCCAAAGGAGGGTATGCCTGAGAAATTCAGGAAGGTGTCTGAAATGGTGATGAAGCGTTACAACCTTCATCCGATGCACCCCAAGCGCAGTCAGGTGTTTGGTAAAGAGCAGATTGGTCGTAAGGTGCTCGATGTGGTCAATAAGACCTTCGGCCATCTTTATGGCTACTCGCAGATGACGGAGGCTCAGATCGATGAGTATCTGAGGATGTATTTCCCCATGCTCGATATGGATCTAATCTGTCTGATTGAAGACTGGAACACACCCGATCATGATATCATCGGCGTGGGTATTTCGATTACTTCGATGACCCGTGCCCTACAGAAGTGTCATAAGGGGCGTCTTTGGCCTTTCGGCTGGTGGCATTGTCTTCGCGCTTTGAAGATGCATAAGGCGGAATGTGTCGACCTGATGCTGGTGGGCATCCTGCCTGAGTATCAGCAGAAAGGAGCCAACGCCCTGCTGTTCTACGACCTGATACCCATCTACCAGAAATATGGCTTCAAGTGGGGCGAGACCAATGTGGAGATGGAGACCAACGATAAGGTACAGAGCCAGTGGCAGTACCTCGAGCACGTGCAGCATAAGCGCCGTCGCTGTTTCAGAAAATCACTATAACTAAAACCGAGAAAATGGCAGAAGATAAAAACTTAATCCCTGAAGAAAACGTCATTTATGACGACGATAATATTAGAACCCTGACGGGTTTGGAGCACATCCGATTGCGTCCAGGTATGTATATTGGCCGTTTGGGCGATGGTGCCTCACCTGAAGACGGTATCTATGTCCTGTTGAAAGAGGTGTTCGACAACTCTATCGACGAGTTCAAGATGAAGGCTGGTGACCGTATTGAGGTGAATATCGAGGACAACCACCGTATCTCGGTACGTGACTACGGACGCGGCATTCCTCAGGGCAAACTCATTGATTCTGTCAGTATTCTGAATACCAGCGGAAAGTTTGATTCGAAAGCCTTTAAGAAGTCTATCGGACTGAATGGTGTGGGTGTGAAGGCTGTGAATGCGCTGAGTTCCCACTTCGAGGTGCGCAGTTATCGCGATGGTAAGGTGCGCAAGGCTACTTTTGAGTGTGGCAAATTGACAAATGATGTTACGGAGCCTACGCAGGATGAAAACGGCACCTATATCTATTTCGAGCCTGATGCAACAATGTTCCACAACTATCAGTTCCATGATGAGATTGTGGAGAACATGCTGCGCAACTATACCTATCTGAATACTGGGTTGACTATCATGTATAACGGTCGCCGCATCCTCTCGCGTCACGGTTTGGAGGACTTGTTGAAGGACCGTATGACCAGCGATGCCCTCTATCCCATCATCCATTTGCAGGGCGATGATATCGAGATCGCTTTCACCCATGCCAATCAGTATGGCGAGGAATACTATTCTTTCGTCAATGGCCAGCATACCACGCAGGGCGGTACCCACCAGAGTGCCTTTAAGGAGCATATCGCCCGTACCATCAAGGAGTTCTTTAACAAGTTCGAATACGGTGATATCCGTACAGGTATCGTTGCAGCCATTTCCATCAATGTCGAGGAACCCATCTTCGAGAGTCAGACCAAGATTAAACTGGGTTCTACGGTGATGTCGCCTGAGGGTGTCAGCATCAATAAGTATGTGGGCGACTTCATCAAACAGGAGGTCGACAACTACCTGCATATACATAGTGATGTGGCTGAAGTACTGGAGAATAAGATCAAGGAGAGCGAACGTGATCGTAAGGCGATGGCTGGTGTGACCAAACTGGCCCGTGAGCGTGCCAAGAAAGCCAATCTCCACAATCGTAAGTTGCGCGACTGCCGTATTCATTTCAGCGATGTGAAAGACGACCGCAAGGAGGAGTCAAGTATCTTCATCACCGAGGGCGATTCCGCTAGCGGAAGCATCACCAAGAGCCGCGATGTGAATACGCAGGCTGTCTTCTCGTTGCGAGGTAAGCCCCTTAATAGTTTCGGCCTTACCAAGAAGGTGGTCTATGAGAACGAGGAGTTTAATCTGTTGCAGGCAGCCCTTGACATCGAAGAGGGTCTTGACAGCCTTCGCTATAACAAGGTGATTGTGGCTACCGATGCCGATGTCGACGGTATGCACATCCGTCTGCTCATCATCACCTTCTTCCTGCAGTTCTTCCCTGAATTGATTAAGAAAGGTCACGTTTATGTGCTGCAGACCCCGCTCTTCCGCGTCCGTAACCGTCGCACAAAGATCAAGAATAAGCAGATTATCGCTGAGGCGGATGCTAAAGCAGACAAGAAGAGTGATTTCATCACCCGTTACTGTTATAGTGAGGAGGAGCGCGTCAAGGCCATCAATGATTTGGGACCAGATCCTGAGATCACCCGATTCAAGGGGCTTGGTGAGATCTCGCCTGAGGAATTTGCAGGATTCATCGGTCCAGACATCCGTCTTGAACAGGTGACCCTCCATAAAACCGACCAGGTGCAGAAACTCCTCGAGTACTATATGGGTAAGAATACGATGGAGCGCCAGAACTTTATTATCGACAACCTCGTCATCGAGGAAGATCGTCCGGAAGAGGATATTTATGAATAAGGTGTGATTATTCCTTGAAGATGCTATCATTACAGTAAATGCAAGTGCACATTTATGGAAATTTAATTAATATTCTGCCATAATTATAAAAGATAAATCAATCTTGCTGAATAATCTGTAAAGAACCTGAAAAGATTTGGAAGCATGGTTGGGTTTATCTAATTTTGGCCTTGCTTTCAATGATCTAATTAATTTATTGTGTATGAAAAAGATTGTTTTTGTTCTGGCAGCGATGTTTGTCGCAACCACAGTAAGTGCACAGGAGGATAAGGATAGCACTCCTGTTTTTGAGAATTGTAGTTTAGAACTGAAGTCCCTCTATGGCATTAAGCAGCACGGTATGCAGCCTTTGAACTTGGACTTGCAAATGGGCTATGAATTTGCCAATCGCTGGACTCTATTGGCTTGTGCTGAAGCAAGTCACACTCTGATGGAAAGAGATGGCGTGAAGTCGTATGTCAAGGACATATCACTTGGTGGTGGTCTGGCTTATGCCTGGTATGATGGTGCGAAAGATCGTTTCGATCTGCGTTTACAAGTATTGAGGACCATTGGATCGGCTGACTGGAAGCATACCACTTTTGATATAGGTACGACTTGGTATGGCAAACCTAACAAAAGCGTTATTGCGCCATTGATAGGAATTGGTTTCCGTTATGAGAAATCGAAAACCTCTGGCATACCAAACTGGTACGGCATGTATGCTACGGTAGGTGTTCGATTTTAATAGTCGAGAGTTTCCTTTTATTCCGCAAAGGTCAGTTCATAGGAGCGTTTGAAAAAATCAGATGCATTTGTCTGAAAATGAGCCTGATATTGCCAAATAAGTGTCTCTTATTGTCAGAAAAGAACCATTTATTCTGCGATAAGAGCCACTTATTGAAGAAGAAGTTTTGTTGTCTCATTTTTATTTCTTACTTTTGCACACAAAAAGCAATGAATAAAATGAAAACAAATATATGTGCAGCCTTGTTGTCGCTGCTTGTTTTGAGTGCTTCGGCGCAATTAAGGGTTAATTCGGGCAGCGACAGTCCGCTTCGTAAACTGCAATATGCCGAGTTGGCCATCACCAACCTGTATGTTGACAGTGTCGACGAGCAGAAACTTGTAGAGGATGCCATCAAAGGTATGCTCGACAAACTCGATCCACACTCCAGTTATGCGACCCCCAAGGAAGTGAAGGAACTCAATGAGCCCCTGAACGGCAATTTCGAGGGCATCGGTGTGCAGTTTAACATGATGGATGACACTTTGGTGGTGATTCAGCCTGTGACCAAAGGCCCCTCAGAGAAGGTGGGCATTGTGGCTGGCGACCGTATCGTATCTGTGAATGATACGGCGATTGCGGGTGTCAAGATGTCGAAGGAAGAGATTATGAAACGCCTGCGCGGACCGAAGGGTACGAAGGTACAATTAGGTGTTGTCCGTTTAGGTATTAAGGATAAACTGCAATTCACCGTAGTTCGCGACAAGATTCCTGTCCATTCCATCGATGCCACCTATATGATTCGTCCTGGTATCGGCTATATCCGTATCGGCAACTTCGGAGCGCAGACTTATGACGAGTTTGTGGAAAGCATCGACAAACTCCAGGCTCAGGGCATGAAGGATCTGATTCTTGACTTGCAGGAGAATGGCGGCGGCTATCTGAAAGCAGCCGTTGATATTGCCGATGAGTTTTTGGAGCGAGGCGATATGATTGTCTATACCAATGGCCGTAGGGTGCAGCGTACGGAATACAAGGCGCATGGCAATGGCAAATTCACCAAGGGCAAAGTGGTGGTATTGGTTGATGGTTATACGGCCTCAGCAGCAGAGATTGTGACAGGTGCCATTCAGGATCAGGATCGTGGTCTGGTAGTAGGCCGTCGTACGTTTGGCAAGGGCTTGGTGCAACGTCCCATCGATTTGCCAGATGGCTCGATGATTCGTCTGACCATTGCACATTATTATACCCCCTCAGGCCGTTGTATTCAGAAACCTTATACCAAAGGCGAGGGCAAGGACTATGCGATGGATATGGTGAATCGCCTGAAGAGCGGAGAACTGACCAATGCCGATAGTGTCCATTTTGCCGATTCACTGAAGTTTGAGACGCTTCGCCAGCATCGTACCGTTTATGGCGGTGGTGGTATTATGCCCGACTATTTCGTGCCGCTCGATACAACGGTCTATACCCGTTATCATCGTGAACTGGCGGCCAAGGGCATCATTATTCAACAGAACCTTCGCTATGTGGATAACCATCGCAAGGAATTGAAGCGGCGCTGGCAGTCGTTTGACGACTTCAAGCAGCAGTTTGAGGTGCCGCAGAGCCTGCTCGATGACGTGGTGGCTGAGGGTAAGAAACAGAAGATAGAACCCAAGGATGATAAGGAATTGGAAAAGTCGTTGGCTTACATCCGGCTGCAGTTGAAGGCATTGATAGCCCGTGATATCTGGGATATGAGCGAATATTTCTCCGTCATCAATGAGCGGAGTGAGATTGTCAAGAAAGCCCTTGACATCATTTCCCAATAATCCTATCTCATAGCAAGCGCTTTGTCTTCGGCAGCCTCCATGATTTCACGCTCGCCTGGGCCTTTGTCGTTGATGCCACAGAGGTGCAGGATGCCGTGAATAATCACCCGATGCAACTCTTCGTCATAGGGGCGGCCGAACTTGTCGGCATTGGTGAAGATGGTGTCGAGCGAGATATACAGGTCGCCGTTCAGCACCTTGCCTTCAGAATAGTCGAAGGTGATGATGTCCGTGTAGTAGTCATGACCCAGGAACTCGTTGTTCACCTCGAGGATCTTGTCGTCGTTCACGAACATATAGCCGATCTCTCCGATCTTCTTTCCATAGGTGGCTGCCACCTCCTTGATCCAGTTGGAGGTGTCACGCTTCTTGATATTGGGGAACCTCACCCCTTCGCTGCTATAGGTAATCATCGGTACATTTACAATTTGACAATTTACAATTTTACATCTTTATGTGGCAGAAAGGGTGTGATATCAACCCCGAAGTGCTGCAATTCCCTCAAGGCACTCGACGAGATGCTGGCCAGTTCAGGCTCCGTATAGAGCAGGATGGTCTCGATGCCGCCGATTCTGCGGTTGAAGTCGGCCTGCCATTGCTCGTACTCGAAGTCGCTCACCGACCGCACGCCTTTCACGATAAACTGCGCTCCCTCGGCTTTGGCAAAGTCCATTGCCAGTCCGTGATAGGGCTTCACTTCTATGCGCTGGTCGTCGGCATACAACTGGCGGATGGCCTCCATACGTGTTTCGGTTGAGGGCATGTCGGGTTTGTGGACATTATCGCCCACAACACCGATTACCAGCCGGTCGAACAACGGGAGGGCCCGCCTTACGATAGAATCATGTCCGATGGTAAACGGATTGAAACTGCCTACGAATACGCCTGTCCTTATCATGGGTGCAAAGATACAAAGATTTTGGAGAAAAATGAAGAAAAAGAAAAAAAGAATAGTTTTTCGTGTAGTTTTTCGTAACTTTGCTGCGTCTAATGGGCAAAAAGATTTAAACAGAAAGACAATGAATGGATTAGAAAGACAGTTTGCGCAAACCGTTGCAGAACACAAGAGCACCATCTACACCGTGTGCTACATGTTCTCGCAGGATGCCGACGAAGTAAACGACCTGTTCCAGGAGGTACTAGTCAATCTTTGGAAAGGCTTCGAGGGCTTCGAGCATCGCAGCGACATCCGGACGTGGATCTATCGCGTTGCCCTCAACACCTGTATCTCTCTCGACAGGAAGAAGAGGCGTGCGGCAGAAGTCCGGCTGACGATGGACATCAATCTCTTTGAAGACCGTGACGAGGACACGCGCCAAGTGGACATGCTCCACAAGCGCATCTCCCAATTGCAGCCCTTCGATCGTGCGATTGTCCTGCTCTGGCTCGAGAACCTATCGTACGAGGAGATTGGCCAGATCGTCGGCATCACCGCTAAGAACGTCAGCGTCCGCCTGTTCAGAATCAGAGAGCAATTAAAACAAATGTCTAACGATTAAAACTTTTACCCATTATGAACGAGAATTTTGATTTAGAGAACATGCGTCAGCAGATGACCACGCTCAAGAATAAACTCAACCAGCAGGAGATTGTAAACGACCGCCTCGTGCGCCGCTCGATGCGCAATGAAGTGAACACCATCGCTCGCCGCTACTACATCATCATGGCCGTTGGCTTGTTTATGGTGCCTTACGGCTACTGGTGCTTCGTGAAATTGTCAGGCCTTTCCATCTTCTTCTGGATCATCACCAGCATCTTTATGCTCGTCTGTACAGGAGCCACCTTCTATACCTTGCGTAAAATCAACGATCCTGATATGATGAACCGTAATCTTGTGGAGGCCCGCAAAAGAGTGGCCAGCGCCAAGAAGTTCGAAGCCAACTGGCTGTTCTTCGGTATTCCTGCTGTTGTTTTATGGTTAGGTTGGTTTCTGTATGAGGTCTATCAGATTCATGGAGGCGCCATAGACAACGGATTCTTCTGGGGTGGGTGCATTGGTGGTCTCATCGGCGCCATCTGCGGTCTCAGCATCAATTTCAAGACCCAGCGCCAGTATCAGGACATCATCGATCAGATCGAAGACCTCACCGCAGGCGAATAAATACACACGATGTTGCTATAATTTAAAGGGGTTGCAGTCCGTTAGGATTGCAGCCCTTTATTCATTCCCCCTCGTAAGTGTTGCCTGTTGCCTGTTGCGAGTGTTGCGTAAGGTGTATAATAGTAGAAATATTCATTTCTATTTATCATAATATTCTAAACACTATCCAGTAGGTACTTTCTGCATATATGGATAGTGCTTACGCAACAGAGGCAACGCGGCAACGAGGCAACACAATCCCCGTTTTTGCTACCATACTAGGGAACAATTGTTACTATTAATACTAGCAGTATTTACTATTAATACTTGCAAATAACGAGAATTATCCTCGCTGCCCTCGAGAAGTATTCTCGTTGCCCTCGAGCAGTAATTTCGTGCCCTCGTTGCTTATTTCTCCTTATAATATAAGTATAAAACTTTGTTAAAAGTGCTGCGCCTCGTGCAGTATTTTGCGATTTTGGGGTTTATTAGGTAGAAATGTTTTAATTTTGCAGCATGATGAAGAAACCTATTGAATTACTGGCATTTGCCTTTGTACTTATGTTAAGTGCATGTGATAATGCGGATGACAATCCTAACGTGGAGGGGTTGGCACAGATAGAGTTGAAGAACTTCTCGAACACAGGGTGCAAGAGCAGTTTTGAACGTACCAGGTCTGAAGAATCAGTCTGGAAGGAGGTCTTCAAATACAGTTGTATTCATGACGGTTACCTCTATGTGACGCATCAGGATGCCTATTTCAATTGCTGTGCAGGCGAACTGTACTCGGAAGTCAAAGCCGAGGGTAATCAAATCACGGTGAGCGAATGGGAGAAAGAATCGTTGTGCGATTGCATCTGTCCCTACGATCTGAGTTATGAGATTGGTCCGTTGTTGGAAGGCAAAACCTACGTCATCCATATCGGCCATAAGGGTGCGGAGATGAAAGTGGCAGAGTTTGTATTCTACAACTCTATGTCAGGTATTTGGGAAGTTAGTAGAAATGATTAAAAAGACTTTATGCGTATGAAAAAGTATTTCTATATGGCCATCGCCCTGATGATGGCAATGGTGAGTTGCTCGACGAGTGACGATGACTCAGCGAATGGCGTGAGAACCCTCATCAACTCGAAAGAGGCCTTGTATGCCATTATCGTGCCTGAGGGCGCACAATTGACAGATATCACCTCTGATGACTATGTGCTGACGCTCGACAATATCATTGCCGCGAATCCAGAGACGGGCGAGTTTAAGATGCAGGGTACGGAGCAGATTGACTCGAAAGCCTTTCCCATACCGTCGCAGCATGTCATTCAGTTCTATTCGGAGGGCCGTTTCCTTTTCGAAGCCAAACTCAATAGTGCGCTTTCCAGTTATCTTCCCCTAGGACTGACGTTCTGCCATTTCCTGACCGACAAGAACGGTCTGGCAAGATATGACCTTGGTAGGACTACTGTTGTCAGCCCAGACGGGAGAGTGGAAGGCAATCCTACCGAGCAGCAGCAAGAGGGCATGCAATACATGTATGAGATTCTGCAATTGGCTGGCAAGACCAGCAATCACATTGATTATGATTTCCAATATTAAGAAATGAACGATTGACAATATGAAGAGAACCCAATGGATGATATTAGTGTTGCTGGTGGCTGGACTCGCCGCCTGTACGAAGAGTGAAGATGATGGCCTCAATATTAATCAGAGTCAGATTGAGCACTTTTATTCATCTGATATAGAATTAGGTGAGTTTGAGGGGGTGTGGGTCGTTGACCAACAGGAAATTGATACAGCCAAACTGACGGTGACAGAAAATACCTTTCTGGTCAGGTTTCCGGAAAGGTATCTTATCAATAAGGCATTTTATGATATAGCGTATGATCCGTCGGAGGTTCAATACAGCAACCAGTATGCATCTATGGGCTTCTCAGACAGAATGGTCTATTTCGATTTCGTCGTAGATTCGCAGCGGCAGAATACGGATGCAGATAATGCGATCGACTTTCAGAGCAGTCAGCCTGGTGTGGCCATCTTTGATCTGACGACCCGTTTATGGACTCTTAAAATTTCCCTCGATACGGCTTCTCAGAAGACAGCAGACGGCACATCGGTAGAAAACAATATAACTCCCATCGTATTAGTCTATATCGCGAAAAGGAAAATCTGAGAGAGACCTGTGGAGACAGAACGGCAACTGTTAGACTCGATATCTGGTGGGGAGCGGGCGGCACTGCGCCGACTTTATGACCGCTATTCTGGCTATGCTATGGCCATAGGCTTGAGGTATATCCCAGATGGCGACGAGGTGCGTGATGTGTTGCAAGACAGTTTCGTGAAGATTCTGACGAACATCGGCCGTTTTGACTATCGGGGTGAAGGTTCTTTGAAATCGTGGGTGTCGCGAATTGTTGCCAATCAGGCCATTGACTATCTGAAACATAAGCACCTGCAGTTTACCGATGTGGTGCCTGACAGTGCTGATGAGGATGAGCCTGATGTGGGAGAAATACCGCCCGACATACTTGACGGTCTGATCGGGCAATTGCCAACAGGCTACAGGGTGGTGTTTAACCTCTTTGTTTTCGAACAACTCTCCCATAGGGAAATTGCCCAACGGCTCGGTATCACAGAAGGCACATCGTCATCACAGTTCTTTCGGGCCAGGAGGATGCTTCAGAGAATGATTAGAGATTATATTAGCAAACAACAAAGGATATGAACAAGGACAAATGGACTCAACAACTGCATGACAAGTTGGCTGACCGCGAGGTGGCAGCCCCCGACGACTTGTGGGCAGACATCGAGGCGGCTCTGCCTGAGGCTCCTAAGGAGAAAGGCACAAAGAAGTCCTTGATGATTCCCTTGCGTCGTTGGGCTGTTGCTGCGTCAGTGGCCGCCTTATTGACTGGTGGCGGTTATCTTTGGTGGAAGGCAGATCAGCCCAAGCCAAACGGACAAGAACTGGCTGCAACCACTACCGTTTTCACGCCTCAGAAACCAGAAAGCCCTCAGCCTGAAGCAGAGCGTCTTCAGCCTGAGGCAGAACCAACTTTGCCTGAATTAGAAACACCTCAGCCAAACACAAAAGCACTTCTTTCGTCAGTAAAACCCATATCGTCTGAAGCACCTCATTCTTCAGAAACGCCAGTATTATCTGACAAACTGGTTCCTGCTGAGACGTCTCAGGAATCTTCATCATCGCAGGCATCAGAGTCTGTTTCAGAAACGGCGAATCCTACAGACGAGACTAAGGAAGAGAAGTCTGCGGACGTGACCATCCGCCAGTTAGAAACGCAGATCGCCCTGCTTACACCTAAGTCTGGAGAACAGGCCGCTCTCAGCCTTTATGCCTCCAATGGCTTGAGCGACCAGCAGAAAGTCTATGGTGTGAGGATGAGCGATGAGATGGCTGAGCGCTATGACCTGAGTCAGTATATGCCCGTTAGTGGCGCACGCACCAGAGCAGCGGCTAATACCATCTATCTGGTAGGCTACGAAGAACGGCAGAAGCACTATCAGCCTCTGTCTTTCGGCCTGTCGGTTGGCTATCCGTTATCGTCGCGTTTGTCACTTTCTACAGGTTTGGTCTATACACGTCTGCGCTCCGATTTCACGAGTGTGATGAACGATATGTCCATCTTGCGCCAGCAGACCCTTCACTATCTCGGCATCCCGCTTAATGCCCAATATCATCTGTGGCATAGCGGCAGTCTGAACGTTTATCTCTCGATGGGTGCTGAGGCTGATTATAATATCAAAGCCAGAATGGTCTCTAAGGGTGTTGAACAGCAGATGGACCGAGACCATTGGCAGTTCTCCATGCAGGGCGCTGTCGGCATACAATATGACGTATTACCTCAGTTGGGCCTTTATGCGGAGCCTGGAGTGAAGTATTATTTTGATAATGGCAGTTCTGTGCGTAATTTCTTCAAGGACAAACCCTTGAATCTCAACCTGCAGGTAGGCTTGCGCCTGAACATCACAAAATAGGGGCAGAATCAGGGGGATTAGTCAAAGAGATTGGGCTCCATGACGTTTCCACCATAGGGATTGCGTCCGAAGTGGTGATAAGCCAGTTCGGTAACCATACGGCCACGAGGCGTGCGCTTGATGAAGCCTTCCATAATGAGGAAGGGCTCGTAGACCTCTTCAACGGTGCCTGCATCTTCGCCAACGGCTGTCGCGATGGTGGTGATACCCACAGGACCACCCTTGAACTTGTCGATGATGGTGAGCAGAATCTTATTGTCAATCTCATCGAGACCGTATTGGTCAATGTTCAGAGCCGTAAGGGCAATCTTCGTAATCTTCATGTCAATCTTGCCGTTTCCCTTCACTTGGGCAAAGTCACGCACACGGCGCAGCAGAGCGTTCGCAATACGGGGCGTACCTCTGCTGCGGCCTGCAATCTCTAATGCTGCATCCTCCGTGATGGGCACACCCAGAATATTAGCAGAACGCTCAACAATCTGTTGCAGCGTCTCTGGGTCGTAGTATTCCAAGTGCATGTTGATGCCAAAACGGGCGCGTAGCGGAGCCGTCAGCAAACCGCTACGGGTGGTGGCACCTACGAGGGTAAACGGATTCAGGTCGATTTGTATCGAACGGGCTGAGGGGCCTTTGTCGATCATGATATCGATGCGGTAGTCCTCCATTGCCGAATAGAGATACTCCTCTACGACAGGCGACAGACGGTGAATCTCGTCGATAAACAGCACATCATTCTTCTCTAGCGAGGTGAGGATGCCGGCTAGGTCGCCAGGTTTGTCGAGCACAGGGCCGGAGGTGATCTTAAAGCCTACGCCCAGTTCGTTGGCGATAATGTTCGAAAGAGTGGTCTTTCCCAATCCTGGAGGACCATGCAAAAGCGTGTGGTCAAGGGGTTCGCCACGATATTTGGCTGCCTCGACGAAGACTTCCAGATTCTCCACAATCTTCTTCTGGCCGCTGAAATCCTTGAAGGCCAGCGGTCGTAGTGCATTCTCAAAGTCTTTTTCGCCTTGTGAATACCGTTCTTCACGTATATCGAAATCCTCGTCTATCATTTTTGATGATTAACCTTGCAAAGGTACGGAGATTTCCCCAAACGGCCAAACTTTTTGATTGAAAAGTCGCCAGAGGCCCTCATTATTCTGTTTTCCTGCAAAGAAACAACAGGTGCTGGTTGTCTGCTGTCGTAGTGGCGAAGAGGTAAAGATCGCCGCCGTCTTTCAGTTTCAGACGTTTCCTCAGTTCGGCTACCGACATGGGGAAGTTGCGCACGGTGATGTTGGCTCTCTCGATGCCTGCGAGGGCGGCTTTCAATTCACGTTTGTTCATCGAGGTGGTCTTCTCGATGATGAAACGACGGCCTGGGAAATCGCTGATATCCGTATCGGATACGAATAAATGGCTGTTCTTATCGAGTTGCTGAATGCCAAACCGTTGTTCCAGTGCCGCAAAGCAGCCTGCTTTCATGATGGAGGCATTAGGCTCGAAGAGAAAGGAAGATGGCTGATGGAAGATGGCTGATATTTCTTCAGGGAGGGTGCTTGCTTCGAATATCTGGTCATTGTTAACACAAACGAGCCTAAGTGGCTTTTCTTCTTTCGAAAGAATAAGTAGCAGTTCCTTGCACTCGTTATCCACAGAGACGATATGCACCTCGTTGACGTTGCCTAAATCTTCCACCGCTTTTCGCCAGTCGAGCATGGGGGAGAGTTTCAGCATCACGCGATCGGCTTTCTCCAACAACTCATCGCGCAGTTCCAAGACATTGGGTGTGCAGTCGGCGATGCCATAAGTACGTGCCCCATGATTGTCTCTTCGTGCAGGATCCAGGAAAATCAGGTCGGCATGGTTCAATTGGTGCAGATAGTCGACACCATCGGCACATACCACCTCAATATGGTTGAGACCCAGAAGATTGAAATTCTGCGATGAAATGGTGCAAAGTGACGCTTGTCGCTCCACGTGAATCGCCTTTTGGAACCCCTGCGACATAAAAGCCATATCCACACCGAAACCAGCCGTTAAATCCACGATAAGTGCCCCTTTTCCGGCAATAAGTGCTTTGTATTTTGCCGTCTGCTCACTCGAACACTGTTCCATCGAGAGGTGGGGAGGATAGACTATACCGTTGACAGCCGCCCATGTGGGAAGTTTTGTCCTTGCCTTTTGTCTGCCAGCAATCTGTTCAAGGGCAAAGGTCAGATCCACCTCAGGGTTCTTGGCTCCTTGAAGGGCTAACTGACGCACATCGGCTTCAGCATGTGTACGGATATAATCGATGGTTGCCTGATTCATTCCGAATGCAAAGATACTTGATTTTGTTCAATTTACGTAATTTCCTCTCCGTTTTTTCCTTTCTTTACGTTTTTATTCGTATCTTTGCAACCTAAACCATTAAGAATCATTTTATGAGAAAGAAGATTTTTACTTTGACCGTACTGGCACTTGGTGCGTTTTCCACGAGTTTTGCCGGCGGTCTGATGACCAACACAAATTATCACATTGCCTTCGACCGTATGATGGCGCGTGGTGCATCATTCGACATCGATGCAGCCTACTCGAACCCTGCCGGACTGGCGTGGGCACCTGAGGGCTTCCAACTCTCACTCAATTTCCAGAAACCTTGGCAGAATCGCGACATCGAGGCCTCTGTTCCTGGGTATCTGGGTGGCAATTTCAACCAGAAATACAACGGCAAGGCTTCTGCACCTGTCGTACCGGCCTTGTTTGCTGCCTATAAGAAAGATAACATCGCCTTGTCGGCCATGATTGGCATTGTCGGTAGTGGCGGCTTTGTGAAGTATGAAGAAGGTATTCCCATGTTTGAGGTACCTCTGAGGGCGATGCTGGCACAGAAAGGCATGACGCCCGGCAATTACAAGTACGACTCAGAGATGAAGGGAAAGCAGTATATCTATGGCGGACAGTTGAACTTGACTTATAAGGTCAATGACAATTTCTCTGTGGCTGCTGGTCTGAGAGCCAACTACTACGATGGTTACAATCGTGGTCACGTGCTGGCAAGTATGCCGCTCTTTAGTTCTGCTCCCAGCGACCTCATCAACCTGCAACTCGATTGTATCCAGCGTGGTTGGGGCTTTGCGCCCATTGTCAGTGCCAACTATCATGATGGCCCGCTCACCGTTGCCGCCCGTTATGAGTTCCGCACAAAGATTTCTACGGAGAATGACACGAAAACCCTTTCTGCCCGCATCCTCAATACCGATCCTGCCACAATGGCATTGATGCCTTATATTGAAGGCGATTTGGCTCTTCAGCAGTTTGGCGATAAGGTGGCTGCCTATCAGGATGGTGCAACTACACGCTATGACATGCCTTCGCTCTTTGTGGCAGCCGTGGGCTATGATTTCACAGAGAAACTTCGTGCCACCCTCGAATACCACTTCTTTGATGACAAACACGCTAAAATGGCTGGTAACCGTCAGAAAGAATTGAAGAATGGCACTCATGAGATCGTGGCTGGTGTGGAATATGACATCAACGACAAATTCACTGTTAGTTGTGGCGGACAGCGCACAGACTATGGCCTGGCCGACGGCTATCAGCAGAACACCTCGTTTGCCTGCGACAGTTACAGCGTAGGTCTTGGCGGTGCTTGGAACATCTCCGACAAGGTGCGTCTGAATGCCGGCTATTTCGTCACAATCTACAGTGACTATACCACAGAGCCCAAGGCCAATATCTATGGCACGCCATATACGGGTACAGAGACCTATAGCCGCACAAATAATGTAATCGGCTTAGGTATCGACTATAAGTTCTGATGATTCTCAGGACTGGTTATCCAGCACCAGTTCTATTTCCTGATACGTCACCTCGGGCGGGCAGAGACTCTTAATCGCAGTCTTTGACTCGCCCTTTCCAATGGTCTGTATCACCTTGAGGATGGCATCCTGATGTTCAGGTGGTACCAGTTCTGAAAGCGTCACCTCACCAGTGGGGATGAAACGGGCCAGGTGGCTGATGATGGTCGTCATGGTGAGATTGCGAAATTTTGCGATTTCATCAGGACTCAGTCCTTCTTTATAGAGTTGGTAGGAGATGTTCCACGTCTTCTCTTTAGGCTCTTTCTTGGGTTTCTCCTTCTTGGCCCTTTGTTTTCTGGGCTTTTTGATCTGCTGCTCGTCGATGGCATCCAACAGTGAGAATTGCTTCTCATGGAGATAGATGGCGATGGAAAAGCCCTGCTCAGCAATTCTTGAGAGTAGGAAACGACGTGAGAGGACTGCCTGGCGCACATCAGCCAACGCCTCGGGGAAACGGCTCATGGCCTGTTTGTTGTTGCTCTTGATCTGTGCGGCCAAGTCGATGGATTGGGCGAAAACCTCTTGGATTGACGACTCAAACCACTCGGCACTGCGTTTCACACGCTCTTGGAATTCTTCTGTGTGTAGTTGCTCCATCGGTAACTGGCGGATTTTCTGCAACCATTTCTCAGATACCGACATGGTTTGTGTACTGAGATTGGAGAGTACACGCTTATGCAATTCCGTGATATCCGTAAAACTATGATAGAAGAATTCCGTCATCAAGCGGAGCAGATGTTCTTCTTTATAAAAGACATCATGAAAGTCGAACAGTTCCAACAACAGGAATCGGTAGTATTCCTCCTTCAGTTGTGGCAGTTGTGCGATACTCCTTTGGGCTTCCTCTTCCTGATGGCCGATATAATCTTCTACCCGCTTGTCGGCAATGATGGCACGTGCCTCGATAGGGGCGGAGAGTACCATGCCTTCGAGGGTCTTGCAGCGGCTCAGGGCTACATACACCTGTCCTGGTGCAAACGAGAGATTGGCATCGATGATGGCACGCTCGAAGGTCAGTCCCTGACTCTTGTGGATGGTGATGGCCCACGCCAGGCGCAAAGGCAGTTGACGGAAGGTGCCTTGGATCTTTGTCTCAATGACGCGCGTCTCAGGATTCAACTGATACTGGGCGTTCTCCCATTCCAGAGGCTCGACTTCTATGCCTTCGCTGTCGCCGGCACAGAGCACACAGACACGACTGTCGCTGATTTCCACGATTTCACCGATACGGCCGTTGTAATAACGATGTTCTCCTGTAGGGTCATTCTTGACGAACATCACCTGTGCACCTTCTTTCAGGGTCAGTACCTCACTCGTAGGATAGGCGTATTCCGGGAAATTGCCTTCTATCTGAGCCTGGAAGGTATAACTGTGACCAGGCAGTTTCTTTAATTCGCTCTCGTTGTAATTGTCTGCCAGGTAGTTGTGGGTGGTGAGACGGATGTAGCCCTCGCCTTGCTTTGGGATAAAGGCGGGTTGGCATCGCTGATTGAGGATGGCAATGTCGTTGGTCGTCGGATGGGCCTCACGGATATGATTCAGCACCTCAAGAAAGGTGCTGTCTTCCTGACGGTAGACCTGATCTAACAGGATAGTGACGTATTCAATCTCTTGCAGCGCCTTTGAGCCGAAGAAGTAGGGCGTATCGTAGTAGGGCTTGAGTAAAATCTCATCCTCAGGTGTCACCACTGGCGTCAGTTGCTGCAGGTCGCCAATCATCAGCAGTTGTACCCCACCGAAAGGCTTGTAGTGGTCGCGGTATCTTCGTAGCACGGAATCGATGGCATCAAGCAGGTCGCTTCGTACCATCGAGATCTCGTCGATGATCAGCAAATCGAGGGAGGCGATGATGCGTCGTTTCTCCTTGCCGAAATCAAACTTGCTCTGAATCCGTGCATTGGGCACGTAGGGCGTAAAGGGCAGTTGGAAGAAGGAATGGATGGTCATGCCGCCGGCATTGATGGCAGCCACACCTGTGGGAGCCACCACAATCGTACGTTTCTTACTTTGTTCTACGACGGTTTTCAGGAAGGTGGTCTTACCTGTTCCGGCCTTACCAGTCAGGAAGATGCTTCGTCCCGTGTGTTCCACGAAATCCCACGCAATGCGCAGTTCGTCATTTGTCTTTGTTTCCATAGTCATTGATTTATTTGAGCATGATGCCAGTAAAGATTCTACCAGAATGAATACTGAGCCGACGGGCAGAGAACCAGGTCTCGGGCTGTTTGAAAGTGCAGTCTGGTGCAGTGGAGATCTGGTGGGAGGGTAGACCAAAGGCTTCAAGTTGCAGACGGTTGCACAGAGGCAGGTCGATGTGCCATTTCTCGTCGTGACGACTGATAGGCGACATGTCGAAGCCTGCCTTCACAAAAGCCTCGTAGACCTCATCGCCCACCTCGAAACTGTCGAGACTGATACCAGGTCCTATCTGGGCCATCATATGCTGCGGATGAGAACCATACACCTGAGTCATCTGATTGCAGGCTACCTCCACGATGCGCTGTACCGTTCCCCGCCAACCTGCGTGAATGGCACAGACGGCATGATGCTCAGGGTCGTAGAGAAGTACAGGGATACAGTCGGCCGTAGAGACACCGATACAAACGCCTTTGACATGTGTCATCAAGGCATCCACGCCCTCCAGTTGTTGTTGCTGTTCGTCGACAGAAAGATTCAGAAACGCCTCATCTATTGTTGTCGCCTTTGTCAGATGTACCTGGTGAGGCATGATCAAACGATGATCGCTGATACCAAGCAACTGGCACAGTGCCTTACGGTTCTGGGCGATGGCTTTGACATCGTCACCACAATAACGGTTGATATTGAACTCGCCATAATTCCCCTTACTATACCCCCCTCGACGGGTGGAACTGAAAGCAATGACGCTTTCGCCGAAATCATAGTAATGGAGTTCTGGATGTGTCATTTCTGTATGTTTTGCCTGCAAAGATACGAAAAAAAGTCATAAACCCTCATGAAAACCAAAAAAATTCGTAACTTTGTCGTCAAATTCGAAATGAATCAATAAACGTTCAACTAACAACCAATATTAATGATGATGAAAAAACTATTTATTTCTGCCCTTCTGGCAGTTCTGACATTGCAAGTTAATGCACAGACCGATCAGGCCCCTGCCGGCCCGGAACTTGAGTTCGCCCTCCAGTTGAAAGTAACACTCGGACAGGCTTTCTCCATTGAGAACACCCAGCACGGCCGTCGCACGGTGATACCTATTACTGGCGGAACCTTTGAAGGCCCAGGTATCAAAGGTACGATTGTCAATGGTGGTGCTGACTATCAGTTGGCCAATGCCCAGGGACGTACAGAGGTCGAGGCCATCTACTGCATCAAAACTCACGATGGCGTCTATATCCACGTTCGCAACCGAGGCATTATTGCCAACACAAACGGTGCAAACGGCACTCCCTCTTTCTATTTCAGGTGTGCTCCTCAGTTTGAGGCACCAGCCGATAGTAAGTACGGCTGGCTGAACAATGCCCTCTTCCTCTGTGCCCCATCGTTTTCCCAAGGCTTCAGCGGTATTGTGCTGAATGTCTGGAAGGTGAAGTAACGTCAGTCTCTGGCTGAAGGAAGAATTTTATTTCTTCTCTTCTTTCGAGGCCGTCTTCACTTCCGTAGCCTTGTATCCGAACTTCTCAAAACTTTTGATGATAGCCTCGGGTTTTGTCTTGTCAGCATCGTAGGTGATGGTGACACGTTGCTGATCGATGTTACAATCAATCTGCTTGACACCCTTCTCAAAACGAAGGTTGCCCTTGATTTTGTTCTCACAACTCTCGCAGTGCATCTGCGGTTGGGTGGTGACGACGACGGTCTTAATGTCCTTAGCCAAGCCGACCATTGCGGTCAGCATCATGGCACATACTAAAACAGATTTCTTCATAATCATTTAATTATATTCTTTTTTACTTTTATTTTTTACAGTCTTCCAATATTCACACGGACACCTGCATAGAACATGGCTCCGTGAACGGGTCCCCACACCATCGTAGGGTCGAAAGAGGTACTCCACGGGTCGTCGGCATTGATGATGGTCTTCTTCTGACGGAAGGCCGTCAGGTTTTCACCGCCGATATAAACGGAGAAATGACGGAACCAGCGGGTAATCTGAGCCGAAACCTGCTCGTAGGCCTGAAAATGCTCATCCCAAAGGCCGTTAACGGGTGTGGGCATACGTCCGCCACCGTTCAGTTGCAGTGTGGCATCAACCTGCCAGAGGCCGAGGGGTGTCTTATAACTGGCGGTGACAAGACCTTTGTATCGGCTGGTTAACGGTTTCTCCATCAACACGTTACCATAGGTACACTTTACGTCGTTCCATCGCCAAGCGGCAGTCAACTCCAATCCTTTTATGACAGGATAGGTGGCGTCAATCTGCACCGTATTCGAATACGACTTGCCATTGAGGTTGGTAATACGTATCTCAGAGGGATTGCTGTCGTAGTCGATAACGGCTTGCTGACTGAAGTTGGTGTGATAGTATTCTGCATTCATCTTCAGCGTCTTACCGAACAGGGGGATATAGAAAGAACTACTGAAGCCGTAATTCCAAGCACGCTCCTGTTCCAGATCGTCGATAACCAGTTGGCGTCCGCTGGCTAGTAGGTTGTTGTTCTCTGCCAATGCATGTACAGTACGATAACCTTTGCCCGCTGAGAGACGGAGACTGACAATCTCGTTGGGCGTAAGTTTCAGATGGAAACGAGGCGTGACGAACGTACCATAACGGCTACTGTGGTCGGCTCTTACACCAGCCATCACCACCACTTTGTCGTTCAGGTTGTAGGTGTACTGTGCATAGGCGCCAGGCGTGGTCTCCTTATCATCCTTCGTCAGATAGTCGTAGTTCAGCGAGAGGCCCGCAGAGAGGTTATGCTGCTGGGTAAAGTTGGTCTCAAACAACAACTGGGCGTAGGCGTTCTTCTGGTTCACGCTGTAGTGCTTATCGCCGTAGTTGGCGTCCAATAGGTGCATCGAGGCATTACCCATCACAGCGATGTTTGTGCCGTGTTCTGGGTCGAGAATGAAGGCGTGCTTCATATAACCCTCATAGCGGTCGGTCTCGACACCAATCTCATACAAACGATGCGTATTTGGTGCAGTATGATGTGTCTGTCCGCCCTCACGCTTCTCCTTTACCATACTGATGCCACCATGGAACAGATAATGGTCACCCTTCCACTTCCAACGGTTCTGAAGGTTCCATTGGCGCACATTGGGCTGATCGAGGAATCCATCGTTGTTCACGTCGTGGTGTCCGAAATCATCTTGATAGTGGGCCAGCACCTCCGTACTTAGTTTCTCGTCAAGATGTACGTTGGCATCGGCGTTGGCCTCCAGACGTCCTAAGGTTCCGCCATAGAGGTTTATTGTCACCCCTTCGTCGTTATCAGGTTTCAGGTATTCTATATCAATCTGCCCCGTGATACTTTCATAGCCGTTGCGTACAGACGATGAGCCCTTCGATACTTGGATGCTATTCATCCAAGGGCCAGGCACATAGTCGAGCGAATAGGGAGCCGCTGCTCCACGGAAATTGGGCAGATTCTCGGTCAGCATCTGTACATAAGTACCGCTTAGGCCCAATAGTCTGATCTGCTTGGCACCTGTGGCGGCGTCGCTGTAGTTGACATCGACGGAGGGATTTGTTGTGAAACTCTCACCCAGATTGCAGCAGGCTGCCTTAAAAAGTTCCTCGCGGTTGATAAGCACACCGTTCACAGCCCCACCCATCCTGCGAGTTCCAGAACGGCGCGAAGTAATAGTCACGTTGTCGAGGCTCTGTGTCATCATCGTGTCAGCCTGCAACGAGTCGATATCCTGTCCGAAAGCAGACAGGGTTAGCATCATCGTGATGCTTGTCAGTATAATTCTCATGTTTTCGTTCTTTGATGTTAATATGATACGATAAATAGTCAGGAAACAGTCCCCATAAGACCATTCCCAGAAAATGGAATCATATTAAAATCAAATGAGCAGAACGCTGAGCAGGTTCAAATAGTCACGGGGTGGACTTTTCCACACTTCCTGGCAGAACTGAACTTCGGCCCTGTTCTTTGTGGTTACAACCCATTCTGCAATAAAGCTTGGCAGAACGGCCAGAAGAGGTTGGAAAACGTGAAAGTCGTAGGACACGTTTTGTGCCATGTTCGTTGGCGACAGTTCCACATGCTCCACCGACATACAACTGGAGTTCATATTACAATTCATGCCGTCCATGCCGCCGCTATTGAGCACAGTCATTACCTTGACTGTTCCCGTATGAGCGCAACGCATAATATTCACGCCGCTTCCAATCAACATAATTGTCAACGAAAGCAGCAACGACAGACTGATGTAACAGAACTTCTTCATTCCGTCTGCAAAGTTAATGGTTTTCCGTAGATGCAAGATGACTGCAACAGAATACTTAAGAATAATTAACACCTGTCAACAACGCACGGATATCTTCGAGGATAGCCAACAACTCGTCCATGCTCTCTGCGCGGAGCATGGCGATGCGAGTCTGGCGGAAATTGGGAATACCTTTGAAAAGAGGTGTGGCAGCAAGGTGGCGACGGGTATGCAGGATGCCCCGCTTTTCATCTATGCGCTCAACATTGATGCGCAGTTGTTCGATGAGGATATCCAACTTCTGATCAAAGGTCAGCGGCGTTTCGCCTGTCTGATCGAGGAAATCGCGTACTTCTTTGAATATCCAGGGTCGTCCGAAGGTGGCACGACCTATCATGATGGCATCCACGCCGTAGGTGTCGAAAGCCTGCTGCGCTTCCTCTGCAGAAGTGATGTCACCATTGCCGATGATAGGAATATGGATACGGGGGTTGCGCTTCACCTCGCCAATCAACGTCCAGTCAGCCTGACCAGTATACATCTGACTGCGTGTACGACCATGAATCGTGAGAGCCTGAATACCGCAGTCCTGTAGTTGCTCAGCCAGTTCCGTGATGATGAGTTGCTCATGGTTCCAGCCCAGGCGTGTCTTCACCGTAACGGGCAGTTTGACGGCATCCACCACCTTACGGGTAATCTCCAGCATCTTGGGGATGTTCTGCAGCATACCGGCACCAGCACCCTTACCAGCCACTTTCTTGACAGGACAGCCAAAGTTCAGGTCAATCAGATCGGGTCCTGCCTGTTCTACAATCTTGGCAGCCTCGATCATAGCATCGACATCGCGACCGTAGATCTGAATGCCTACGGGTCGCTCCTCATTACTGATGGTGAGTTTCTGCTGGGTTGATTTGACATCACGTATCAGGGCCTCTGCACTGACGAACTCCGTGTAGACCATAGAGGCGCCAAACCGCTTGCAAAGCAGTCGGAAACCAATGTCGGTCACATCCTCCATCGGGGCCAGGAAAACGGGACGTGGACCAAACTCTATGTTACCTATTTTCATGAATCACATTGTTTTTATGGCTGCAAAGGTACAAAGAAAATTAAAAAATAGCAAATTCTTTACTTTTCACTTTTCACTTTTCACTTTTTTTCGTATCTTTGCCGCCAACAACCAACCATTTTTAAACCAAAAAGAATTATGAAAAAGTTAAATTTGAAAGTAGCAGTTGTTCTGCTCGCCGGCAGTTGTCTTTTTAGTTCCTGCATCGGATCGTTCAGTTTGTTCAACAAGTATGCCAAGTGGCAGTGCACGATGACTAACAACAAGTTTGTCAACGCCATTGTGGGCTTCTTCCTCATGCCTATCGTTGGATCCATCACTATGGCTGTTGACTGGGTGGTGCTCAATACCATCGAGTTCTGGAGTGGTGACAATCCCGTGGCTTCAAATGTGGGTAAGACACAGAATGTGACAGGTCAGGATGGTCGTATCTATGCTGTGAAGACCTTGAAGAACGGTTATGAGGTGACTGCACCCGACGGCATCGTGACGCTCTTTACCTATAACAAGGCTGAGAACAGTTGGTCGATGAGCCAGAATGGTCAGACACGTGAGATCTTCCGTTTCACCGAGGATGGCAAGAGCATCCGTATGGATGTGAACGGTCAGGAGCGTGAGTTCGCCCTCAACGAGCAGGGTGTGATGGATGCCGAGCAGGTAGCCATGGGCTTCGACCTGGCTCAGCGCTAAGTTTAGACCACCATTACCAGTGCATCAAAGCACGGAGAAAGGCTGCCAATTCGGCAGCCATTTTTTCGTGCTGCAAGATGCTGGGGTGCCAGTCATTGCCATAGCCGAGGTCACCGTTCTGTGGGGTGAAGTTGAAGCGGTAGACCGCTTTGTCACCAGCCTTGTTGGCTTCAGCCGTCACCTCGTCAAGCAATTGCTTGGCAATCTCCAGTTCCTTGCCGTTGAGCATCGAACCGCAAAGGAACACAATCTTTGCCTTGGGATTATGCTCACGGACCATCTTCAGCAGCCGCTGATAGCCCTGCTTGAGCAGGTTGACATCGTAAGGCTGTGTGGAGAGGTCATTGGTGCCCAGGTTGATGCAGACCACATCGGGCTGGTAGCGGCTGAAGTCCCATTTTTCACGTAGGAACGTGGGTTCTTCGCGCAATCTCAGATCATAAGCATAACCTATATATTCATATTGTACAGGCATGCACGAACGTGGGGAGCCCGTCTTGGCTTCACCATAGTTGCGGTAGGCACCGATGCCGCTGCGGGCCACCACCCAGTGCTGTGCATCAAGGGCGCGGGCCGTTATCGAAGCATAACTGTAATAGTGGTTTTCGGTGGAATAGTCGAAGCCTTCGTATGGCTTCAACCCTTCGTTTCCATAGCCGCAGGTAATGGAATTGCCGATGAATTCAATCTTTCTGGATGGCAGGGCTGGTGCTTCGACCAATGTTTTGCCCTTGTCGAGTACGAATCCCCAGAACTCCGGATAGAGTTCATACCCCTCGATGATATACATCAGACGGACCAGGTGCCGCCCCTCAGGCAGGGCAGTAGCCAATGTTACCACCGAGTCTCTCTTCTCCATGAATGACACCTTGAACGGCTCTGCCCCGTCAACCTGTGCCATATAATAACCGCTGCCGGGTTTGGCTATCATCTTCAGCGAAGTGCCCTCGAAGGCTGCGACAATCTGAATGCCTGGATAGTTGAAGGCCGGACGCTCAGGATTGGTAAAACTGATACGGCCCGTGTACAGGATATGCTTGTCACTCGGACTGATGACAGTGCCCTTGATGGGCAGGGTCTCGCGGGCGGAAGTCAACTGGCATATAAAAGTCAATGCGGTGAAGAAGAGTAACTTTTTCATATAGTTAACTGTTTATGATTTGCCGGATTCGTATTTCTCACGGATCTTCTTGATACGCAACAGCAGGTTCTTGTAATGCAGACCGTTAATGCCATCGGTTGGTTGGTTTTGAAGGTATTTCTCCACCTTATCCAGATGTTGCTCAATATAGAGAATAGCATCAGAACGCTGTGCAATGGTATAACTGGTGCTGGCAGTCGTACTTGAAGCACTACCGTTTGTAGGTGCGGGATTCAGCGCCGTACCAATGAAGTCCACATAACTGCGTTGCTGTTGGCGGCGGAAATTGTTCTGCTGCTCATCCTTGTCGTTGAGTGGCTTCCACACCATCGCAAAAACATCATCCAGATATTCATCAACGGGATATGCCTTGGGCGACTGTAAACTGGTATTGTGTAGATTCATGATGGCATTGGGAGAGAGAAGTGACGCAATGACGGTCTGCTGACGCGAGCGAATTTCTTCATTATAGTCTGTTCCCAGTTTGTTGACGATGCTCTGCGGATAGAGCCATAAAGGAGCCTCCATGACATAATGGTCCATCCACTGCAGCGCCTCCTTTTGTAATGCTTTTGGCACGATGTCGTAGGGTTGCTGTCCCGGTACGTTATTGGTGTATTTGCCGTAGAGGTAACGCTGTACATGGTTTGCGTAACGCTGATACTGTTGGCGGCAGGCATTATAGATGGTACTCAGATCATCATACTGACCATCGGGCTGTGCCGTCCACTTCTCAATGTTCTGCATTACGCGCTTCAGGTTTTTCAAACCGTATTCATTGGCTTTCATATGATTATCGCCCAAGTCCTCTGTTTGTGAACGGGGATCTTGTGCGCGACCTTCGTCACCGCTCCACCACAGACGACGGTTGCCTTCCAACACCTTGGTCACCTCTGCCCGCAGCGCCTTTTTCTCCGCTGCAGGATTCTTGAACTCTGGACGATATTGATAACCCCATT
>Ga0310690_10002796_pt1 | contig 27607 bp, 23 predicted proteins | sample AusTroGonzalo_MG_2_FD_207661 | JGI IMG/M metagenome (GOLD analysis project Ga0310690, IMG submission 207661) | Bovine rumen microbial communities from tropical cattle in Woodstock, Queensland, Australia - Gonzalo_04 (v2) (version 2) | ecosystem: Host-associated > Mammals > Digestive system >...
ATTTCTCCACTGAGAATTCCAAGGGCGGATATGCATTCCGTAACCCTCGAATTGAGGAGGAGTTTGGAAGAAAAGAAGAAGGCATCATCGTGAGGTTGATGATGCCGTGAAGACAAAAAAATGGTGGAATTTAAGTTAAAAATTGGCAAAGTTCTTGCACTTAATAAATTACAACATCATAATATTATTAAAAATTCCGAATTTTTGAGGGGCAAATGAACTCCCGACCTCATCCAGATATCATGTCAGAGACTATGAATTGAATGCGAAAAAAGGGTTGTGTAAGGGGTGAGAGGTCGATGTTTTTCTGCATAGCATATTCCAAGGAAAAGCAAGCCAAATTGAATAGCGCAACACCTTCCACCAGTCCTCATCCCCCATTTTCCGGGATAGGCAATCTGGTTTTGACCTCAAAAAATATGGGGACTCACATAAATCTTCCCTCAAAAAAGACAAGCAAGTTATACTGCATAACATAACCCCGACTTCAGGCTGCGAGAATGCTGTGAAGCCGGATTTATATGCTTCCCGTCTTGAAAAACCGAAAGACGCCTGCTATATTATGCAGTCAACCTGAAGGAGAACACAGCCGTGCCGAAGATGTTGCCACCTGATTTTGATCCGGAATGGAGTCCCGTTTCGGAGGAAATCGTATTCCGTGCCGCACAGGAACGCCTGCCGGACGACTGGTATGTATTCCACTCCTTCCACTTCACCTCGGATGATCCGCAGGGCAAGAAAAAAGACGGCGAAATCGATTTTCTGTTCTATCACCCCACCGAAGGCATCGTGGTCATGGAGGTGAAGGGCGGCGCGATCTCTTATCACGACAACCAGTGGTATCAGGATGAACGCCCGATTGAGCCCGTGAGGCAGACTATTCGCAACAAGTATTTCATCGTGAATCTGCTCTCGGCAGCACTGAATAGGCATGTGTCGCTCACGATTGCCCATTCGGTCTGCTTCCCCGGCTGTCGCGGCAAAAAGGATTGGCCTGCGGAATTGAGCGGATTTGTGCTGACTGGCGACACGTTGCCGCAGATCGAAACGTTTTTGAAGGATGTCCTGAGCAAGACACCGTTCAGGCCGACGCCTGAGAACCCGGCTCCGAGCTCGGAAGAAGTCCTGCATGTTCTCTCGCCTTATCTTGATTTCGGGAATAAGCTTTCCGAGCGTATCGCGAACGAAAGAAAAAGATTCTTCCGCCTGACAGACCGCCAATGTGCGGCGCTGGATATCCTGGAGAACTTCGACAGCATGCTGATCCGCGGCTGTGCCGGTTCAGGCAAGACTGTTATGGCCGTCAAGCTCGCTCAGCGCCTCGCTGTACAGGGAAAGAGCGTGTTGTTGCTTTGCTACAATCAGCTTCTTGCCAGACGACTTCAAATTGAGGTGAAAGAATATCCGTTGGTCACGGCTGCGGCATTCTTCGAGTTCTGCATCGAACGGATGAATATTCCCGAAGAAAAGATTGCGCAGTACCGCTTCAATCCACGCCTGTATTCTGAGGTTCTGCCGCAGGCTCTCCATAAATATCTCTACGCTCATCCTGAGCTGTGCTACGATGCCGTGATCGTGGACGAGGGCCAAGATTTTGCGAAGGAGGCATGGGACGTGATTTCGCTCCTTCATGTGGACGGTGGTAAGTTCTTTGTCTTCTGCGATCCTGAGCAGAACATCTTCCATGACGAGCTGGCACTTCCCGACTTCGGTCCGCTTCAAATCGTGCTCAAAAAGAATTGCAGGAACACAAAAAACATTTTTGAGGCGATGAAGCCCTATGGCCCGCCAGAAGCTATCTGTGAAGAACGTTCACCTGTTGGCGCTGAGGTGCGTGAGCTCACTGGCGACTGTCGTGAACTGTTGGCGACCGAGTTGAACCGTCTGATCAAGGATGAGAACGTGCCTGCCGCGAACATCGTGATCCTCGGAACGCATGTGATGCACAACACTTCCATAGGGAATGATTCTGTAGTCGGCGGCATTCAGATCGTGTCGCATCCGCTTGAACCCGATGAGCTGAACTGTGTCCAGTATTACACCTACATGAAATTCAAGGGGTGCGAATCAGCCATCGTGATTCTATTGGACGTCGATGACAAAGACCCGCGCTGGGCAGATCACAAGGGCCTTTACACGGCCATGAGCCGCGCGACGCATCAGCTGATTATTCTGCATCCCAAATCAGCCACAGAGGCTTGATTTATCTATAATCACGAACATGGGCATCGTGTTCCAGAAAAAGACTGGCTTTTTCGTCACCTAGTTCTATGCCTCGGCGAAGCCATTTCACAGCTTCTTCAATGTTTCCGTCAATGTAGACAAGAGACTGTGCAAGCGAGTACATTGCCATTACATGCCCCTGTTCGGCTGCTTTCCGAAACCATTCCATGGCTTCTTCTTCATCATCGTTGAGATTGCACCCTAAGCCATATTTGAATTGTGCATCGGCATGCCCCTGTCGTGCGGCCTTTCGAAGCCATTTGTTGGCCTCTTCTTCGTCTTCCTCAACGCCTTCGCCCATGACATAGCAATCTCCAAGCCTGTATTGAGCCTCCGCGTTGCCACTTTCCGCATCTTTGCGGTACAATTCCACAGATTTGCCCCACCATTCCTGGGCTTTTTCTTCGTCTTTTTCTATTCCGCGCCCATTATGATAACATGTGCCGAGCATGTGCTGTGCATCGGCATCCCCCTGTTCAGCGGCCTGACAAAAGCCATGCGCCGCCTTGTCCCACCATTCCTGAGCTTTATTTTCATCCTTTTCAACATAAAGCCCCATATGGAAGTATTCTCCAAGCTCATACTGTGCCTTCGGATTGTTCTGCTCCGCAGCTTTAGTCCACCAGACCATTGCTTCTCGATGGTCAATTTTGATCCCATTACCCAAATCGTAGCAGCAACCAAGCTTATACTGAGCCTCAGAATCCCCTTGCTTCGCAGCCCGTTTAATGTCATCAAGCGGATTGACAGCCTGAAGCTCCACACCACAAAACGGGCAAAAAAGATATGCATTGTCTCCGAAATTATGATTGCATTTTGAGCAGTGTTTCATAGCTGGGACTCCTGTGTTTTGGGGATTGCTCCGATAATATACCCCTGGTGTTGCGTTTTGTCAAACTCAGAAAATATTTTTGTCAGGAATCCAGTTCTGGGAACCCCGGAAGTTTCTGATCTTCATCCGAGGTTTTCTTTGTTTTCTTTGTTTTCTTTGTCTTCGTTATGTATCCTCTCTGTTTCGTCGCAGGATTCATTTTAACTGAGAGATTACAGTTTTCAAATGCATTTCCCTTGATCTTCTCTACACCCTCTGGAATGACGACGGAGCTCAATGCTGTACAACCCCAAAAGGCTTTCGCATCTATTGTCTTCACACTTTTTGGAATGACAATTGAAGTAAGGCCAGAGCATCCCTCAAATGCGCTTCTTTCAATTGTTTCAACACCTTCTGGTATGATAACCGAGGTTAATCCCTTGCAGTTGGAAAATGTTCTTTTCCTGATTCTTTTGACGCTCTCAGGAATGACAACAGAAGCCAGAGATGAACACCCGTCAAACGCGTTAGCTCCTATTTTTTTCACCCCATTAGGAATAATTGCCGAAATCAACCCGTAACAACCCGAAAAGGCAGAGTTCCCGATTGTCTTTACACTGTCAGGAATAGTAATGGAAGATAAAGAGAGGCAATAGCTGAATGCGTTATTTCCAATTTCTTTCACCCCATCGGAAATGACAACTGAAGTCAATCCAGCACACGTAGAAAAAGCAGATTTTCCGATTGCTTTTACGGTGCCGGGGATTACAACAGAAGTCAATGTAGATCCGACAAAGGCATGAGAGTCAATTGTTTCTACTCCATCTGGAATCAAAATAGAAACAAGTCCAGCATCTTTGAACGCACATTCCCGAATTGCTCTTACGCTCTCTGGAATTACTATAGAGCGTAGATTCTCACAACAATTAAACATCCAAGGTCCAATTTCTTTTATTCCATGAGGGAGCACCACAGATTTCAAGTTTGTGCATCCTTCAAAAACACAATGTCCAATGTCTTGTACACTATTTGGAAAAACAACTGATTCTAAGGAAGTACAGCCGTTAAAGGCGAATGATTCAATTTTTATTATACCGTCTGCAATGCGAATTGTTTTAAGATCGGTTCGCTTGCTGTAGGTGTTAAAAAAGATAGTATTCTGTTTCGTGTAGCGTTTACTTGCATTCATCAATTGCTCGTAGAAGTCTCTTGCCTGTTTTGTTTTTTTCATTTTCGACGTTCCCGTAAAAAAATGAACCGTTAACCATTCCGATTCTGTTGGCTTCATGGAGTCAGTCGGACCGACTTGCAGACAAAAGCAGGAGTCGTGCCAATACATATTCTGTAGTGAGACATCCCGAAGTCTCCTTACAAAGCAGTCAAATTCTGACATGACATATCAAATAATGTATGGTTCTTTTTGAGAATTCGACGAATCTGCCAGTCTTTCAACTGTTCGAAATCGCAGTGGCAGGCAAACTGAGGTTGGTGGCGTAGCAGATCATCCCAATATAACGACGCTTTCTTTTCCACCAACGTCCAGTCGAAATGCTTTTCCAGCTGTGGCTGATACGCGATGACTGATAGCCAGAGATCCGGAGCGAGCTTTTTGGCGACATCCTCCATGTCAAGTAACTCAGCAGCCTGGGGAACATCCCATAACAGGCTCTCCAATTCCAGAGGAGTCAATAACACATACAGGTCATGCAAACATCCTTGCGGAAACTTGCGGTTAAATAGATGCGGTGCGAGAACGGCGAGCTTTGCGAGTTCTCCCCTTCCGACCGACTCCCAATGGCAGTGTTCCTCAAACTGCGGCTGTGCGGCAAGCAACCGCGCCCACAGCAGATCTGAGCGGTGGCGCAACTTGAACCACCAGTCACGTGGAGGCGCGAATTGCGGCTGTTCCGTGAGAAGCAGAAACCACATGACAGGATCGCCATCCATGTAAAGAGCATTCAGGTCATATCCCGGAGTATTGATGAGTTCCGGGTGTTCTTTCAATGCCTTCAATTTGTTCCATGTATCCATTTTTCGATTCCAGTCAGATCAAGTTGTCCTGAATATGCTGCCAGCGGCTTTTATCATTGCCGCCCATGAACCGGCGAAGAATATCGTGGATGCCTTTGGTGTTTTCGATGGTAACCTGGCCGAGATGAATGTCAGGACCGATGAATTGCTTGAACTCCTTCGGGGAGATTTCTCCCAGCCCCTTGAAACGGGTGATTTCCGCGTTTTTAAGCTTTTTAGCTTTCTCATCGCGTTCCTGCTCGGAGTAGCAATAGAACGTGGCCGATGTGTTGCGAACGCGGAAAAGCGGCGTTTCGAAGATATAGAGATGTCCGGAAAGGATAAGTTGTGTAAAATATTGAAGGAAGAATGTGAGCAGGAGATTGCGGATGTGTAGCCCGTCTACATCGGCATCAGTCGCGATTACGATCTTTGAATATTTCAGCTTATCCACGTCATCTTCGATACCCAGAGTTCGGACAATATAGAAAAGCTCCTCGTTTTCGTAAGTCGCTTCCAGTCTCATCCCGTAACTATTGAGTGGCTTTCCTCGGAGAGCAAAGACAGCCTGATAGTCCGGGTCACGGCTCGTGACGATGGAGGACGCGGCAGAATTGCCCTCTGTTAGAAAAATCATGGATTCATTTGCCAGTTTTGACTTGTCACCAAGGTGGTAACGGCAATCATGGAGTTTGTCATTATGCAGAGAAATGTGTTTCCCGGTCGCGATACGTTTTTTCTGTACCTGCTGAACATCGTGTCTGGCTTGTTCGTTTTTCTGTATTTTATCGAAAAGAAGCTTTGCTTCATCTGTGTGTTTCAGCAAGTAGTCGATCACGGCCAGTTTTATCGCATTCTCAGTGCTTTTTATGTCGGACGTGAACGTGAGCTTGTTTTTTGTCTGAGATTCAAAATCCACCTTTTGGCTTTTTATGGCAACAGCTCCGACAATGCCGTCGCGTATATCCTTCGGATCAAAGTTTTTATTGAAATGCTCATTGATGGCACGGGTAATGCCACCCTTAAAGGCGGAAAGGTGTGTGCCACCGTCCCGCGTGTACTGTCCGTTTGCAAAGGAATAGTATTGTTCCCCGATGTCCGCGATATGACAGAAGGCGAATTCAATCATGGAAGTCTTGCTGTGGATCGGCTTGTAAAGCGGAGCACCCTCATCCACTCTTGAAGTAATAAGATCAAGAAGCCCGTTTTTGGAACAAATTATTTGCTCGTTGAGATAGAACGAAAGCCCTGTATTCACATAGGCATACATCCATATACGCTTTTCTATTTCCGAGAGACGGATGGTGTAATTCGGAAACAGTTTGGGATCGGGGACGAAACGAACCAGTGTGCCCGTATGTTCTGAGCCGGGATCAATATAATCATCGTGTTCAAGGACGCCTTCTCGGAAAAACGCTGTATGGCATTTGCCGTCGCGCCAGGAGGTGACCTCAAATTCCAAAGAAAGTGCGTTCACGGCCTTTGTTCCAACACCATTCATCCCGACCGCAAACTGATAGCCATCTTCCTTGAACTTGCCGCCAGTGTTAATGTTTGAGACACAATCCACAAGTTTCCCGAGCGGAATGCCACGTCCATAGTCCCGAACTGCGATTTCCTGAGGCTTGACCGTAATGTCAATTCGCCGCCCGAATCCCATGATATATTCGTCGATGGAGTTGTCCACTACTTCCTTGAAGAGCGTATAAAGTGCATCATTTGAGTCCGAACCGTCGCCAGGGTTTCCCACATACATGCCCGGACGCTGGCGAATATGGACAAGGGGATCAAGCGTCTGGATGGAGTTTTCATCATACACCTTCGGCGTCTTCGGGGATAATTGATTCCACAGATCATCCGGTATGGCGTTGTCTTCTCCCGTCATTTTCCCGAAAGCTCCTTTTCATGTTTTCTGAAGAAGTTGTAGTAAATCTGAATGTTTTCCAATTCATTCCATTTCACAACAGGCATCTCCGGGTCATCAAGATTGTAAATCTTTGCGCCGGGGATGCCAAGCAGGAACGGAGAGTGCGTAGCAATTACGAACTGGCAACCGAGTTTCATGGAACACATCAGGTAGTCTATCAGTTGCATTTGAAACGAAGGGGACAGTGAATTTTCGGGTTCGTCAAGTAGATACAGGCCATCGTCCTTGATGACGGATGTAAAGAACTCCAAGGCGGATTCCCCGTTCGAATGATTCCGCAGATTATGGGAAGAATGTTGTCGAACATAATAAGACGAGGACTTTTTTATTTGGCTGTAGATTTTATCCCGTTCAATGCATTCTTCAAGCGAATTTGCCTGGTGAGGAGGGACATAATCTCCTCTGGAGTGCGCTGCCTTGAGATCAAAGATGTAATTGATTGCCTTGTCCCGCTCTTTTGTTATTGTTTTGTTTCGCTCACGCAATGCCAAAATGTGCTTGAACACATCATCGCTCGTTATGATTTCGGCGAGCCTTCCGATGTCATCAAAATCCGAATGCGTACTGGTTTTGCAAAGGTTCTCGCAAAACAGATTGAAGAACGGAGAAGTGTTTGTGTCGGAACGCCGCGGCAGCTTCAAACTTGCCGCGATCAGATTGAGGATGGTCGATTTCCCGCATCCGTTGTTTCCATAAAGAATAGTCAGGCCATCAAACGAAAATGTTTTCTGGCTCTCAAAAAAGCCAAATGGGTACATCTCGCTGTCGTTCCAGATTTTCAATTTGAGGCGATAAAATGCTGACTGGAGTTCAGGCCGAGTAGCGATTTCGGTCTGTAATAATTCAATGCAATCATTTCTTCCCGGAACGCTGAAGCTTGTCAAATAGCGATTCATGTCAATTCTCCTCTGTTGTTTTGTTGCGTTTGATCGGGTAGCATCTCGTATATGTCATCTTGTTTGCAAACAGTTTTATAGCCTGTTCAATGTCCTCTCGCCCCTCTTCGGCAAGGCTTTCGAGTTTTAACAATGCTTTTAAATTCCCCTTATTCGCTGATTTGCAGAAGTTTTTTACCGCCTCATGCATGTTCTGGGGGATGCCGTCGCCATCGAAATAACGTTGTCCGGCTTCGTTCCACGCTCGAATTCTGGCATGGTCGATCTCCTGTTTGAGAATCTTTTTTGACATGGAATGCCCCTGTCCTGCCGCTTTGCGGAACCATTTCAGGGATTCTTTCGTGTCTTGAGGAACGCCGAATCCTTCCTTATAACACTTGCCAAGCTCAAATTGAGATTCGGCAAATCCTTGTTCCGCTGCTTTGCGATGCCATTTCGCAGCCAAAGCCCTATTTTTTCGGACACCGTCGCCCCATGTATAACAGCGTCCAAGTTTATACTGTGCCTTGTCGAGACCTCGTTCAGCAGCCTTGCGATACCATTTAACTGCTTCCGCTTTGTCTTTCTGTGTCAAATCTGTACCTTGAAAAATACAATCTCCAAGAGTGTACTGCGCTTCAGCGAGACCTTTTTCTGCCGCTTTCGTTACCAGACAGATTGCCTCCGAAGCATCTTTTGCTATGCCATCCCCATTGTAATAGCAAACCCCAAGATTGTACATTGCCTCCTTTAGCCCCTGAAACGCGGCGCGAATGTAGCACTCGACAGCCCGGAACATATCTCTGGGAACGCCCGTTCCTTCGGCATAGCACATGCCAAGAACAAACTGAGCTTCAGCGTATTCCTGATTTGCAGACATGCGATACCATTTGACGGCTTCATCCATATTATGCGGCAAGCCATCCCCTATGTCATAGCATTTCCCCAACACAAACTGCGCCTTCGCATCGCCTTTTTCTGCCGACTTTTTTAATGACTGTATTTGTCTTTTGTTCATCTGCTGTTATCCCATTGGGTTATCAGATTGGCCCCCCTGATCCGGAAATAAAATCGAGTGAGCGAGGGGCAAATTCGGACAGAAAATCCTGGAGCCGTTGCTGGTCATCAGAATCTACGGCCTTTTCAACTGCTTTGCGATAGCACCGTTCGGCTATTTGGGGATTGTGAAAATGCTGCAGGTGAGCAATGGCAACGGAAAGGAATCCGCTTGTATCGTGGCATCGACATTCGGCCTCCAGCAGACACCGCATGGCGTTGTCGTGAGCATGGAAATAGTCCTCCCAGCATCTTGCACAGAGAATCATATCGTCCGGATATGCGTTTAGAGCGATGCTTTCGGCCTTGCGGAGCATTTCCTCTGCCCGTTCGGGATCGGTTTTTGCAAGTTCGGCTGCTTGGACCAGCAATTGTGAATACCTCATTTGTCCCCTCGTTCCGGCTGTTCTACGATGTCATCAATCAGACAGACGCGTTTCTGACTATCGGGAAGTGGCGCACTGATAACATGGCGTTGTTCGAGTTTGTCAATGATGTCGGCTGCCTGATTATATCCGACGCGGAGTCTGCGCTGAAGATACGACGTGCTGGTCTGCTTCTCGTTAATAATGATTCCAAGTGCTTTTATCATGACCGGGGGATCGTCCGGCAGCAGGTATTTTGCAACGGCTTTGAGAACATCTGGATTCGCCAATATGTCGGCCTCATCATCTGCCTCATCTTCCTGTTCGATTTCTCTCTTTTCCGGAGGTCCGGCAATGCCGTCATTGAAAATCGGCAGCCTTTGAGCTTCAACATAATCGAGGACTTTTTCGATTTCTTTCTCTGAAACATACGCCCCCTGAATGCGTTTAGGGACATCAGAATCAGAAGAAGCAAACAACATGTCGCCGTTTCCGAGCAGTTTTTCAGCGCCAGTGGAATCCATGATTACACGGCTATCCATGGCGTAGCACACGCGAAACGCGATTTTTGTGGGGATATTCGCTCTGATGAGCTCAGTAATGACATCTTTGCGAGGAGCCTGAGTGGCGACAATCAAGTGAACACCCGCGTCTTGTCCTTTCTGGGCGATCTGGCAGATGCATTGTTCCACGTCATTTTTTATATCCGATGCCATAAAATCAGACAGTTCATCAATGATGACAATCAAAAGGGATAGTTTCTGTTCCGTTGATTTGGAATTAAAGTCAGTCCAATCCTTTGCCTTGACCGTTTCCATTGCCTTGTAGCGACGTTCAATTTCGTTGATAGTCCAGTGCAATGCCTGCGGAACCTTTTCTGGATCGTTTACGATCGGCGTAATCAGATGCGGAACAGAACTGAATATCTCATACTCTACGACTCTCGGATCAACCATGATGAGATTCAATTCATCGGGCGAAAACTTCAGGAGCAAGCTCGTGATGAGAGAATTCATGCAGACGGATTTGCCGGAGCCGGTAGCTCCTGCGATCAGCAGATGTGAGACCTTTGCAAGGTCCGTCAAGCAAACATTACCCTCACTGTCAAGGCCAAGTGGAATCGGGATAGCGGCATTTGATTCACGCCATGCATCCGATTCCAAGAGTGAACGCAGATAGACCGTGCGTCGGCAAGTTTTTTCTTCTTCACCGACATTCGGAGGTGTGTTCAATAGATGTGTGCTCGGTAACATATAGGTCGAGTTGGCGGATTCCTGTTTTTCGTCTTTCATAATCGAGGCCTTTCCAGATGGTTATTTGTTTTCGGCGGAAACGGGGGCAGATTCTTTCTCTTCGAGCTTGGAAATGCGGCTCATTAGGTCATTGTACCGGGGTTCGATTTCTTCATCTGTGATATTGTGGAGTTCTTCGAGTGACATATTGAGAATGGATTCGGCCTGTACTTTGTTGAGGTTGAACCGGGCAACAAAATGTGTCCTGGCGGAATTGTAGTCGAAGTGTTTGCGGATGGTCTCTGCAATCTTCCTGTCACGGATCACAATTCGGAGAGCTTCAAGATTGTGGGCTTGTTCACGGAGCTGATTCAGGTTGTCTTTGTCGTTTCGTTCGTTGTTTTGTTTTTCAAGGTTCATTTTGAAGGTCCTCGGGTTGGTTAATAGACTGGTCATTTCTGGGGATCTGATCCAGATGGTGACGTTGATACATTTCCGGCTGGCGGCGCTTGAAATCCGGCACATCATCCCAGGCAATCCTATCCCAGCCGTGGAACTCAGGTTCCAGTTCAGGGTGGAACTGCACGACATGAACCCAATAATTGAATGGCCATTCGGAATGAGGTTTTGCCTCCATTATTTTCCCAATCTGTGGCTGACAATCAATGACTTCTGTCCAGTGATAGGGCCAAAGTGAGTCAATTCGTACTTTGTCAAAGAACTGCGGCTGCCACTTCAACAATTCCTTGGCGGCATATGCTGTAATGGTGGAAAAATCGCACTGATCAGCAAATTCGGGATGATGTATCAGCAAGTCCGACCAACAGGTATCCAGTTTAAGTTTATTCCATTCGGACAAATCAAAATGCGGAGCAAGCTGTGGCTGGGCAACAAGGATATTTTTCACGTCATTGCAGTAAAGAATATTCTTCTTCATATGCCGAATCATATCAGGGTGCTTGCACAGAAGTTTGACCCATTTTTTTCTCGTCATACTCCGCCAGTCAAAACGACTTTCGAGAGACGAATCACGCATCAGATGCTCAAAGGGAACAAACCGCATGTATCTTCTGACCGTTGATTCGGAGATGCCGAGTTCTTCTGCCGCCCATTCTACATACTTTATCTCCCGCACTTTTCGAACAATCCGCACCCGAATTTGCTCGTAGATGTTATCGGTGCATTTCGTGGCCGCAATTTCACGACATCTTTTACGCCATTCGTGAGTATTCTGGTATGATTCCGTTTTTTTCTCTTCTTTGTCCATCGTTTTTCCGTCTTAAAAGTGTTTGGGGGGGGTGAAGGGAGTAATCCCATGTTACAGTGCCGGAGAATGCCTGTTTTTACCTGGACTGTCAGGATGGCGCGGACATGGCGAATCTGTCAATGCAGTAATAGAACTGGCTTTTTTCCCGCAGTATTTGCATGTATAATGTTTCTTTTCTATCCCATGATATAACACATGTCTGCCTTTGCCGGGGCCGTCAGGATGACGACCACATGGTAATCTTTTCAACACTTCTATTTTGGAATACCATGCTCCACAGTATTTGCAATAATATTTTGTCATGATTGATGATTCCTGACGTGATGTTTGTTTGGGGGCAGCAGGAAGGTGATGTGCTCCATCTCTATCTCACCTTCCTGCCGCAATGCCATATTACAGCGCGGGGGAGTGACGCCCTTTGCCGTTTCCGTCAGGATGGCGCGGGCAGGTGGTGCTGGTCAGAGAGGCGATGGTACTGGCTCTCTTTCCGCAGTATTTGCAGGTGTATTCCGGAGCTTCCTCGCCCTCATACAGAACATGTCTGCCTTTGCCGACTCCGTCCGGATGACGCGGACAGGTGGTGCTGGTTAGAGATTGGACGCTCGAATAAGCGTTTCCGCAGTATTTGCAGTAGAACTTCGCCATGATGAAAAGATTCCTGTTTGTCGAGTTGGTTAAAATGGGGGGATAGCGGCCGCAAAGCGGCTTGTCAGACATTTGTTGTGCGATCCGGGTGCTGCGTGGCCTTTCGGGTTGTGGCGGCACACGGCCGCCGGGTTGGTTTGGTGAACCGCATCCCATGAAACTGTAACGGCAGTGCCGGAATCCCGCAGAAATCGCGGGGAAAGAGATTGGGGGGATACGGACGGAGTGAGGTGGCTTGCGCCGAAAGAAGGCTGTGTGAGCTGTTCCTTTCACATTCTCGGATGACCGTTTTTGTTTGACTCCGGACCGAGGGAAAGGAAGCTTTTGTTTACTCGCTTATCCTGCCTCGGAATCGGACCGACAAAACAGAATAAGCAAGACCCGTGCCAAGTCGTTCTCAGCAGAGAATCGACCTGCACGGGCCTAATATAGTGGTCAGTATTTAATCGGGCAAATCAAAATATGCCCAGATATTGTCAGTATTTGAACTGGCTTGTGTCAAGGAAATAGTGTTTGTTGTTCAAATAATCTTCTCTCAGAGAAAATGTAACCGATAGAAAGACATCACGTTTCAAACTGCAAATATATTGAAGAAATGATGGAATGTTATCCTTAAAGTCGTCGTATGAACACGTTTGATCCTTCAATATCTTTCCTTGACGATCATCGTATGCCCTCACATGAATCTCATCTTTATAAAAATAACACTGAAGGTTGTTTCCCATACGAAATGATGTCGTAGCTGCGTCGTTCATTCGTAAAACATCTTTTAAATTCACTGCTGATTCAGTGTTGTGCCATCTAATATCCCCAACAGAATAAGCAAATGCCTGATCAAACAGGACATCAATCCGATAATCTGAAATAGGATAAGCGTGCGTTATAATTGATGTGGTATAAAGATAGTAGCGACCGGAATTACGATGCCATCGAATTTTGTTGCGGCTTTCTACAATGGATTGCATAGTTTCTGTTTTCAAAATATCGCGCCAGTCTCGGTCCCAACTCCCTTGAGAAGAGTGTTCGATACTCTGATTCCCGTCAATGAGAGTATGCTGAAGACATGCATCATTTCGGGTACGAAATATATTTAACAATCCAGCGGGTTCGAAATCAAATACAATATCATCTTGAAGTTTCCAGTCAAGATTAGGAATAATTCTTTCAAAATAGAATCGCTTTCTTTCATTATTGTCTTGGGACTCAAACCAGTCTTTTAGTATAGATAAAGTCTTATCTATCCGATGATTGATTTTAGTCACATCAAAACAATTTGAAAAGACATCTTTGATGTTCTTTGACAGATCAAGGATTGCGATGCGGACACGACCATGTAACATGCTCTCAAGGTCCTGCATCTTTTTTTTGCAACTCTGTGCATAAGAATAAATGAATCCTTTTTGAATCTCTTCAGCAATTTGCCAAGCGTCTCCTGGATCAAGATGATTGAGTCCATATAAAGAAGCCCCATTATCAAAAAAATGTATACAGTGCTTTACTCGGTCGTTGGAAGCATCATTTTCTACAATATTTGTTATCAGGCGAACGGCAGAGGAAAAATCACCATCTGAAATCTTCTGCCCCAAAAACTTGTTATAATTTGTATATTCATAGAGTATTAGACCAAAATCGCGTTCTCTTTCGTTGTCTGGCTTTAAGATAGTTTCCCAAAGAGTTTTTCTTTTATCAAATTCCCAATAGGGGTAGTAATTTGTAGCAAACTTTTCATCACCAACAACCTGCAAAATAAATCTCGTAATTCTGTATGCAACAACTATAAACTCATCTTTGATTCTATCTTTTATTTTTTGGAACTCCTCAAACGGAACAAATGGCATCGGAGCCTTCCCATTAAAAATATGTTTGGTCAAAAGGACTAGATTCGGGAATTCATCTGTGTTGTCGTTATTCTGACTTTTACATAATTCATAAAGAAGAATTCGAGCCACTAGAGAAATAAAAGAATCATCCGGCAGGATTTCTTGAAGAGGCAGATCCTCTTTCTGTAGCGCGATGTATTTATTGGTTGCTTTTTCAATATCGCAATTCCATGAATTACATGCGGAATTATCATTTGCTTTTAATAATTCGGAAAATTTCCCTTTAAAATTCTCCCACTGCGTTAATGTTTTTCCACGTGCATTCATTTTTATGTAGGTGTAGTCGGCATCTTGCTTGATCTGTTCAAACTCAAACTCGACATTATTAAGACCAGAAACAAGTTGTTCAAAGGTGTAATTCTTAAGACGTTCATCGTTAGCAATTGTTTCAAGTGTTTGCGCCATTGATGATACGGTTATATCCGAACAAAGCCCAGCTTCTCTAAGTTGTTCACTTGTTGCCCCATGTGCTATAAGTTTTAATGCAAATGCAGCCAATGGTCGACCGGCATAGTTGAACCTTTCTAGTTTCCACGGGAGAGTTTTGCAATTGACATCATGAGAATTGGTATTGCGATGATTTGCAATATAAGCGGCTAGAAGCCACAGTGTCGTAAGTCTTTGTTGTCCATCAACAGGGATAATCTTATTGTCTTTTCTTGTGCCAAAAATAAAATTCAAATCAAAGCGTCTTCCCTCCGGAGTCATGGAATTGATAAACTCGTTCAAAAAATGATTTCGGATTTCTTCTGCACGAGGAGTGTTAGCACCATGAATATAATTGCGTTGTAAAAAAGGTATCTCAACTTCAAACTCATCAAGCAATGTTTTTAAACTCCTTTTCATAACCCCACCTCACCAATCATTTTTGCAAGCTCCTTGTCATCAGAAAGAATTAAATTTGCAGCAGCAAGCATATTTGAAATAGCATTCTCCATAAAGCGTTTATATGTTTCACGATCTTGCGAAGTCCAATATGAATTGTTTGATAGACACGGTAGCTTCCTTAGGAAAACCGCTTGAGTCAAAGGTGGGAAGAAAGAATCGCTATTTCTAATACTATCCTTCATAAGCTGTTGTTTTTCATTGAATGTTCCGTTGTTGAACGATGAGTTGCTCTCAGTCGTTAATAGAGCCAAGTTGCCAATGGAATTATCAATAGAACTCTTGGGGTATGATTCTCCCAATGTTTTTGCCAGATAGTCTTCTGCTTCCTCGACAGAATTAATTTTGATATACTCCGTAAAAATCTTCTCTTTCTCCTCCTTCTTGAATTTACTAATTCCTTCCATTATCTTTTCCAAGTCAGATATTTCCATTTTATGCTGATTCCTTGCATGGATGTGTTCAATAGAGATTGCTCTTTCTTTTGAATGACGATAAAAATTATATCGTTCTCCCTTAAGCCATGAGTAAGCAGCATTCGCAAGCAATAAATAGTCACGCACAAACTCGGGATCTTCATAATAGAGGTCTTCTGATTGCAACAACGTTATGCTTTGTATATTATTCCCTTCACGGTGATTATTCTTCCATCCTATCCAATTGTATCGTAAAATATCTCCATATTCACTTTGAGAATCGTTCCATTTTTCAAGTAATTCTTTCCACCAATTTTTAAGTTCATCCTCGCTTTTATTCTTTACCACATCAAATATAGGAAATTTATTGTAAGATTTCTTTGTCCCCTGCATAATAGACTTTTTTAGGAATGCTTCCATTCGGCTAGGGAAATTGTCTTCCCTTATTCCAAGCATCCCCCAAAAATAATCGTTTTGAAGTGTATGCTCAATCATATCCCATTCTTGTGCTCTTCGTTTGAGATCATCATCATTCCCTCTAGATAAAACTATACATTTCACGAGATCTGCATCATTTGCAGGGATTCGCCATGTATTCAATTGCTGAAACATAAGCATTTCTTCTTTATCTGGCACCTCATAATACAGGAACATCGCAGACAAGAGATTGTCTTTTAAGGAATTCATTTTTTCCTTATGGTAATCAAGCCATGTAGAGATTGTCTTTTTAGCGGCGGCCATAAATCTGTCATCAGCAGTTCCACCGGGACCTCTTTCATACTCAATAACATTAAGGTCTTCCCCTTTTCCAAGTTCATTAAGTGCAATCCCCTTTTCTTTAAGCACATTGAGCATAAGGATTATTGTTGTCAGACGCTGTTGGCCATCTACAATGTTATATCTACTCGTTCCATTATGATCTTTTTTGCAAACGACGAGCAGTTGAAGGAAGTATTCTTTCTCATCGTCCCCCATGATATCCTCAAGTAACTGAGTGATTTCCTCATCGGTCCAGCGGTAACCTCGTTGATAAAAAGGAACATAAAACCTAATTCCTTCTTTCTCACTCAAAAGTTCTTTAACATTTCTAGTTGTTCTTTCCTCTCTGCATTGATCAAAACCACACATCTGAATACTCCTTTACAGTAATAGTCGAATTATCAATCATTTCAAGTATTTTTTTAAGGTGTTTCGTGCGATTTGAAGAGCCTCGGCGGTCTTCGTGAGGTTATGGTCGTATTTCTCGTAGACGCGGCGAACATGAAGCCGGATAACGGATTCCAGCTCATCAGGCACATTCACCAAGTCAGCTGGTTTTGCCCCATTCGCGGTCGATGGCCTTTCCGGTGGACTGACAGGTTTGACTTCGACTTTCTCTCTCGCCCTCAGATTTGTCGTCATGAACCGATTGTCCTCAATGATCTTTGCGAAGTCGGGATTCTCGAACACGGTGGCGCGTTCCAGCAGGTTGATGAGCTCACGCACATTGCCGGGGTAATCGTAGGTCATGAGAGCCGTAATCTGTTCCTGCTTGAGGTGATGGCCGCAGTGTTTCAACCACCAGCCATCGGCAATCTGTTTCACGTCGGATATGCGTTCGCGGAGTGGTGGGATGCGAATCTGAATCACGTTCAGACGGAAGAACAGGTCTTCGCGGAACTTGCCGTCACGCACCATAGCCGCGAGATCGCGGTTCGTTGCCGTGATCAATCGGACATTCGTTTCAAGTTCCTCTGTTCCGCCCAAGCGTGTGAATCGACCGCCTTCCAACACACGAAGCAGGATGCCCTGAGCTTCAAGCGGGAGTTCTCCGATTTCGTCCAGGAAAAGTGTGCCGCCGTTCGCAAGCGCAAAAAGACCGTCTTTCCGTTCATTTGCCCCGGTGAAGGAACCTTTCTCATGCCCAAAGAAACGGCTTTCCAGCAGATTCGGCGTCACGCTCGAACAGTTGAACGCAAGGAACGGTTCACCTTTGCGCGGAGATTTGTTGTGAATGAGCTGAGCAACGGTTTCCTTGCCGGTTCCGCTTTCCCCATAAATCAGAACGCGCACCTCATCATGAGGCGCGACTTGATTGATCTGGGTCAGCAATTCCAGATTCGCATCGCTCTTGCCCGCAAGCTCACGACCGCCGTATCGCTGATAGTGCTCCATGAGCTTGTGTTCGGCGGTCGTCCAGCTTTTTTCGGGATCACGGTTTGCAATGTGGCGGATGGCCGCGCCATAGGACACCTCGTCCTGATAGTTTCTGTAGGCATACATGGCTGCATCAAGCAAAGTCATGCAGGCGCGAAGATAAGCATTACGTGGATTGTCGCGCAGAAGCACGAGGTCGTCAATGGGGAGCTTGAACTCCATTGCCGTGGCTTCAAGCAATCCGTCTCCGTTTTCGCGAATATCCAACGCACCTCTGATTTCAGAGGCGGTCTTTTCTGGGATTGATTCAGGAAGCGGCAGAGCACTGAACCAGATTACGCGTACACCGGCCGTTTTCAGCCGTTTGAGGGCGGACGCGAGGCGTTCGGGATCACCGGCGAGACCGATGCCGAAAATCAAAATTCTGCGGCACACAGGCGACTTCATTTCATCAAGGAACTCAGGCAGTCTCCGTGTGCTCATCCCAAGGATGTCGGCATCCTCGTTTTTCTTCTGGAAATACCGCAATGCAAGTGCAGCAGCACAGGCGTATTCTGGCCATCCCCAGCCGGTCAAAATCAGATTGTTCGAGCTCATTTTTGCTTTCGCCTTCCGCCGATTTTTACGTCCTGGCATTACAATAACTCCTCGATCATGCTTTTTCAAATCATTTTCCGGAAAAAGAATTGTTTCTGTCTGGGAAAATTCAGGAGGGATGCTCGAATTAATCGGCGAAACGATTTCGTTTGCATGTTTCTTGTGGCTGGATTTCATTTGCTTCTCCTCGGAACAGGACAGTCGGTGCAATAATCCCGCCTGTCACATTTTGAGCAGTATGCGCCTCGCCAGACGCCATCAAACTGCTCGGAAAGCGGTTCGATCAAAGCCGGATCATCCGTCAGCACACCGACCTCGAAGTTGCGGCGGCGTTCACCTTTGGCTCCCATCCCGGCTCCGGTTAGGTTCGCGCTACCGAAATAAGCGCACACACCGTCTGCTATGATGCACTTGAAATGAACCCTGGGACACAGAACACGCTCCACCCCGCTCCACAAGGACGGGAAGCTGTCGAAGTCCTGCCGGAATGCCGGTCCCGGCTCTTTCGCATGGATAAGGCGTATCTCGACACCCTTTTTCAGCATGTCCGCGAGGACTTGCAGGAAAGGAACCATCGTTTTTCTTCCCGGCTTATCCACGTACATATCTTTGATGTCTGCCGTGGCAATCCAAAGGCGTTGCTTGGCCGATGGAACAAGGCGAAGGATTACCTCTTCATAGATCATTCGGTTTGTCAGAAATCGGGTTTCAGGCATGTTGAGTCTCAGTTTGTTTTGGTTCATTTTCAGCAAAGCAAATATCATGCCAATAGATGTTTCCGTTCATTGAGCATTCAACTACATTTCAAGGGGCAATCAGAATCTGACAGGCTGGTTTAGATTTGACAGGCGACATTCAAAGAATGATAACGAATACTCGCTGAACACGATTGTCTGTGCTCAATGAAAAACTTGGCATGGATGTTGCTTTTTACCCGTGTGCCGATCAGCCTCTCATGGCTGAATGAACTCAAATCTGCATTGTCGTCAACGCAACGAAAGGATTCGACATGAAGAAGTACACATCGCGGGAATACCACTGGAAAGAAAGCAAAGCACTTGGCTTTTTTCTGAATTTCATCAGCAATCACAAGGGGGACATTCGCGACAACGATGCCTTTGAACTTGTTGCTTCTCTCCGCTCTGATCTTGAGTGGATAGAGATGATAAATAAAGCCTTTCCAAAGAATACCATCAAGCGGATGCAGAAATGGACTGACCGAAGTGATCGCCTCGATTTTGCAGATGGGAAACAGGAATTCCTTCGCGAAATCTGGGCTGCGGACTTTGCTCGAAATCGTCTTCGCAAGCTGCTGACTACCGTTGTTTCGGAGGAAATGGAGAAATGTCCGATTGAGAAATATGCGTCGGAACCATTCGCACAGAAAGTCGGGGAACTGCAACAGACGTTGAAACTCTCGGATTTTGAAACAAATGTTCTGCTTGTTCTCGCGTTCCTGCGGAATAATTTGCTCTGTCTGGGGTTTCGTCGGCACAATCAACTCGACAATCAGGAATTTGTCGCGAAATGCCTGGACTGCGATGTCGGATTGGTTCGTGAAGCCCTGAGATCGGATCACAAAATACGCCGCTACGACTGCGTGGATGACGAGCTCGATTTCAATGGAGATCTTTTTAGTTTTCTCTGCGGTGTTTCGGAAGAACCTCTGACAAACTCGTATTATTCCCGTTGTCAGGATGAAACATTGCCGTGGGATTTCTATGGAAGCCTGTCCGAAAAACATGGCAACATGCTCAAACGAATCATTTCCTCTGCGAACGAGAATACCCCGACCAACATCCTGCTTTATGGCGCTCCTGGCACGGGCAAGACCAGTTTTGCCAAGACTCTTGCTGCAGAATTGAAACGCGATTGTTACATTGTCTCTCAGGATGTCAGCATGAAGGACGACCCCTCCTCCTGCAGCTCACCGGAACACCGTTTCGGGGCACTTCATATTTGTGCGGAACAGGTCGATCCAGCCAACAGCCTCATTATCGTTGATGAAGCAGACGATATGCTCCGCGGACATGTAAGCCTTTTTGCTTTGCTCAACGGAGGACGCGAAACGACAGGGGACAAAGGCCTGCTTAACAGCGTACTGGACACAGTTCGGGTTCCGACCATCTGGATTACCAACACCCCCGCAGAAGCACTGGATGAATCCAGTCGTCGCCGCTTCGACTATTCCATCCGATTTGACCCGTTGAATACAACACAGCGCCTTGCGATTTGGCGGAACAACGTTTCCAAAATGAAACTGGAACATCTGTTAACCGATGCCATGCAGAGAAAGTTTGCGGCATCCTATCCAGTGAGCGCCGGGGGGATCACCCTCACACTACAGAATATTGCAAAGCTCTCTCCTCAGCCGGATGAGGTTGAATCGCTGGTCGAAAAACTGATGGCACCGCATTGCGAACTGCTCGACATTTCCCAGAACAATGACAAGCTGCTTCCGGCCAAGGATTACAGCCTCGAAGGACTGAACATCAAGGGCAATCTGGCACTCGACCGCATTGTGGACGCAATCCGCAATTTCCAACAGGGTAATGGAGACACGGTCGACCGTCCCCGGATGAATCTGCTTCTCTCTGGGGCTCCGGGCACTGGCAAAACGGAGTTTGTCAAGTACCTTGGCAGCGTGTTGAACACAAAAATCGTTGTCAAAATGGGCAGTGATCTGCTAGATAAGTATGTCGGGGGGACCGAAAAAAACATCCGTCGCGCCTTTGATGAGGCCGAGGCCGAACATGCTATCCTCTTTCTCGACGAGATCGATGGTCTCGTGCAAAGCCGGGAACGTTCCGTACACACCTGGGAGGTAACGCAGGTCAACGAACTTCTTCACTGCATGGAGAACTTCAACGGCGTGATGATCGGGGCCACGAATTTCTCGGCAAATCTGGATTCGGCTGTCCTGCGCCGATTCACGTTCAAACTGGAATTCGATTATCTCGATGAGGCTGGGAAAAAACTGTTCTTCGAACGGATGTTCCACACGATGCTTACGCCGGAAGAATACCACGAACTGGCAATGATTTCGAAGCTTACCCCCGGCGACTTCCGCACGGTTCGTCAGAGTTTCTTCTATCTCGGCGGTCAGACCACCAACAAAGATTATATTGCCGCGCTTGCCCGTGAGAGCGAAGTCAAGAACTCGAACAAGTACGCTCCGAAATCAAGAATTGGGTTTTAATACGAGGGCAGAACAATGAATACCGAAATCCTTGACATGCACAACTGCATTTCCACCGAAGAACTGGAACAACTGATCCGGCATCAATTGAATCAGCTTTTTTCAAATCCGGAAAAAGCATCGGAACTACCGCCTTTGATGGTGTGGGGTGCTCCGGGAATCGGAAAGTCTTCCATCATCCACAGTATCGCGGATGAGCTTGGAATCGGCTTCATTGATATTCGACTGTCCCAGCGAGAACCGGTTGATATCCGTGGACTTCCTGTTCCGGATAGCGATTCTGTCCGCTGGCTTGTCTCGGCAGACTGGCCACGAGATCCAAATAGCCGTGGAATCATTCTCTTTGATGAACTGACCGCAGCCGACCGATCCCTCCAAGTCGCGGCATATGAACTCATTCTTGATCGTGGTCTGGGCGGATTATACAGGATTCCGCCGGGATGGTACATCTGCGCTGCAGGCAATCGCACAGAAGATTATGCTGTCGCAATGACCATGAGTTCGGCTCTTGCCAACAGATTTTTGCACGTGGAACTCAGAGAGGATTCGGAGCTATGGGTTAAATGGGGCTTGACCCACAGTATTCATCCTTCTGTATTGGGTTTTATCCGTTTTCGTCCGGATCTGCTGTTCCGACAGGAAAATGAAAACCTGGAACGCGGGTGGCCCACGCCGCGAAGCTGGGAACGGGTCAGTTCTATGGTACAAACCTTTGACACTGGCAATGAAACGCTTTTCAACAAAATCGTATACGGACTTGTCGGCAATCAGGCCGGAGTTGAATACTGTGCATTCCGAAAAATATCGGAACAGTTTGACAACGTGTACGAAATCATGACAAATTCCGACAAACCGATCAGAATTCCGGACAAACCAGATTTGCGCTATGCGCTCTGCGCCGCCGTGGTCTACCACCTTTGGCGTGGCAAAGACGCTGATACCGAACAAGAACTGGTGAGCGGTTTTTATCGGATCGCATTGAAATTGCCCGGAGACTTCTCGACCATGCTGATGATGGATGCCATGGTCGGAAGCAAAGGAAAAAGCACTGAAGAATGCGCAGACAAGCTTTTCAACCATCCCGACTACGAAGCATGGGCGAAACAACACGGGAAAGCATTTAGAGCACGACTGAACAGAAAGGCGTTCGTGTAATGAAAAGTGAACAAAACAAACAGAAAATCAAAGAGATGACGCGCAAAGGGATGGAGCAGGATCGCATGAAACTGCTCGCGCGTCAGCCATTTATCAGTCTTGTCCTCATGCATTTGGAGTTGGTTCCAATTACAAGCGGATGCGATACAGCCTGTACTGATGGGGGAAGAATCTTCATGAATTGCAGATTCTACGCGAAGCTGGATCAGGACGAAAGGCTGTTCGTATTGGCACACGAAGCCTGGCACTGCGTTCTGCTTCATCAAATGCGTTATCAAAATCGAAATCCCAGAAAGTTCAATATAGCAGCGGATCTCGAAATCCATTTTATTTTGATGGATGAAAAAATGAAGGAACCATTTGTTCTTCCTCATGATCCAAATTGGAAAGGACTTTCAGCTGAAGAAATATATGAAAGACTTAATGGGAATAAAAAACGCTCGAAGGAGTATAATTTGGGACGCGATTCAAATAACATCCACCCGAAACCAGATGGCAGTGGATTCGATGATCACTTGAACAAAGGCAAGTCACCCATAAAACCTGAAAGTCAGGAAGAAGGCTCTTCCACATCGATGAAAGATGAATCACAAGATAGTGGTGTGGCTTCTTGTGAAGAAGAGGATTCTGACTTTAAGCCAATTGTTTCGGATGAAACAGCGGAAAGAATCCGGTCTATTGTCATTCAAACAGCCCAAACTATTGAACGACGGCAAGGTACGCTTCCAGGACATATTCAGGGGATTATTGAGCGACTGCGCAAGCCGGAGCTTAATTGGCAAGAACTTCTTCGGCAATTTGTTACATCTGGATACAGTTATGGAGGAACTCGTCGGTGGTTGCCGCCAGCACGGCGCTACATTGCAATGGGACTATATCTGCAAAGCCGCCGTAACACATCCTTTGATGCAGTTCTTGCTATCGATACAAGCGGTAGCACAACGAATGATTTGCCTGTCTTCTTTGGTGAATTGACGAGTTTACTAAACTCCTTTGGAAAATATAACCTGACTGTTATTCAATGTGATTACGAAATTCAGCATGTAGAATTGTTTTCCGGGGATATTCCACTACCTAAAAACTATAAGTGGAAAAGCTATGGACATGGCGGGACCAGTTTCATTCCACCTTTCAACTATGTAAAGGATAAAATGCTGAAACCAGACGTATTCATCTATTTGACCGATGGATGTGGAGATGCACCAAAAACACCACCGCCGTTTCCAGTTCTTTGGATACTGACATCGAACGGAACGGAACCAGCAACTTGGGGAAAGATAATTAAACTTAAAGGAAATACATATGAATGAAATAGAAGCAATCAAAGCCGCAAAAGAGTTTGACGAAGTGCTTCTTGAAAGGAAACCATTTTCAGTTTTTTCGAATTTGTTTGACAGTTATGGGAATAATTGTCCATACATATTCCATAAAATGATTGCGTATGACATGATGCTGAATGCTGATTTTCTAATTCAATGCAACAAAGCGCATCTGTACGCAATTTACCTGAGTATGCCAGGGATGTGTGAATCTGAGAGAATTGCTACTCGTATCCTTCTTGACAAGACAATTCCTTTAGAAATCAGGGCGTTTTTCTGCCGTGAGATTAGTTATCGCAAACTGACATATGAAACTCCAGCTGAAAAGTTTTTTCTAGAGGAAATATCCCCTTTGGATTTCAGTAGAACGGGATCGATAATCAACCGACCAAATAGAGATAAATTGAATGAGGCAATAAATTCTGATTCGATATCATCTTTTGAATTGAATCGACAATTGCTTGGAATAGAAATCAGGAAAACTCTGATTGAATATTTGTTAATGAGAAACGCACCCCATATCTTTTCATATTTGTTGAGCAAATATCCTCAGAAGTTTTATTCAGTACGATCAAAAGAGAATTGGATGTTTTATATTCTGAACAACATGCAGGAAAGGCGCATCTTTGAAAGCACAGCTTTACACTTACTTGCTGAATTTGAAAAAAATGAACCAGGAATTATTGCACGAATTCGAGATCCGTGGAATAACACTCTGCTTTGGTACACACCAGCTTACGACAAAGATATTAGAAAAGTGTTAATGGATTTCGGTTGTTGTGTAGAGGCTAAAAATGCATTTGGATTAAGTGTAAAGATGTTGGATGAAAACAACGCTGATTGCTACAAGAGGGAATTCGTCGAAAAATACGGTCCAGTATAAGACGTGTTGAGTGGGTACCCCAAATGAACAATAACACAATACTGGCCGCAGAGGAATTCGATTCCCTTTTCTTCGAGGATGCGCCCTTTTCAGAATTTGTCAAGCTGTTTGATAAATATGGGAAAGATTGCCCCGAAATATTCAAGCATATGCACACACGAGAATGCATGCTAAACCCTGAATTCATTAACCAATGTGACAGGTCTCAGCTCTACGCAATTATAAAAAGCATGCGGGATGACAAAGATGAAGAACGTGCTCGTGCAGCTGCCCAGGTTGTTCTTGATCGGAGAATACCAGTAGCGATAAGAGCCGTGTTTTGGAACTCAATTAGGAATATAGCATCTCACTGTAGCCGCGCACAGGCTATCGCGTTTGGACTGTGGGGAAATGAATACGTCTTTGAAGCAATAAGGAAATACGGTTTTGGACAGCCGGAAGATTTGTCTTTTGTAAAGCAAGTATCTTCTTTAGACTTGGAACGGTCTGTTAAAACAACACTCAAGCCCGGTCGTGAGCAATTAGAAAAGTCAATAAGGCTGGATTCAATTCCAATGTTTGAAATCAATCGTGAGTTATTGAGAATGGACATTGGAACACCTCTGATGGAATGTTTAATCCGCAAAGGGGCCGTTCGTATTTTCTTCTACATTTTTTCGGAATACCCGAAAGCGGCATTCAAGGTCAGATCAGTGGAGAACTGGCTCTTTGCAATTGTTAATTCCAAATTTGACGAAGACAAAACAATCATATTTGTTGATGCATTCGAACAAAAATATCCGGGCATAGTTGCTCGTATTCGTGACCCGTGGGGAAGCAGTTTGTTTTGGTATGCAAGCCATTCGAGAATGCAATATGAAAGGCTTCAGAACCACTTAATTCAACTCGGGTGCAAGGAAATAATATGTAACATGCTTGCACTTAGCGAAAAAGATGTTGAAGAGAATGTTGTTCGCAAATATGCAATGTCCTTTATAAGGAAATATCAACAATGAATTGCGAAGAACTTAAACTGGCTGTGAAGGAATTTGATTCTGTTATCGCAAACAATGAATCATTCCATGAATTCTGCAAACTATTTGACAAGTATGGGAAAGACTGTCCTGAAATAATGCGGTATATGCTTTTGTTTGATAGATTGTTAAATGCTGACTTTCTAAATCAGTGCAATGATTGTCAGCTGTTTGCAATCCAGATGGGAGCAGCCGGATTCAAAGAGAAAATTGTTCGTAGATTCGCGCAAGTTATTCTTGATTGCAGGATTCCCGCGGAGATAAGAGCGGTTTTCTTTAATACACTCGTTGAATATTCGATTGGAGGAGGCAAAAGCTGCATCAAAAGGTTACGTGAAGGAATGACATTTGACCGAAACTACATGTTTTATATCGTTAAAAAATATGACATTGGAGTGCCAGAGCAGGTGGCGTTTGCAAAGCAAATGCTTTCAATGATTCCAGAAAGAGCATTACAGATTATCAAATCATGGAATGAACGGATTGAAAAATCGATTGAAATAGATTCTGTTTCTTCGTTCGAGATCAATAGAAGCTTGCTGGGTTTAGATATTGGGGTTTCTTTGATAGATTATTTGATTTGGAAAGGTGCAATCAACATTTTTTCTTATCTCTTAATCAAATATCCCGATGCTATGTTCAGAATCCGTTCAAAAGACAACTGGCTATTTGCTATTCTAAACTCAAATCTAACTAGAAATAAGACATTGTTGTTTATAGAAGCTTTCGAGAACATGGAGCCGGGAATATGTTCACGAATAAGGGACCCTTGGGGTAATAGCCTGCTGGCTTACACTTTCGACTGTAGATTTGAAATGTATTGTGAAAAAGTTCAAAAGTATTTGATAAAAAAAGGTTGCATCAATACAAATGTAAGTATTATGGGGATTCCCCATGAGGTCATCAGAAATAATGGGATAAATAAATACTGTAGCCGTTTTAAGGAAAAGTATTGTAAATAGCATTTATCAATACAGGAATAATATTTCCTCACCCCATCAGCATCTTTTCCTGATCCTCCCATACTTCCGGCACAGACTGTCTGAGCTTAGCTAAGCTCAGATTCCCGATGTCCCCGATCACAATCTTGTGGATGACCTTCGGCGACAGGAACATCAGCCGTAGCGTCCTGGCGACGAGCGACCGATCCTGACCAACGGCCTTGGCCAGCTCCGCAATATTTTTGAACTTGCCCTGATCGATGTACTGTTGCCAGCGGAATGCCCGTGCAATGGACGTCACGAGCGGGTCCTCTGCCGGGGAAGCGTTCCCCGGCACTACAATTCTGCGTCTGTACGAGTGTGTACGGAATTTGTACGGGATGGTGACCTCAAGATGTCCGTTTTCAAGGATTCTGTTCACAGTAAGCCTCCTGAATAGATTTTATGTTTTCGGTTCGGAATTCGATGTTGATGGTGTCCTCGTTGACCGTCACATGCTCGACGAGAATCTGCACCAGCCTTTTCTTCTCGATGGGCGTAAGCATGGACAGGAAGTCGTTTTCGAAGATGTCGGCAACTTGCTTCGGCTTCAGTCCGGTCTGCTTCCCGACTTCGGCGACTACCTCCGGAGCTTTCAGGATGGGCGTCATGCGATTGAGCACGAACCCTTCGATTTCCCCTGCGGGGACAGCCTTGATCGGGCATGTGGAAGCGAGAGCCTCCTTGTCGTGGAGGCAGGTGTAGTATCGGTACACGCGCCCCCAGCGTCTTG
>Ga0310690_10002797_pt1 | contig 27603 bp, 44 predicted proteins | sample AusTroGonzalo_MG_2_FD_207661 | JGI IMG/M metagenome (GOLD analysis project Ga0310690, IMG submission 207661) | Bovine rumen microbial communities from tropical cattle in Woodstock, Queensland, Australia - Gonzalo_04 (v2) (version 2) | ecosystem: Host-associated > Mammals > Digestive system >...
AATCCTCCTATAGAAATTGCAGATTTAGTAGAAGCTGTAAAATATTGTAAGAGTGCTAGCCCATAGCCAATGTAATGTTATGATAAAATTTACTGATAAGGACTTGCTTGATGTTAAACTAGGCACGAAGCAAATCCTTGCTATATATGCAAAAGGACAAAAACTATGGCCTGACATATTGATGTCTTGTTATGCCAACGGTTATTGGATAGATGAATATTCTTGGACTGACAATACACCTTGGACAGTATGAGTAAAAAGAAAAACGATTTATTTAACGAATCAATAAATGAGTTTACTGATTGGGTATCTGGTAATAACAGCCTTACTAATGGTAATGATACAGGAAATCTACCAGTGTCTGGAGAAAGAATCAGAGAACTTCTTTAGAATAGATTAAAAGAACCTATATATATCTGGAGAGATACTACTGAAAACTTATATAGAATCTTTAGTAGTATTGAAGCTTGGAGAATATGGGATTCAGATAGAACAAAATATTCAAAATTAGAGATTGCAAACTTTGTAGCTCCTTCTGAGTATGGTATTACCGTTAAGATGGTTAATACTGATACTATTATATACGCAAGAGAGGGAGTACATGATGAAAACTTTATAGTAGCATATAGTTGGGAAGTTAAAGATGGTAAAGGTAACGAACTCGATGAAAATATGTATATTACATATGATATCGTTGAAAACGGAGGACATTATCCAACTACTAAAACTCCTAATTAGAAAAATGTAAGAGAAGACTTATACGAATGGTTAAGTCCTGGAACAAATACTGTTAAAATTAGTTTTAAAGGTGCAGAAAGTGGTGCAGAAATAAGTAAGACAATTGTAGTACACGTTCTTAAATTTAATGTTACTACTGACTTTGATTATACAGCTGTACAACGTAATATGTCCACATTAAATTTTGCAATGTATGCAGATAGAAATGTGAAAGGTCCATTAACATTTAAAACTTGTAGATATTACTACGGAACATAGGGATTCAATACTAATGTATAGGAACAGTATTCAAATGATTTTAATATATCTGCTCCAGAAGAAAATAACTATACTCCTAGCTATGAATATCAAGAAAGAGGAACTAATGATAAAATTCAATTAAAAGCAGGATTACATACTGTACAAGTATGGGGACAAATGAATCTTAACAATCAAGTATTTAATAGTAATTTATTATATTATGCTTTTGGTGTTGGATTTGAAACTGGAGATGTTAGAATGTTCCATGGAATCTCCTTTGAATATAGTTTTAATAATAGAATAAGTTTTGTAGGTCCGGAAGAATTCTTAATTACTGGAACCTAGTATGAACCAATTAATTTGAATTGGGGATATATAAGTTATGGTGGAGGTACAAGTAGAAATATAAGCTGGTATCTTCGTAATGAAAACGAATATGACTCTGAAGATTATTCAGAAATATATATAAATACATATACAGCATTACCAAATGTTCCTGCTACTCCTTTACAATATATTCCTGTCACAGCTACTGAACTAGGAAGAAAAACTTATTTTGTAGCAAAGATAAATGACGTAGAATATATGAGAATTCCAGTTTATATAGAAGAAAGTGAGCTTGGAATTAGTGAAACTGGAGGAGTTGATTTAAAACTTAAATTATCTGCATACGGAAAATAGAATAATAATCCAGATGCTACATCATGGACATATTCTCCTTATGAAACAACATTCACTGGATTAAAGTGGAATGAAGCAAGCGGATGGTATAATAATAGTTTAAGAATATCAGGTAGTGAATCTAATGCTTCTATAAATTATAATCCTTTCTATGACCTCGATATGGTTAATAAAGGAGTTACAGTAGAAATAGAATTTGAATCTGAATATGTATCTTCTACCGATGAAGAATTAATTAGACTTGGTAGTGCTTTAAATAATGAACCACATATAAGTATTTTTGCTAATAAAGCACAATTATTTATAAGCGGTAATCCTATAATTACTACAAATTATAAAGCTAACGAAAGAGTAAAATTAGCTTTTATAATAGAACCATCAAGTGTTCCAACTAATTTAAGTATTGAATCTGTTATATTTATTATAAATAACGGAATAGTTGAAAGAGCTGCTGGATGGAGAGGATATAACTCTTCGTCATTTATTTGTAACTCTGGAAGTATTAAAATTGGAGGATGCAACTCTGGAGTAAGAGTTTATAATATAAGATGTTATACTAAAGCTATTACTACATTAAATGCATATAACAACTATGTATATGATAGTGATAATAAAGCATAGATTGTAGCAAATAACGATATTTATGTAAATGGAGAAATTACTCTTACTAAATGTCAAGATAAATTAGATGTTATAATTCTTACTGGAAATCTTAATAAAGTTCTTAGTCGTGATACTACAAAATCTGGTTCAAATAGTGCTTGTGATATACAACGTATTTGTGCTAAAGACCATAGTAAAGACTTTATTTGTACACACGGAAGAATAAGAAAACATGGACAGTCTACTCTTAACTATCCTTTAACATCTTATAAATTATGGACTTGGAGTTCAGTAGATGAAGTAAGACCTACATTAACAATAGGTTCTTTATCAGATTTACCTTTCTCTAAAAATAGATATTAGATGAAAGATAATTCTATTCCAGCAAATAAATTTGTTTTACAAGCTAACTATGCTGACTCATCTGGTGTACATAATGGAGGATTCTTGCAATTAATTCAAGACATTTGGTATAATTCTCAGATAGATGGAGAATATAAATTAAGAACTCAACCTTAGTTATTCACTTCTAACTAGACAATTTCTGTATAGACAGGAGATAGTCTTTCAGAACAAGAAGAAAGATTATTTAGAGGAATGAATGCTCAAGGTAAATAGTGGAAAGATTACTTTGGTACAGCTCCTTTCCCATATACAATTAGAAATTCTGCAGATTCATTCCCTTGTCTTGTATTCTATTAGAATCTTGATAATGATGAAACATATCCTAACTTCTTAGGACAATATGTGTTTATGGATGATAAGAAATCTGATTATACATATGGTGAAAGAAGTATATATAAGGTAACAAATTCTCAGTCTGGTACTGATAATGTTCAAGATCCGTTCTGTGTAAAGAGAGATCCAAGAACAGGAGAATCTGTTTGGGATGAAAAGAACGGAATAAGAATTTGGGATAATGATAAAGTGTTAAGAATTGAAGTATTATCTGTAAATAGTACATTGTCTGATTATCGTGGTCTTATAGCAGATAATAGTAGACGTTCTCTTGATGATGTAATACTTGGTGCTACTGACGAAAGTACAAGTATAGGTTGGGAAGAAGACTTCGAATTAGTATATCCTGAAAAGGAAGAAATTACTACTAATAAGGTATTTGATGCTTAGAAATTTGTAAATACTGTTAGTCCATTTACATTATGGTTAAAATGGTTAATCGGAACATATCAAAATCAAGCTGACTTTGAAGCTACTGCTGCACATCACCTTGATTTATACAAGTTAGCAGCATATTATATATTTGTTCTGAGATTTGGTCTTGTTGACTCTCTTGAACGTAATGCTCAGATAAAAACTTATGATGGATTACACTTCCATTATGAACCTTGGGATATGGATATCGCTCTTGGTAATAGAAACACCGGAGGTATAGCATTTGATCCACCAATTGATAGAAATACAATGATGGATGCTAATACTGGAGCTATATCTGGTAAATCTTGGGATGCTAATAATAATAGATTTGTATCTAACTGGTTATTTGATGCTCTTGAAGCATGGCCTTATTGGATGGACGAAATTGTTCCAAAAGTTGCTGATGCAATGTTTAAATAGGGATTAACTTATCAAAATGTTATAAATGTATTAGAACGTTAGTATCAAGATACTTGGTGTGAATCAATATATAATGAAAGTGGTAACTTTAAATATGTTATAAACCGTTAGAATGAAACAGGTGATGGATATGATGATGGTTGGTTAGCTTGGTTACAAGGAGCTAGAACTACTCACAGACACTGGTGGTTAAAATCATCAATGGACTATTATGATGCTAAATGGGGAGTTGGTGAATTCACATAGAAGAATATGTATATTGGTTGTGAAATGCATAATGTACAAGGTTATATAAATGTAGTTCCAACAGCTTCAACATTCTTCTTATTCGAAAGAGAATCTACCAAATTTGGACCTTATGCGGCTGATCCTATAAATCCATTACATTTTGATGTTAGTGGTATTAATTCTGGAGCTAAAGTTCCATTTAAATTATATGGTGCTAACTTTATTAAAGAGATTGATATAAGTGATATAGCTGATGGTTTACAAGTATTCTCAGTGGCTAATGCTTATTCTTCAGAAGTTGGACCAATTATTACAAAAGTAGATATTGGTGTTCCTCTTACTGAGATTACTGCAGGAGAAGAATATACTGGACCTGAAAATAATAAGGAACTTCAAATATCAGCTGGTAACGCACTCGATGCTATTGAAGAACTTAATATAAGAGGTCAACATAGTGGTGGTACAAATGGAACAGGTCGTATAGTTGGACTTGATTTCTTGGCTAATACCAAGACTATCAAGAAAATATATGCTATGGGTTCTGGAATGTATACATTGACTAGTGCTATTGGTACTGATTATGAGATTCTTGAATTACCTGATACACTTTCATCTATTACATTTAATAGTACTACTTGGGATGTAAGTGGATTATCGTTCTGGATTACTCAAGAAGGAGGTTCTACAATCATTCACCATCCAGATGAAACTGATGAAGATGACAATATTATAGTAGAAGCGTGGGATGAAATTGTAATGGAACCTGCTACTTATACCAAGTTCGATTTACAAGATAATAATATAACAACATCTATTCCTAGAAGTCTTTTATCAGTATCATTTACAGGTACTACTGGAAGATATGAATGTGCAAGACAATTTGTAGTTGATTGGATTAATTCTATAATTTCTTGGGGAACACAAGATTGGACAGATGATGTATCATTACATAGTGAATATGATACTTTACAAGATTATATAGACCATTTATTCAATGAAAGAAGTTTATCAGTATAGAATATATATTGGGATAATGATACTCAAAACGGAGGAATTGCTGGATTAAGTTATGAACAACTTGAGTATATTTCTAAGTTTAACAATATTGATTATTCTTAGACATATGTATAGCATCCAAATGTTAGAAACTTCTCAAAAGGATATGTAGTACTTACTGATAATGATATAATAAGTGGTATTTAGGCTACTCAACTTTCACAATGGTTTGGAGAAGAAGTATTTACATTAAATGGTAATGGTCTTGTTATTGACCACAAGAGAGCTACTAATTATAACGCTATTTCTGTTGGACCAGATGCTTGGATAGAAAACGGAGAAATCTATTTGAAAGAAGGAAGTACAGCTCGTATATCTTATACACAGTTTAATTTAAGACCTAGTCTTAGTATTACTGACTTTACTATAGGTGCTCCTAATTCTCAATTAACTTCTACAAATTATAGAGAATGTCATATTAAATCTACAACTATTGGAGAAGATACTATATACTATTTATAGGCTAATCCTTATGAATTAGGAGAAGATTATGACATTTGGTTATGGGTAGGAGGAAGTTATGTAGTAGTACATATAAAGGCTACAGAATATCCAGAAGAAATATTCCTTAGTGCTGGAGGATGTAAGAAAACTGCAGATGAAGGAATGCTTACTAGTATGTGGAGATATAATAAGAGTTTTGATAAATTCATATTTGGTGGTCAAACTGGTAATGTTCTTGTTGGAGTTCAATTTAAAGATGATGGAGATTGGGTAAATAGTCCTAAGAATTCAGCATTAACTCCATAGTATGTTAAATTTAAAGTATATAAAGACGGAGTACTTTGTAGTAAATTTAGTCCTAACGGATTAGATTATAATGAATTTACACAAGGAAATCAAACAGAACAAGAAGCTGTAGATTCTTCTGATACTACGCTTTACTTTACTAGAGGATATAGACCAACAGGTGATACCTATAAATATTATATTCCATTATACATTTAGGGAACGGTTACTGAAGATCCAGTATTCTATACAATAGAATGTACTATGAAGATAGGAGGAATGACTAAAACTCTTACATAGGATATCATCTTAATAAGAGATTTTGTTGTAGCTCCTGAAGGAAATCCGTTGTGGGGATTATTAAACTATGCGTATGTATAGCAAACTACAAATGATGATCCAAATGAAAGATTTAATTCAGATAACTATTATTCAAGTGGAAGCTTCTATAGAAGTGTAACTAATTTCTTAACTGGACATATTTCTGTAGGAGGACAATATAATCTCAACGGAACTTGGACACCTGCTGGATTGAATTTATAGAGTCTTATATATAACGGAGAATGTATATTGCAATATCTTCCTAATATAACAGGAATTACAACAGATAATGTTTAGATTCCAGCATTTGTTGATGATATTCCTGCATTTGATTTTAGTAATAATACTAAATTAAAGAAACTTACTATAAGATATTGTTCTAGTTTATATACTCAAGCAACAGCAGGACATGCAGCATTCACTACAATAGATTTAACTAATTTCCCAGACATAGAATATGTAGATACATATGGTACAGAATTTAATGTAATTCTTCCTGATAATTCAAAGATTACAACTCTTACTTATGGTTCTCCTGATACTATAATTATTGATTCTCCTACTGTTCTTACTCCTGCTGGAATTACAATTCAAAGTACTACAAATTTAGATACTTTATAGTTAGAGAATATTCCTAATGCTAAAACCTATACTGTTTATGCTACGATATAGGGGATAACTTAATAATTAATTATATGGAAAGTTTAATTGTAAAACAAAATACAGCATTATAGGAAACTGTGAATAATTCGATTATTCACAGTCTCTATACTAATGCAAAAGCTTTAAAAGACGCAAACAAGTAGGTTACTTTAGAAGGTAACCTACTTAGTTCATCTGCTTATGAAAATGATGTAAATTACCTTACCACCACGTTTCCTAATCTATATATAACTGCTTCTACTTAGTATGTTAGTTTCGAAGATCCAGAAGTAGAAATACTTCTTATGTAGTATGGATATGGAGATTCTACTGGAATACGTACTAGTGACTTATTAACAATTACTAGATTAAATCCTAATGGAACATTTGCTGATTATTCAATTATTACATCCTTTAATGAATTATCAAGGTTTATAAATTTGAAACGTATATATACTGAAGATTTTAAGAGAACAGATAGTCTCACAAGTATAGATTTGTTGAATATAGAAAGAATAGATGAGCGTGCTTTTTAGCAGTCTGCTATACAAACTGTAAATGCTCCAAATCTTACTACATTAGCTACTGACGCATTTAAGTCTTCTAGAGTAACTACTGTAACAAGTTTAGGAGAGATTACAGAAATTCCAGGAGGATGTTTTTCAGGTTGTAATTATTTAACTTCAGTAAATATACCAGATACTTGCATTAGTATTAAAAATATAACATTCTAGAATTGTACAGCTCTAACTTCAATTGATTTAAACAATGTTGAACGTACAGATGATTCTACCTTCAAAGGATGTACTAGTCTTGCTACAGTAACTTCATCAGACAATCTTACTACTGTTGGATATCAGTCTTTTATGAACTGCTCAAGCTTGTAGTCAATAGATTTAAGTAATGCTACTTCTCTTAATACTGGTTCATTTGAAAGTTGCACGTCTTTATAGTCAGTTATTTTAGCAGATGGATTAACAGAAATACCTGCTTCTTGTTTTTATAATTGTTCTTCACTTGTATCTATAAATATACCGTCAAGTGTAAAAACTATAGGCAATCAAGCTTTTAATTTTACTACAGCAAATCTTTTACAAGGTTCAGATTTAGCTAATATTGAAAAAATAATAGGACATGCGACTAATGGAAATGGTGCTTTTAAAACAGGTAGTTTTGCTAATGAAGACTTAGTATTACCTAATTTAAAAATATTAAATGGAGCTGCATTCGCTAACTGCTCCTTTAAAACTTTTAGTGCTCCTAATCTTGAATCTATAGTTAATGATGTTGTTCCTTTTGGTAATAATACTGTAGTTACTGAAATACACATAAGTCCTAATACAGTAGTAACCCCAAATTATGGAAGTAGAGGTGTGGGTATTTTTGGTTCTTGTTCTAATTTGTTAAAAGTAACAGGACTTTCTTTATGGACTGAATGTTACCCATCTTTATTTGCTGGAGACTCTAAACTTAAATATATTGATATAGATTTTACTAAAATAACTAGATTGTGTAGTGGCTTATTTAAACTAGATGTAGGAAGTATTGCTAATTATCTTACTTTTAATAATAGAATAATAGATTTTGAGAACTTAGTACATTCTTATATTGATAATAATGGAAGTTTAATTTATGCATCAGAAATAACCTCATGCTGTATTTTATCTCATGTCCTATTTCCAAAATTAAAAGAAACTACTGCGACTAAAGATAAAAATGCTTATGGAGGACCTTTTCACAACTTCTTTGTTTCAGGTACTAAATATGGAATAATAAAAAATCTATATTTTAGGGATATAGAGAATTTTGGAGTTGCTACTTTTGCTGAAGCTATTATACATAACTTATATATTGACAATGTAACTCCTCCAGGACTTCTTCCGAGTTCAGGTTCAGCAGCTTCTATTTCTGGAATTAACGATGATGTATTTTTCCGTTTAAGAAATAAATCAGCTTATACTTAGTCAAATCCTGGAATAACTGCACCAGCTATTACAATTTATGTACCAGATTCAGCAGTTAGCACATATCAATCTAATCCATTATATGCTTCTGTAGCATCTAATATAGTAGGAATAAGTAATGCTCCTATTGTATCATTATCTGATATAACTGATATAGTAGATCCTGATGATAATGATCCAACAATTACATACGGACAAGCTTGTAGTGTAGATGGTATATTACCTAAGTATGCTCCAGCTCGTACATAATCTTAAAGAGAGTCGATTTCGGCTCTCTTTTTTTGTTACTAATATAACTTATTGATAATCAATCAGTTAAAAAATTTTTAGTAACGTTTTTTCATTTACATATATATAAATAAATTAGTTTTAGTTGCAACTAGATATTGGTTCTTTTAGAACTCAAAAATTTAACCAATTTAAACTAATTTATTTATGGCAGAAAGTAAAATTTATACTATTCCTGACGGAAATAGTTCTTTAGATCCAAATTTAATGTTAGCATTATCTCAAAACGGAGGTTTTGGAAATAATGGTAGCTGGATGTGGATGATGTTCATGTGGATTCTCTTCCCTTGGATTTTTAACGGAAATGGATTTGGTGGCTTCGGAAATAACGGAGCTGGTACTGGATTCTTAGCTAATTAGTTGAATAATGATGCAGGAAGAGATCTTCTATTACAAGCCATTAACGGTAGAGCAGATGCTCTTGGACAGTTAGCTAATATTCTTAATACTAGTGTTAGCAATGTTCAGAATGGAGTAAATCAGATTCAATCTGCAGTACAGACTGTAGGTGCTCAAGTAGGATTAAGTGGACAACAAGTAATTAACAGTATTCAAGCTGGTAATGCTTCTCTTAGTCAACAGTTATGTAGTTGTTGCTGTGAAAACAGATTAGCAATTGCTAACTAGACTAACGCTTTACAAGCTCAAGCTGCTGCTAATCATGCTGCTACTACTCTTGAAGCTGCTAAGAATCAAGCTACTACTCAACTTCAGATGGCTTAGATAGAAAGTGCAGATTAGCTTGCAGTATGTCAGCAAACTAATTAGTTAGGTTCACAATCTGATAGAAATACTAACAGTATTCTCAATGCTATTGCTGGACAAAATACTCTCATTACTAAAGAATTTTGTGACCTCAAAGAGAGAGAATTGCAGAATAAGATTGATACTCAAGGTGATATTATTACTCAGCTTCGTAACTAGATTAGTAACGATCATCAGACTCTTCAATTTAATGCTGCTTTCCATGCTCTTGATGATAAGATCGATGCTATTGCAGCTAAATAGCCTAATACTGTTCCAGTACAATGGCCTAATATAGTAGCTGCTAATGCAACACCTTATGTTGGTAATCTTTACGGATATCAACAGACTAGCTTTTTTAATTGATTAGGAGGATTGAATATGTTTGGAGCAACTACTAATTATCCATTTAACTTTGCTAATAGAAATGGAATTCCTATGATAGAAAGTACTAACATTACTGTTAATACTGATAATGTTACAATAGGTATTCCAAGAAGAGCATTTAGATTCTTAAACGGAAATGGAGTAATTTTATTTAGGCTTAATACAGCACTCCCAGAAGCTGCTGGAACACTTCCCATACTATTCGCTTCTAATGAATTTACTCAGCCTTTAACTATAATAGGAGGAGATGCAGCTACTGCTACCCAACTTGCTGGAGTAGGAGTATATCTTATCTATTATGATAAGAATTCTAATCTTCTTCAATTATTAACAACTGGAGCTTAATGTTTTCTGCATTATCACAAGGAAGTCAAGTCTATATATTAGATAAGACTTCCTCTCCAGAATATAAGGTTGGAGAAGTATTGGGTGTTAGCTATCCTAATCCTTATAATGTAGGAGCTACTGTAGATTTAAAAGTTAAAATTGATGGAAATATTCAAGAATTTAATTCTATTCCTAGTATTAATAGTATAGTATCTTATAATAATGGAAAGATTGTTATAAGTGAAAGTAAACAAGGAATTTAGAATGAAGTTGAAAACATCTTGTAGAATAGCAGAAATATTCTTGATAATATTGAAGTTTATAAAAATAATATTACAGAGTGTGAAGGTATTCTGAAGAAATTAAATCCACAATTTGCAATAGATAAGGAAAGAGATGAAAGATTATCAAGTTTAGAAACTAGATTTGATGGTTTTGAATCTAAACTGGACAAAATTTTTAATTTGGTATAGAAATGATTGTATTAGAAGTTACTGACGACAAGTTTGGAAAAATAATGAAAGCTGTTTCCGAAATAGGTAAACATTCTGAATGTCTTGCTGCTATATTTGAAGACTTATCAGAAGATTCTGAATATAGTGAAAGAAACAACCACAAGCGTTATGACGATGATGATATGTACGGTTCTCGCTATGGTATGCGTCGTGGTGGTAGACGTTATTAATAGAAATGAACAGACGTCCTCTTGACCTATATGATGATAGACCAGCTTCTATGAAAAGATATTTAAAATATTATGGACAACATTTTAACAAGAAATTATGTAATTTTGCAGTATCGTATATGGATCACGGAAAAGCTTCAGTTCCTAAAGAGAAAGTTGATGAAATATTCAATAAATACGGAATAAAGCTTGACCATAATGAACTTTACGATTATGTGTATGTCTATAATATGGGAAATAATGATTTTCTTGGAAGTAGTGTTATAGATGAAAAACATCTTGCAATGTATGTAAAAGATGTTATAGATGACAATGATGGATATGATGGCATCGTATTTAACAGATGGTATGCAGATACAGTTACTCTTGGAATTCCTATTGAATGGGAAGAAATGTTATGATTAGAGATGAATTTGTTATCTATGATTGGAAAGTAGTAATACTTTATGAATGTTCTTGTGATGATATTGATTATATAATTGAAACTTTAACGGACATTAATTGTCCAAATAAATACATAAAAGAAGCCTTAAATAATTTAGAAACTTGTAATCTAAATATAGGTTTAACATATTCAAATATAGCATTACAAAGTTCTGTTATAGTAGTTAATAAAACAAGTTCTTTCGCTCAATTAATAAATACTATTGCTCACGAATATTATCATTTAATTTGTCATATATCTAAGTTTTTAGAAATAGAAGATGAAGAAGAACTAGCATATTTAAACGGAGATTTGAATATGCGTTCTTACAAATTTATAGAAAAATTAAAGAAGAAGTAGGCTTTTGAATAAAAGGTCTACTTTTTTTTGGTTTATACTAAAAAGTAGATATTTTCAAGGTAAATAAATTAACTTTTTAAATATATGCATAAACCAAAACCAATGCCAAGAAAATCTGGAATTAGTAAGGGAAGACCTTTTAATAAAGGAGGTAAAGTTGGAAAATAGTGTAAAAAATAAGTCATTTCTAATTGTACTGAAATATATAATGCATTTTGAAGCTTTCTTATATGTGTTATACACAATTTTAGGATTTTTAGATATAGATAGTATAATAATTGGTTACTTTGCACATATGGCAGTACTTCCTTGGATAGTTTTATATATACTATCTAAGAGATTTATGTTCTGTTATGTACACAGACTTCCGCTATATTATATTGCTGCAAATGAACTAATAACCACAGGAGATTATTATTTGAATATTCCAGAAGATTATTTTACTCCATTAGTATTACATTCTATTATATTTGGATTATTAATACTTGGATATTCTATTTATTATGTTAAATATAAATTAAGAAATGAAAAACGGAATAAGATTTTGCAGACCTAAACTTTCTAAATTTCCTAAAGTTGGAGATATAGTAATTAAGCTAAAATGTGGAAAAACAGGTGTTATTTCTGAGGAAGAATATAAACACGTAGCAAAATTTTTCAAAATGTAGTCATTTTTAAGTGATACTTCAGACACATCTGGTAATATAAGAATGACTAATAAAGAATATGGTGGAGAAATAGTTGTTTCTCCAGAAGAATATAATAAAGTAAAGGATAAATTTGATGTTGTTGAAATTGTTGGTGATAAAAGTAAACCTGATACTAATGGACACGATTATGTTGAAATTGGTGGCATTAAATGGGCTACAATGAACGTTGGTGCTTCATCAGAAACGGATTATGGTAATTACTATCAATACGGTAAGGGTGCTGCTCAGTATGCAGCAACAAGTGGCGATAGCAACTATGGTGGAACAGAAGACCCACTAGATTCTTCTGTTGATACGGCATCCCAAGTATGGGGTGGCTCTTGGCATATGCCAACGAGAGCACAAATGCAAGAATTGACAGCTAATACTACTTATCAGTGGGTAACAAACTACAAAGGTAGTGGAATAAATGGCGGCACATTCACAGCTACCAATGGGGCTGTTTTATTCTTTCCTGCTGCTGGCTACTGGTACAATGGTAGCCAGTACGATGTAGGCAATTACGGTTACTATTGGGGTTCTTCTCCTGATGGTAGTAGTAGCGCTTGCTTCTTGTACTTTTACGATGGTTACGAGGACGTGGACGATGGCAGTCGTAAGAACGGCTTCTCGGTTCGCCCTGTGGTTGATAATGCAACACAAAAAGGTGATGTTATCTGTCATAATGATATTCTTAATCAAGACGCTATATTCTCTCAAGAAGATTGGTTAAGATTAGATGATACTTGGACAGCAACAGGATTTGTTGGAATTGAAACTTATTCCGAAGATGATGCAGAAGATGGTGATTTCATAATTTAGTCTAAAGGTCAAACGTTGATTATTAAATCTGAGGATTATAATGATGTTCGTGATAGTTGGGAATATGTTGAATCGTTTGAATATGATTATTCTTAGGAATATCTTACAACAGAAGCATTGGAAAGCGGTACAATCTCATTCAATATATGGAGTAGTATGGGTACTGATTATATAACATCAATCAGCTACTCAACTGATGACGGAGAAACGTGGACAACAACCAATAATGTCGATGACAAGGAAGAAAACCTACAAATAACAGTTAATGTTAATGAGGGAGATAAAGTCCTATGGAAAGGTGATGCACAACAACTTGGTTACTTTGATGAAGATGACTATAGTGACTATGTTGGCTCGTTTTTCAGTTCCACCGCAAGGTTCAATGTGTATGGCAACGTTATGTCAATGTTATATGACAATGACTTCATTGGCGAAGATACATTGGAATATGATGGCCAATTTGTTTATTTATTCTCTGATTATGATGGAGAATTGGAATGCAATGTTGTTGATGCATCAAACCTATCATTAGTGGCTACAACATTGACAAATAGCTGTTATAATAATATGTTCTCTAATTGTACCTCATTGGTTACTGCCCCACAGCTAAACGCTACAACATTGGCATCTAACTGTTATTGTTACATGTTCAAAGGTTGTACAAGTTTGGTTACTGCTCCACAGCTAAATGCTACTACATTGACAAAGAACTGTTATTATCATATGTTCTATGGTTGTACTAAGTTAAATAACATTACTTGCCTTGCAACCAATATATCTGCAGATAGGTGTACATACGGTTGGGTAAGGGACGTTGCTTCAAGCGGTACATTCACCAAGGCTGCAAGTATGAGTGGTTGGACAACTGGTAATAATGGCATCCCATCAAATTGGACAGTTCAAGACGCAACTTAAAACTATGATAAAATTAATTAGAACTATTTTACAATAGTTTATAGACGATATGGACTCTGGAAACACTAATATAACTTAGGATTAGCAAATGGAACTTCTTGAATTATTACAAAGAATAAATACTAAGGAGTTAAGTAAAACAGAAGCTGCTAGTTATATTGGAGTTTGCAGAGCCACATTTGACAATTATATAGATAAAGGATTAATTCCAAAAGGACATAAACGACAAGGGTTTAAAGAACTTTCTTGGAATAAGTGTGATTTAGATAAATATCTTAATGAAAAATGAATATATTTGGAAGTAATTATGAAGAGTTAGGTTCTTTAAATAAGAATTTAGTTCTATAGACTCAAGGAAAAGTAAAGATAAGATTCGGAAAGAAATTTGTTGATTTACTTGATGAAAAAGGAAACATTAATGTTAGAGTTCCTAAAGTAATAGTTTCTGTTGATTCATTAGAAAAAAAATTATAGGATGGATTTTATCTTTATGATAAATAGTTATATGTTTCTGTTAATGGTGAAATTACATAGTTAACAGGAAATGATGATGATGGATTTTATATTAAATATGTTGGAGAATAGGAATTATCTCAAGAAGAAATTAGTACTGCTCAAAAAAATATAGGATTAACCTTTGATAGTGTCTAGGAAGCTTTGTAGAATGTTTCTGAAGGAATTGTTTTTGTTAAAGATAAATAGTATTATATAAATAACGGAGAAGCTCAAGAAATAAATAATACTTTAACTACTCCTTTAAAAGAAATTAATAAATCTGAACTAGAAGTTCCATTAGAAAATAAAGCTGCTATATTATATAAAGATAATATTTGGCAATATGTAAGAGTAATTACATATGATGATTTTTAGGAATTTTTAAAGAACCTAAATCTTGATGGAGAACTTGAATATTCTGATATATATGATCCGATAGTATATTCTAAAGTTTATAATCTTAAATATTTTAGACTTATATTTGAACCAATAGGAGGTTCATCTTAGGGAATTAATAATTTAAATCAAGGAAACTCTAATCAAGGATTAAATCAAGGGGGCAACAATTCTAATCAAGAAATTAGTTCAACTTAGGGTTATACCAATAATATGATAGTTAAAGGTGCTCTCGGAGTAGCAGTACATGAAGTAGGTGAACAAGCTCCAAAATCTGGAGATATTGGAATAATTAATGTAAATTTGCCATTATGTACTGATCCAGAATTGGATAATGCCACTGGACAATATAATGCATAGTTAAGGTATGATGATCAAAGTGATTTTTATGAGAAAAACAATCTATATATGGAGGCTATTGTTACCTTTACTGTAATTTATTATGATCCGATAGATTCAGGATATGACTGTTCTTATTTCCGTTTCATTTAGGAAGTAGATAGAGGTAATGGAACCTCTTACTATAGAGATATAAAGTTAACAGATACATTAATTAGTCCGTCAGGAGAAGTAGATGGAATTCCAGCACATCTTGTGAATGTTAAAGGAATAGGAACTGTTCCTGTAATGAGACATCCAACATTAGGAGGTTATGTTGTATTTAACAAAGAAGATATTTTTGATAACAAACGGTTCTTTGTATGTAATTATTATACTAGTAATTCTGATGATTCAACAATACGTAATCGTATTAATATAAACTATAATGACGGATTTATAAAACAAGTTGAAAATAAAGAATGTCATTATAATTCTGGCGGAAATGTAAATGCTGGATAGACTAATAAAAATGTTTACCATACAGTAATTGGAAATGTTCAAGAGTTTAAAACTGAGAACAGTAATGCTAATAATATTAATCCTAATAATTTTGGATTATATTCTGATTTAAATATATTTGTAGGAGGAGAATTTAGACATCCTTCTGAAAAAGTTTTATAGAAAAATTAGAGTGATGAATGGGAATTAGTTGAGAAAATCGATATTAAAAATTATCACTATCCGAGATATTCACAAAAATTAATATCTAAAACAGAAGGAACTTTAAGTCAATCTGCAACAGAATGGAATCAATAGCATTAGTCTACTGATTTTAATTATCAAAGTGATTTATTCGATTTTATTAATAATTCCGATGAAGTAATTCTCCCTAAAAAATGGATTCCAAGAGCTGCTAATTATATTGAAGACTTTACTCTATCTGGTAAACAAAGTTATAGTAATGGTGCTTATGTATTTACTACTAGCGATAGAGATGTATATAACGGAAAACTATTCTTAATGGAGTTTAAAATTGACTAGAATGAAACCACCGAAGTTTCTATAACTGGTAAATTTGCTCTTCCTTCTATAATATAGAATGTTTAGAGATAGGAAGGACCTTTTAATTTTAATTTAGGGGATGCTTCTAGTAGTCTTGTTAAAAATTTTGATTTTGAAAACGGAACAATATTATTAGTAAAATATGTTAGAAATTCAGGATTTATAATACTTGGATAGAAAAAGGCATCGCTTCCTGATGTTTATGAAAAAACTTTGGATCCTACAGATCCGACCGTTGAAGTAATTAATCCTTGGGATAATCTTGGAGATTATGAAAAAATAGTATTTGGATATACGTCATATATAGTTCCTGAAGTAAGTCCTACTGGAAGAAACCTATACGTATAGTTTAAACCATCTCCAAGACTTGAAGCTATTATATAGTGGGCTGAAAATCAAATGAACAATAATAATAATAATAATAATAATTAAATTAAAATATTATGGCAATAGGAATTAATGATTTAGATGACGACGATTTTGGAATGGGATTTGAACCTTCTTATTAGCCTGGAGAACCACCTGCATCGGATGGAGGTGAGGAACCTTAGCATCAACCAGAAGGAAATGAAGATTTCATATCAGATTTTTTAAGAACTAGAGGTATTGATGATATTTCTAAAATAAAATTTGAAGATGATAATGGTAATATTGAAGAGAAAAGTTGGGATTCTTTAACAAGAGAAGAACAATTCAATATTATGAATACTCCACTAGAAACTAGAGAAGAAGTTCACGATAATAATGAGTTATCTGATGAAGAAATTTAGTTACTAAATACTATTAGATAGAGTAATTTAACTCCTAACTAGTATATTGAATAGATTTCTGGATAGTAGGTTGTTCAAGAACCTCAATATAAGATTGATGATTTATCGGATGATGAATTGTATTTGTTAGATCTAGAATCTAGAGTAGGAGAATTAACTGAAGAAGTAGCAGCTCAAGCATTAGCTAATGCTAAACAAAACGAAGAGTTGTTTACTAAACAAGTAGAAGGAATTCGTAAAGAATATAAAGAAAGAGAAGATTATTAGTTAGAACAATAGAAGGCTGAACTTGAACAAACACAGCAAGAAGCTTATGATAAGTTCCAAAATGCTGTAATTGATTCAATTGGACAGTTTAATTCTATTGGAAATTTAGACTTAAACTTTAGCGACGAAGATAAGGAAGAACTAGCTTAGTTTATGTTATCAAGAGATGAGGCTGGAAATAACTATTTATGGTAGGCATTATAGGATCCAGATGCTTTAGTGAAGGCAGCTTGGTTTATTCTTAATGGCGATGAAGCATTAAATAATATATCAGAATATTTTATAAATCAGATAAAATTGGTTTCTGAAAATCAATATAAGAAAGGTTTTGAAGAGGGTAAGAACGGAAAATCCGCTCCTAATAAACCACAAGTAGTTATTAATAAACCACAAAATCATCGTCAATATAACAGTATAAATGATTTAGATGATGACGATTAAATATGAAATAATATGAAAATAGCTAGTTTTGTTTCAAACATCCCTACAATGGGGGACACACGTACCTATGAAGACTTTTATAAGTATTTAGGTGTTAAACCACAACGTCTTGGTGTTGTATCAAGAATGTATGATGACTTAACTGCATCTTTCTTAACAGAATCGTTAAAGAACGTATTCTATACAGACGCTAAAGGAAGTGGTAACAAATATCAATCTCTTAATGCTTTCCAATATGATTTTGATATTGAAACTAATTATATTAAGAGAATTGAGTTCGCTGCTACACCTATTGGTGATGGAGCAGGTGGAACCGAAATTGTAATGGCTTTCAGAGAAAGATACTATGAAAAGTATGACATCTTCAAGATTGAAAATTCTGGACAATAGTGTATGGTAATTAGCCATCCTACTAGAAAGGGAGACAACTATTGGGAAGTATGTGTAAGATTAGTTGATAACAACTATGATACAATTCTTGATGTTAGTGCTTGTCAACCTGGAGATAAGACAAGATGGATTACTGCTAATGTTCCCGAGATGCATGAAGAAGGTTCGGAAATCCAAGCCATTGGTATAGCTTTCTTCCGCTTAATTGCTTAAGTGTAAAATTAAAAAAATATTTCTAATTGCTGGAAAGCTAAGTTTTTTAAAATATGCCAATCAGCAGCGAAGCCTAAGATAACATTAACTCATAGAGAGATGCTTAGGAACGTTCATCGACTAGTCCGAAGTGACGTAGGAGAAGAATACTCCGAAATGGAATAAATCTAAAATTTAAATATAATGGAAAAATTTATTGTATATCAAACAACTAATAAAATAAATAATAAAATATATATTGGAGTTCATTGTACTAATAATCCTGATGGATTTGATGGATATATAGGATGTGGAGTAAGAATAACTCAGCCTTGTACTTATATGAATCCAAAAACTCCTTTTCAATATGCAGTTAAAAAATATGGAACAAAAGCTTTTGTTAGAACTACATTAGCAGTATTTGATACTGAAGAAGAAGCTTTTGAACTTGAAAATAAAATAGTGAATAAGGAATTTTTACAAAGAGAAGATGTATATAATTTAGTTGAAGGAGGAAAATTTCATATAACTCATCAAACAAAATTATATATGTATGATTTAGAAGGTAATTTTGAAATGGAATTTGATGGAATAAACGAAGCTGTTAGATATGTAAATCCTAATCATAATCAAAAAGGAGGAAGTCATATTATAAGAGCTATTAAACAAGGACATCAATACCACGGACATCAATTTTCTTATGAAAAAGTTGAAAAACTTAAAAATCTAACTTCTCATAGAAAAATGAGTACTGTAGAAAGACCTTATGCTGGAGGTAAAGTTGGGAGATATGATGATAATGGAAATCTCTTAGAGACATTTGATACAATGACCGATTGTGTTAAAGCTGGATATAAGAATGCTAAATTAGTAGCTTTAGGACAAAGACAACATTGTAAAGGATTTATATTTAAATACTTAGATTAAGATATAGTCAGGCAATATGGAAACATATTGATTAAGTATACAAAATGGCAGAGCAACATCGAAAAGCACAGAGGTTACATTCAGACTCACCGTTTCGATGCAAGCTATTCTGAAAGATATGCTGCATTAGAAAATGTATTTATTAAGATTGCTGAAGGAAAAGATCAAGGTGCTTTAACAGAAACCATCTATAGAATGGATACTGTTCAGAAGAACTTACTTGACACATTCCTTGAAGGACGTAACAACGCATTACTCTTCTCTAAGGGTAACATCGATGAGAATGGTAAAGCTACTATCGTAGATCCTGATACAAACAGACCTATTTACATTTCTGATGGTTTAATTCCTCAGGTTGAAGCATTCGCAAGTAAGTATGCTTATAATAAGCTTACTATCCAAGTATTAAGAACTGCAATCCAGACTCTTAATGAAAAGGCTAGAAAACCAACTGGAAACCATTATGTATTCGTATGCAACGAAGCATTCTACTATCAGTTAGGAGATGTTCTCGATTCATATCTTGCACAATATCATACTGATGGAACATACTTATGGTCTATGAAGAGCAATGGTTATGTTGAAGTTGGAGCTAAAGGATTTGACACATATCGTTATATGGGTAATGACATCAGCTTCAAGGTTGATAGAACATTCTCTCGTGAATTCGGAACTGAAAAGGGTTATGCTATTGCATTAGATTTAACTGGAGATAAGACAAGTGCTCAGCCACCAATTGCATTGTTTACTCTTAAGGGTGGTGATATGATGCAGTCTTACATCAAGGGTGTTGGAGGATTAACTGGATTAGAGTCTGGTGAAGTTTCAACTCCTGTTGCTGGAGCAAAACGTATCATCTGGGGTTATAGCTCATTAGCATTATTTAATCCTTACAGAACATACGTACTTAGATAGGTTTAATAAATTATATTAGAAAATAATTAGATGTTGTTAATACGGCTCTCCCGGAATAATCTGGGAGCCCTGTATTAACATATTTTACAACTTTTAAATGTTAAATGAATAATATGGCAACAAAGGAAACTAAAAAAGAAATTGATTTATCAAATAAAATTATATTAAAAAGCGTAAGAGGAAAAGTTGGTATTGTAATAAAAATGTAGCCTTGCCGTGATCCTAAAACAGGTAACTGGCCAGACTGTGTGAAAAGAGTTGATTCCAACGGAAATATGGTTCTTTCAGATAAAGAACTTAATGATCCTAATAGAGAATTTTTTGTTAGAGAAGATGCTGTGATTGATGTCGTTGATGGAATGGTATTCGATTTAGATAATGTGAGAGATAGATTTAAGTGGGAAGCTATCAAGCATAATCCTTATATCGCTCCTGATTATTATGCTAAAGATGCAGAAGGAAATTCCTTAATCAACGGAGATACAAGACCTTACGGTGTTAGAAATTTATATAACAGAGAGGTAAGAAAATACGGTACAGCAGAACTTTATGTTGTAAGACCTGGTGTTGAGTCTAATCGTAGAGTTTCTAGAAAGAAACTTAAGCATGATGCTGAAACCTATATCTACAATGACGAACGTGGTTACGACGGAAGAGTTCTTAAAGCTAGACTTCTTGGACATAGAATGGATGGTATGGCTGATGCTGATGTAACAGATTATTTATTACAAGTAGCAGAAACCGATCCAGATAGAATAATTAGTCTTTATACTGGTGGAGACACTGCAGTTAGATTATTATTTATAGAAGCTAGAGATAAACATGTAATTCTTTATAAGAATAAGTTATACACATACGCAGATAATGTAGTTTTAGGTGCTACTGATGATGCTGCTATATTATTCTTAAAAGATCCTAAAAATGCTAATATATATAAACTTATTAAGCAAGATACTTATCCAGAATTAATTAAAGAAGAAAAGAATTGATTTTGGATTAATATAGCATAAATTAACGCTATACTATGACAAGTAAACAACTTTACGAGAACGTATAGATTGAGTTAAATAAAGAAAATGCTCCTAATGTATTATTAGAAGATTTCAACTATTTTGCTAATAAAGCTATTAACTAGTATGTAAATAAACGTTATAATATTTATGATGTTAATCAACAAACAACTGATGATTTGAGAGTTCTTAAAGCTACTGCTATGTTAACTCCTCAAAGACTTAATGATTATAATGATTTAAGTTTAGCTAAAATGGCTACATATTATGTTGATTTACCATCTGATTATTTACATTTACTTAACTGTATCTGTATATATAAGGTGAAAAAGACTTATAAATGTTATAATAAGGATGACACTTGGAGAGCTGCTGCGACAAGATTAACAGCAGATGCATATTCACAAGTTCTCGATAATTTCTGGTTAAAGCCTACATACAAAAGACCTTATTATTATATACATAATATTAATACTAGTGAGACTGTTCCTACTAATCCTTATGGTGGAAACTTTTATACAGACCCAGGCGACCCAGACGTTACTACTCCATCTTCAGAATAGGAATTACCAACTAGATTATTATTAAGAGGTAGCTCTACTGCTGTTCAAAATGATTCAACTAGTAAGAATGTTATTTCTAAGTCTGCTGCAGGAAGTATTGCAGGTGCAACATCTATTGCTGATGAAATAGAAGGACAAAGTATTCTTAAAACTACTTTTGACGATTTAATGGAAAAAGATTCTATTAAATTAAGAGTTGATAGTACTGTTATTAAATTTAGTCCTTATTTAAGTGATTATGATGAATACAGAACAGACGAAACAAAAAGAAATCAATTTGATGTTAAAGTAGAATCATCTATAGGAACTTGGCAAGCTTCTACTACTGCTGATTGGTTAACTTTAGAGAAAGTAACTAAAGCTGATGGAACTTATCTTAGAATAAAAGTAATTGAACCAAATGAAACAAATAATGTGAGATATGCTCCCATTAAAATAACTTCTGGTTAGGCTTCAATTGGTACTACAGTTATATAGGATAAAGTTGATGGAAGTATTAGACCTATTATTGATACTGGAACTGCTCCTATTGAACATGAACATGATGTTATTGATCTTCAACCATCTGGAACTGGAACTGGAACTGTAGTAGATGATGGTACAACAAATACCAATATTCCATTACCATCTGGAGAAGAGCCTGAAACTTCTACAATTTGTATATATCCTGGAACCGATCCTATAATTTCTGTTGATACAAATGATTATGGTACTGACGCTCATGGACGTAGAATAGTTCAAGGAGCTAAGATTCATACCAATGTAGCAGGAACTGATTATAGTAATATAGAGAGAGGATAGGGCATTCGTTACGGTAATGTATCTAAAGTAAGGTTAGAAATAAGATATGGAACAGATACTTCCGTATTCTCATTAGATGAAGGTAAAATATATATTGATTATATAAAAGCACCTCAATTTATACGTCTTACACAACAAGAACTTGATTTTACTGAGGATTATTCTTAGGTATTAGAATTTCCTGATTATGTATGTCAAGAGATATTAAATGAGTTGGTTCATATTATAATGGAGAATATTTCAGACTAGAGACTCCAAACACATCCAGTAGTTAGTTAGTCTATTGCTAATCCAGCTCAGGCATAGGCCCCACAAGCAGAGTAGGGTAAATCTGCATAATCATAAAAATTTATAAATTATGTTTAATTTTACAACTTAGACCATTTATAATGAAATTGTAAAACACAATTTAGACACAGATGGAAGAAGAGTTACTAAAGGAGCTAATTTAATTATTGGCGCTAGTGAAGATAAACCATTCGTTAGAATTGGAAATACCAGATTTGATGCCGAACAAATTGAAAGTGTAGAAATGAAGCTTCCTACAAAGGAAAGTCTTGCTTCTGTTACATTCGATTTAGCTCCACTTATTGAAAAAGTATCTGATGAAGATGGTCCTGCTGAAATCACAGGTCGTATCGCTCTCTATATTGGACTTTCAATGAATTCACAAGATTCTTTCTATGCAAACGATTTCGTTTACAAAGGAAAACCTTTCTATGTTGAATTCCCTGTTAAGAAAGCTGACACTGTTGACGTATTAGCAAAGAGAGTTAAGAAGATTGCTGATAAGTTCTTACTTTTCCAATTCGAGGAAAAAGTTCTTGATGTAACTGCTGATGCTTCTGCTGCTGTTGAAGCTGATGCTGGAAATAGCATTGAAGCTGCTGATGCAACTGGAAGCATCGTATTCACTGGAGTAAACGGCTATCAATAGATTAAGAAAGCTGAATTACAGTGGTACAATCCAGAAGCAACTACTGTAGATTGCTGCACAATGGACGGAGATTTTGAAGTATTAGTTACTGGTGTTCCAGTAATTTATACTATCGACGAAACCACTGGACTTGCTAAAGCAGGAGATACTGCTCAGAAACTTGGAGAAGCTGGACCAGAAGATTTAGCAGAGAACGAAGTTCCTATTCTTCCTGGATTAGAAGCATTCGGAGATTATAATTGGATTATCCATAACCTCAGACTTCCAACTGCTGCAAATACCAATTTCTGGTCATTTACAAAGCAGATGAAAGAACTTCCAATTCCTGGACAAGAGTATACTCAATTCATTATCAGAATGGCAGTTAAGAGAGATGGTATTGCAGGAGGAGTTGTAGGACAGAGAGCTGTTTCTGTAACTAATCATGTATTCTATGCAGCTGGTAAACCAACTACAGCTAATACTCCAGCTAAAGAAATTAAAGATGCTATTGATGCTTTAATTACCGGAACTGGTGTTAATGTAAGTACTGTTGCAGATGATACATTGAACGAACCTTATGCAAGTGTTTCTGGAGATTAATTTTTATAAATAATTTCATAGAGCTAGACCGGACCTTAGTGGTCTAGTCTAGCTTTTATTTTTTATACTATGGCTTGGACTTCAATTAAACTGTTAGCTGATGCAGTATTCAATGACGTAGTTAGTGGATTACGTGGATATCACTAGAATATGTCAATGTCTAAAGATCAATTAGAGGAAGAAATAGTGCAAATGAGGCTAGCCGTTATCAAAGAATATATGTTAAAAGGAATATTGCCAATAGATGATTTAGTAGCATCTATTAATTGTGTTCCTGTAGATTGTGATACTTTAGATAAATGTAAATGTAGAGGAACTGTTTGTGGAGATCCAATTGCTCATTTTTAGATTCCACAAATACTATTTGATTTTGGACTCGGCTCTGCAATTAAATATATTGGCTCTTCTGATAGACAACATTCTTATCTTGTATATACAAAATCAATAGATAAAATTAAAAACTACTAGAAATATCGTAAAAGAGGTAAGAACAAACCTTGGGTTTATATTGATGTTACTCCTAATTCTGAAGGGCTATTAGATTGTTATATCTTTGGAGCACCTTTAGTTAAATAGGTATCTGTAACAGCAATATTTAAAGATCCTAGATAGTTAGAAGATTTTTAGTGCGATTGCGATTAGGAAGATGCTATAAATAGCCAAACTATGATGGATGTAAACTTTAATTTCTTAGATATAGTCATAAAAGATAGACTTACTCAATAGAAGTTACGTTACTACAGATAGTATGCTGCTCCTATTCTTCCTAACAATCAGGAATATAATGCTGGATAATTATTATGGATAAAAATAACTTTCACTACGTTGCTGTATTACTTGATTAGTTATATGGTGTTGAGATGGAAGACGAAGACTTAGAGGAAATTGGACTTATTGCTTGGGAGCACATAGGTAATAGAGATGTCAGACTATATAGATATAGTACAACTGTAGATTGTTCTGACAATTCCATAGAGTTGCCTTGTAATGCTATTTCCGTAGAAGCAGTAACAAGTACTTGCGAAGATTGGAATAGAACTACTAATACTTCTGATATGGGAGATATAAATAGTGCCTTCGTCGAAGACTATATAGAAACATCAAAGCTCTTTAAAAGTCCTTATTATATTTCTGGAAAATTATTAAATTATACTCAAACTGGAAGAACTCTATATTTCGGAAGTTCAAATCCTGGAAAAGTAAATGTACTTTATAAAGGAATTGTTGCTGATGATGATGGTCTTCCAGAATTAACAAATAAAGAAGCAAATGCTATTGCTACATATCTTGCATATGTTTAGAAATATAAAGAAGGATTAAAAACTAATAATACAGTTATGATAAATTTAGCTTCTAACTTAGAATAGAAATGGCTTAAACAATGTGATTAGGCTCGTGTTAGTTATTTAAGTTAGAATGATATGAATTAGATATTAAATATTAAAGATTCTTGGAATCGACATTAGTTTGGATACTCTTATAAACCAATTGTATGAAACATTTTGCTTTAGGATGGGCTTGTAACTTAAATGATATTTTTGTTAGATTTCCTTATGAAAAATGTAATAATTTGCTTAGAAAATACAGAACTAAAGCATTAATGAGAAAGAAAGTCAAATAGGTTTTTAGAACAGGAGTAGAAATAATATTAAATGATATTATTGAAAACAATAATACTTTCAAACTCCCTTCATTAGGATATTAGGGTGGAGAGATTCATTTCGAACCTGTTAAAGGAGAGGAATTTAAAGAACTGAGAGCTAAAGGTAAATTTTCAGGAATTGACTTTTTAGAAACATTATTTACTGGATATTAGTTATACTTATATATTCATGGAAAACGAGATAACTTTCTACATAGAAGAAAGATTCCAATATATATGAGTAGATATTATAGAAATAAATTAGAAAATTTAGTAAATAGTGGAAAAACATATTGCTAATGAAACTAACTAATATTAATGATTATGTAAATGAAGTACATGAATTACATCCAGAACTATCGGAATAGGAAATAAAAAGAATTTTAGTTTATGGATGGAAGATGATATTATAGTATGTAAGTTTTGGAAATGACGTTCAAATAGTTTTTCAAAATTTTTTCTTTTTCATTGGAAGAATTCCAGTTTCAGCACTAGCGGCATTTCATACATATTGTCGTAAATTAGCAAGAAGAATACAGTATATGTTCAGGAGAACTAAATCACAGTGGGATGGACATTACTATTTTGCTAGGTCTGAAACTTAGTATATTGAATATTTAGGTTAGAGTAAGAAAAAATATAAAATTTTTTAGAACGTCAATCTTTATAAATTATTAGAAGAATGTAAAATTAGAGAAAGTTACAAGCCTTACATTTTTAGATTATCCGAAGATAAAACGTCTTGGATGTAGAAATTTTATAAAGAGATAAAAACAGATAAAGCAGAATTAATAATTCAAAGAGACCCTTTGAAAATGAAAGATATACTAGTAACATAGAATAAATTTAAATATATATAGTAGTAATATGGAACAAGCGACTAATACATTTAATAAAGGCCTCCAGATGGATACTAATCCTATGATATAGGGAAATGATACTTTAACTGACTGTCTAAACGGTACGTTAATTACTATGGATGGAAATGAGGTCATACTACAAAATGATATGGGTAATAGGAGAGTGGACAATGCTTTTCTCCCGGCAGGATATGAGCCTGTTGGGATAAAAGAGTATGGAGGAATAATATACGTTGCTGCATATAATCCTATTACTAATAAATCACAAATAGGAAGTTTTCCTTCTCCTAAAAGAAGATATAATAATGTAAATGGTGCATGTGATGCTGAAGATTTTGAATCTGTTATATATGGTGATTTTGAATCAATTCCCTTTTTAAAATCTAATGTTTTATTATTTCCTTTTGAAATAATTACTAATGATTAGGGATAGAATAATAATAAGCAAAAAGTTAAAATGCATCCTGGAGATAAGTTTGTTGTAGTTGGTAACTTAAATAAAAATTATTATACTAATTATGATAATATTTCTAATGATAAACTAGCAACTCCAAAAAATAAGCTTTATACATTATCATTAGGAGTATTAAACTCTCAAAATGAATTTGTAGATA
>Ga0310690_10002798_pt1 | contig 27601 bp, 15 predicted proteins | sample AusTroGonzalo_MG_2_FD_207661 | JGI IMG/M metagenome (GOLD analysis project Ga0310690, IMG submission 207661) | Bovine rumen microbial communities from tropical cattle in Woodstock, Queensland, Australia - Gonzalo_04 (v2) (version 2) | ecosystem: Host-associated > Mammals > Digestive system >...
CCATATTCAGCAAAAGCAGCGTTACGCTCCTGATCCTGACCTCCGTCAAATACCAGGCCGTAATCCTCATTGGCATAAATGGCATTAGCCTTATCATTTTTGTTATTAGAGGTAACAACACCATTCTTAAGAGGAATGATACTGTCCTTTCTTACCATAAAGACCTGATAGTCTGTAGAGCCGTCATAAATGTTGGCACCGCTGACAGAGCCTGTTGCAATCTTGTTGAAATAGGTGATTTCCTTAATCGTGTCAACAGCAGTGTTACACCACAGATCCCATGCTTCATTCGGATCTACTCCGTCTTCAACCTCAAAGTTTTGAGTGAAGATTACCTTAGGATCACTAGGGTAACGTACTAAATCTTGGGATACTAAAGGCATAGTAGCCAATAGAGCCCCCGCAAATAAGTAGAATTTCTTCATAAATACAGTTATTAAAAAGGTTAATAATATAATTAGGATTATTTCATATCAAGGGAATAAACCTGTTATCTACTATATAAGGACAAACCCAAAGTTAAACTATAATTGTAAACATTATACCACAAATTAACATTTATTAACCATATTGGAATTAAACCAAGACAGGCGGACTGCATTTGCAATCCGCCTGCCTATTATAGGTTGGCTATTTAATGTTATTTGATAATAACAGTACTAGCCTCTGACTTACCGTTGATGGTAACTATTCTGATCAGGATCTGGCCAGGCTGAGGAGCAGGAACCAGGATTCCGTCAAGAGTAGTGTACTCAACCTTAACCTGAGCAGCCTCATAGCTGTCAACGAATGAGATGAGTTCCTCAAGAACCTGCTGCTCATTCCTTGCTGCAGCTTCATAATCAACACCCTCGTAAGGCTCACTCATGATTATAGCAAAGTTATCAATCATAGCCCATGAATTGACATTAGCCATCTTGATACCCAATGTTACATTGTCACCGTCAGCAACAACGACTGAATCAAGCCACAGGTTAGGCTCTTCTGGACGCGGATGAGTATCTGAACCAATGTTAGTAGGAGCAAGAATTGAGTAAACAGTATCTGAAGTGGTAGCAGAGAAGGTATGCTTATTGTTACCAGCGTCAACTGATACGTTGAAACCAACACCAATACTGTAAACACCGGCAGGCAGGTCCTCAACAGTCTGTGACATGCTTACATAAGCATTCCAGTCCATAGCAAGATATGCATCGAAGATAGGAGCCTTGCTATCATCCCAGGCAGTAGCCTCATTACCTATATGTACGTTACCTCCGTTAGGATTAACCTTCCAACCCGGGAATATATCCTCAGACTCACCGGCTTTTGCCTTCCAGCGATCATGCGGCTCACCCCACTGGTAGTAGTACTTGTCAACCTGGTCATTGGTAAGAGTAGAATAGAGGTTGAAGTTGCGGATAAAGCCTGACAGGTCAAGAGTATCTGACAACTCACCGTTCTCAGCAATCTCCTTATAGATGGCAACCTTGATGGCGCTCTTCAATACATCAGCAAGTTTAAGGTCATCAAATACAAGACCTTCAATTCTTGACTCAATCTCATCTGTTGCATCACCAAAGTCAGCATTCACCTTCTTGGCGAGACGGGCGAGAGACTTGACACGTACTGTTGTAGCGGCCGAAGCAGCGATAAATGCATTGTACTCGTTAACAGCAGCATTCAAATCAGCAATAGCCTTGCTAAGATTATCATCTGAAATAGTGGCAAGATCATCAAACAATGCAAACGCATTATCAAGTTCATCCTGCAGATTAGCATACTCATCAATAGTAGTAGCAGCATTAGGATCATTAACGATATTATCAGCATTCTCAACTGACTTGAAATAATCCTTTGTAAGAGCTCTACGATCATCCATCAACTTACCAACTGAATCCAATTCTGCCTTAACAGCATTGATTTCGTCATCAGTCTGGTCAAAGCACTCATAACCGCCATACATTGAAACATAATAATCCATTGACAAGTAAGCTTCAGTCTGATCATAATCTACACCGTCAAGATCAGAGATAGAATCACCATAAGCCTCTAACTTAGCCTCAAGATCACTGTATGAAGCCCACATTGCATCAACAACACTGAAACGAGCCTTAAGAGCAATGTTTGCTTTGTTGAGGCTGTCTGTTACAGCAGTGTAACGACTTGGCTTGGTGTCATAGAAGTCAACATAGGTATCATAAACAAGTTTGGTTGCCTCATAAGCCTCACCTGAGTACTGATACTCGTCTGCATCAACAATTTCAAAGCTCTTGTCAAGACCTGCAATAGCATCGTTCAGACTCTTAACATAAGGATAACCGAGAGTGAAGTTAGACTCAATGTTCAAATACCACAGAATCTTACCACCCTTGTGGCCACCACCCCATGAACCTTCATTCGGGAGAGTAAGAGCCAACTTATAGGTACCTGCAGCAAGATTTGCAGAAATAGCATAATCCTTAACTTCATCAACCTGACCACCTTCATCTGGCTTGAAACCAGTACCGCCATATGAATTCTTGGCAATTTCAGCGCCGTTTGCATCATAAATGAATACAACCATGTTGGCATCATCATTCCATGAACCCTTCTGGCAACCGGTTACACCAAATGAGAATGAATATGAACCAGGCTCGTCAGCTGTAAATGTAAAGAACAGTTTGCAGCAGTTGTTTGCATTGTTCTCTGCACCGGTGCTTACACCATAAAGACCCCACATGAGACCCTTTTCATATGCACCACTGAATGACTTGATCTTTGCAGCACATCTGTCACCAGAGAATCCTGAGATACCCAGAGTCTTAACATCTGTAGTATAATCATCACTGTCATCGTAATCTGCAAAGTCAATAGAAGCAGCAACATCAGCCATTACGGTCTGACCGAATGAGTAGTCAATAACGGTATTCTTGGCATAGTCAGTACCAAAGCCCTGAATGTTAGCCAGAGTGAATGAGTAGTCACCATCAAGAGCACCGTTCTTGTTTATGTCACTAGCCTGACGGGTAAATGTGAGAATTGAATCAGCCTCGGCACCAGCCTCCTGAGCAGAAGGAATCCAGAACTCCTTGACACCGTCCTTCTCTACTATAAGCAGAGCATACTTTGATGAAGCACCTTCCTCAGGAGCAATCAGAACCGGTCTTGAGAACTGGAACTGAACTGAGTTGAGGTCACCGTCAAGATGGAATGAACCCTTTTCATACTGCAGGTCTGTCAATACAGGAGGCAGGTTCTTCATAGAATAAACGCCCTTGCCAATGTTGGGGTTAGGAGTGGCGATCTCATTTGAGAAGTCATGAACCTTCTTGCCATCCTTGATCCAGTCAGTATTAAGAGCCATCGGGAAATTGCTACCGGTATAGTTAAGACGGAGAGCCTTCTCATCAGGATTCTTGAAACTTACAAGTACTGAATCATAAACATTGAACTTGTTGACGATATACTGTGAGCCGTTAATGGTCGGCTTGGTCCACATGTACATGTAACCGTCATCATGATACTCAGCTGAGTTGATGTCAATCTTATACCACTTCTGGTTTCTAGCGCGGTAACCCAAAACCTCAAAGTACTCACCACTAAGTTCAATTGCATTTACAAAGCTGTTCTTACCGGCCTCAACGGCAAGGTCCTTAAGGTTGGTCTGATAGCCAAAGTCAACACGAATCATGTCATCGTTGTACTCAACACCGCCAATCCATGATTTGGTAAGAGAGATGTTATCAACTGCGAACTCTGTGCTGTCTGATGCGAATGACAGACGTACAAAGAACTTGTCAGGCTGTTTTACGTGCTTAAGAGAATCGTTTGCACCCAGGGTTACGCCTGCAACTGCAAGAGCATCGTCAGAAGGACGGAATGACCATTCTGAACCACCTGCCCACCAATAAGCGGTATAGCAGAAACCGTCAGCAATAGAGTCATTCAGATAGTAGGTCATGAATGTAACCTTCTCCCACTTGTCAAACTCAAAGTCCTCTTTCTTGTACTCGAAAGTAGTATTGTACTCGTATGGGTGATCTGAGCTGCTGTTTGCAACATAACCCATTGAGAAAGGCTTCTCTGAATGGAAATAACCACGCATTACATCTGCATAGAAAGTGGGTTTGGTTTTACCTTTAGCCCTAGCCTTAACATAAAGAGTCAAACGGTATGATGACTCATCCTGAACGTCAAGACCACGTACAAACAGGTTACGACGATAGTTAGGAACTATACCGTCGCTATAGTTTGCAGCACCCTTTGCATCACCTGATGTGTACTGGAAGTAGTATTTACCACCATCCTCACCATATTCAGCGAAAGCGATATTACGCTCCTGATCCTCACCATTGTCAAAGTACAATGTGTAGTCATCAGCATCATAATAGCCACCAGCAATATCACCGGCATCATCAGTTGTCATTACACCGTTCTTCATTAAAATCAGTGAGTCTTTGACAAAAGTCGTATTCCATTCAGCAGCAGCATCTGTGTAAATGGCAATGTTGCTCTCTGAACCTACATGGTTAATGTAGGTAAGCTGACGAAGGGTGTCAACAGCTTTGGTTGACCACTGTTCCCAGGCAGCATCGGCATCAAGACCGCCGGTTGCTTCAAACTTCTGGGTAAACATGACCTTCGCATCATCGGGAGTACGAACGACTGTCGCCTCTTCCACCTGAGCCATAACGCTGGCAGGTAATGCCAACATTAAGATTCCAGTCAAAAATAAGTCTCGTTTTTTCATAAAAATAAAGTTTAAATTGATAATTAGGTTGAAAAAAACTTTTTTTCCTTTTTAGATTAATAACTAAATTTTCTATCTCAATATTTAATCCTCTCCCACAGCCGTAATCCGGCTGCGAGAGAGAGATTGAATCAATAATAAATTGACGTGTTCAAACGCAGGAACCAACTCTGCGGGAACAGGTCCTCATCACCATCATCACCCTTAAGGGTATTATAGAGATCACTGCCACGGCCAGCAAAAGGATTAGCTGTAGTAGCATCATCCCTTGAAGCAACTCTGTCAGCAAAGAACGCCTTGTCAAACTTTATCTGCTCTTCACTCAGATCAGGTTTGGCAGGATCATATTCACCTTTATCATATGAACGGTGCATTGAGATTCTCATAAGGTCACCAAAACGATAACCCTCAAAGCAGGTCTCAAGTGCCATTTCATCAAGAATCATCTCCTCAACCCTACGGATTGTGTCAATCACGCTGTTACCAACGCTCTCTGCAGGATCAAGAGTAATCTTATAATACTTGTTCATGGCAGCATCACCGGATCCGCGTGAATGGATACCCATATTGACGCCTCTGGAGTTGTTGTCATTTGAAGCAGGTCTTACATAATCAGCAGCAGACGGATTGTTGGGATCATTATTGATGTTTATCTGATCCGTAACAATCTGGTAGCGCACTGTATCGAAATAGTTTATCGGGAATACAATACCCAGTGCCGTTGCTTTGTCCTGTTCCGTCAAGTTAATTCTCTCTAAAATAAAACTTTCAGTAAGGCCGTTCTTGAGTACTGCAAATGCCATATTTGGTAAGCCAGCTCTATTCAGGGCCTCAGCAAGCCTCAAATATACGACATCCTTTCGATATAAAGAAATTTTTTCTGAATTAATTTTCTTTAACGTTTGACGGGACGTGTTTTCAAGCAATGATTTGATGTCTTTGGCATTGGCTGCCTTGACCTCAAAGATTGACTGTAATCTCAAGTCACCGCGCAACAGAGGATTGACCTGCATACCCTCAGGATCAGACATATACTCGGCAACGGAAACACCGGTAAGAGGTCTGATGTTATGATAGCAGTATACCTGACGCTGGCTAAGACTTGCCATGGCATTTGACCAGGTAAGTTGCGGATAGTAGCGGTTCTCCTCAGTTGAGTTGAATATGTCTGGCAACTTGCTGGTTACGCCTGCATACTCTTCGGATGCCATGGGAATATAGGTAATAGGCTTGGCGTTTGTACCGAAGTTTGAAGCATAGCTGTCTTCACCTAACTTGGTGAATGTAGTACCGTTCCACAGAATCATACCGGTTCCTGTGCTGACAGTATTAAGGATATCTGCCTGATTGTTGAAATAAAGGTAATCATGATAGTACTTGGCAGCCTTTTCAAACTGCTCTGACCAGAGATAGAGGTCACCCATGATCAGACGTACCGGAATGAGAAGGTCCTTTGAATCATGTTTCTGTGATTTTGAACCCTCATCATTGTCATCACCACCAAGACTGCCATAGTTGAGAAGCTTGTAATCAGGATATCTGTTCTCATTTTTTTCAAACTCAACCAAAAGTTCCTTTGCAAGAGTCTTGATATCCATCAGTCTGAAATTTCCATTGGTAGCCTCATCACCGCTGGTGATAGGTTTGTCTACATAATAGACACGACCGTAAATCTGAGCCATCTGCAGATATGTCCATGCCCTGTAGCAGAGTACGGGAATATACTCCTTGAGGAATACGTTCTTACCGTTTGAATAGAGGGTGGTATCAACATTTGCAAGGAAATAGTTGCAGTTGTTTATGACAGCATAATAATCAATCGGACGATTATACTTGTTGTCAGCACTCAGATTTGCAAAATCATAATTGTAAAGTTCTTTAATCTCAGGAGACGGATTCTGATTTTTGGTGGTTACAAGATCACCACGAATCTCTCCCAAAAGAACGGTACGGTCAGCTATCTCCTGTATCTTCTGGATTATACCCATTACTGAGTAAACAGTATCCTGGGCAGTCATTTCATGACCATAATCATAAGTAGTGGAATCAACCTTGAGCATATCCTCACAAGAGGAGATTCCAGCCGTAAAGATAACGGCCAAGGCTAAAGTGAATATTGTTTTTGCTTTCATATTCAAACAGTATTATAGATTAATCTTCAATCCAAGCGAGAAATTGGTGGACTGGGGTAACAGTCCGCGGTCAATTCCACGGGTAAGGATATCATTGCTAGTAGAGAACTCAGGATCAGAACCGAGATACTTTGTCAGAGTAAACAGATTGTTGGCTGAACCCCAAATGGTAATACCCTGCAGATAAGTCGTAGCCATAGGAATCTTATAACTCAAGGTAACGTTCTTTAAACGCAGATATGAGCCATCCTCAATCCAACGGTCTGAGAAACGTGAGTTTCCGTGAGGATCACCATAAGAAAGTCTGGGTATATCCGCAATCTGACCCTCGGTAGCCCAACGGTTGGTAACAGCAACTGTCTGATTCATGAAGCGTGAACCACTCTCAAGAATCATACGCTCATAGTTATAAATATCACCTCCCAATGAGTATGTGAATGTTGCACTCAAGGTAAAGTTACTTACGCTCAACTTTGTAAACAGACGGCCGTAGAATTTAGGATTGGGATCACCAATCTGAACCATATCCTTACTGTCAAGGATTCCGTCCTGGTTTGTATCAACAAAACGGACATCACCACCAACAGGAAGAACATCGCCATCAACGGTATTGATCTTGTAACCGGCCTTAACAGCTTCTTCAGTAGTAGCAAATACTCCATTGGTCTTATATCCGTAGAATATTCCAACGGGGCTTCCCTCCTGAGTCCTGATTGTAGCATCAAGGTAGGTGTTGTTCAAAGCTCTGCCATCAGGCAACTTTGTAACCTTATTGGTATAGTGACCTATACTTGCGCCAGCCTCCCACTTAACCATGTTGGTATTTATGAGTTTGCCGTTGAGAACAACGTCAAAGCCAACATTTGACAGAGAACCGCCGTTGCTCCATGAGTTTGGAATACCGGTCAGATATGACAGGCTGCTTATGGAGAGCAGGTTGTCCGTTACGCTGTAGAACATATTGGCTGAGAGTGACAGCTTGTTGTTGAACATATTCATATCCAATCCTGCCGTGAGTTTCTTGGTAGTCTCCCACTGCAGTGAGTTGTTACCGATATTGGAGAGTGCAACACCCTGCATCTGAACAACCTTTACAGGATAGAAATAGGTCTTGGCTGCAGAATCATCAAATCCGTCATTACCTGTCAGGTCAAATCCTGCATTCAACTTAAGGTAGTTAATCATAGGAACCTTAAACCAGGGCTCTGAAGATACTATCCACGAACCTGAGATTGAAGGGAACAAGCCCCATGGCACACCGAACAATTTGAGTCCGTTGGATACATCACCTCCGAATCTGGATGAAGATGAGATACCCAAAGCAGCTGAAACGTAGTACTTCTCACGATAGTTGTAGTTACCCTGAGCCCACCAGGTAAGAGAGATGTCAGTAGCATCACTACCGTCAGTCTTCTTGAACTTGAGGGAGTTAGTCATGTTAGGAGTCTTATCGTTACCGGAGTTGTATCCCTCCATTGATGTAAGTATCATGGAGTTGTTTATGTAACGGAAACCAGCCTGGGCGTTAACGTCATGAGCCTTGAAACGACGTGCAAATGACAGATATGTATCACTCATAAAGCCGTCCTTCTTGGCGTTCATTGCAGAAACCTTATTCTCAACGGTACCAATTCCCTCAATCTTGAACTTAGGTGTTCCTTTAGTGGGAATAAAGTAGTTCTCATCAGCATTTGCAAGGGTATATGTGAAATGCTCTGAGAGTGAGAAATAACGGTTAAAATCCCACTTGGGGGTAACAGACATGGTTATGAGACGGTTACCGAAAGCGTTCTTGTTGATACCTTCACCATCAACCAGAATTGCAAGCGGATTGGCAAGTGAAACCTCAGTTCCGATTACCTCATCAAGATAGTTATCCTCTTTTGCAATGAACTGTGAAATCATGTGATTCTTGTCATACTCATAAGGAGCAAGGAACGGAGCCTTGATAAGTGACAGGAATGCGGGTGAGTTGATCATTGTATTGTCAATGTCAGCGGGAACGCCGTCATCACGCATGTTACGGTTTACATCACTGTATGAAGCATCAAAACGCAATGACAGGTTGTTGCTCAGAATGATGTCTGAGTTCAGACGCAGGCTGAACCTGTCATAACTGTTGTTCTTGATTGTGGCATCACCCATGGCGTAACCTACGGAGAGGTTATAGTTGGCAATGTCATCACCACCCTGAACGTTCACGTTGTAATTCTGAATGAAAGCGTTCTGGTAAGATACGTCTTTCCAGTCTGTATCATTGTGGAACTCCTTATAGTAATAATAGGAATCATCAGTCTGAAGGAACTTGAAAGTATTGATCTTGGCACCGGTGCTACCCAGAAGTTCCGAAGCATAGTTCCTGTACTCTGATGCGTTCATCATGACAGGAGTCTTGGGAATGAGCTGGAAATTACCTGAAAGATTTACATCAATCTTGGTAGCCATACTCTTGTTACGCTTGGTGTTGATGAGAATCACACCGTTGGCACCCTTAGGACCGTATATGCCATAACCGTTTCTGATCACTGAAACAGACTCAATGTCCTCAACCGGAATGTTGGCAAGAATATTGTTGTAAAAACCGGAGTGCATTGAAACATCCTCAAAACCGTTATCCAGAAAGACACCGTCAAGTACGATCAAAGGCTGAGTATTGATATTGAGAGAACTGACACCGTCAATCTGCATGTCAATGCCTACACCAATCTGACCTGAACGGGTAAGAGAATATACACTACCCTGAAGTGACTGCTGAATCTGGTTGTCAACAGATAAATCAGCATTTACACCTGAAAGACCTGCCACAACAGAATTGGAGCCTGTTGTCTTACCGGAGTAAATTTCAGAGAATTCATCAGAATACATCTTGACATCTATTCCATCCTGACGACCGTTGAGAGAACGTACAATCGTATTGCACCCCTCAAGAGAGAATGTAAGTGAAGCAACGTACTCAGGAACCCTGAGAGAGTAGGTTCCATTCTCCTTGGTCATTGTGGAGTAAAGTGCATTATTATAGGCCTGCACCTTGACACCGGCCATAGGTGAACCCAAAGCTGCATCAGAAACATAACCCGTGACTACAACCATCCCGTCAGAATCGTTGTTCTGCGCCATAACAGGAGCCGAGCAAAAAAGTAAACTGATCAGCCCCAAAGGTAATAACCTTCTTTTATTCAATATATTCATATCTCTTTCTTTTTATCATTCAAAAACAGGTTCCAGAATGATGCAGTCCAACCACAGTTCACCGCTGTTCTTTGTTGCATCCATTGTAAGACTCTTAACCTTGATTCTTAACCTTGCCTGATTCTTGCTGTCCTTGTCATAGTTGCAAGCCGGAATATCAATCACACATACCTGAACAGTATCTATCTTTGATATGTCATTCTTAAATTCTTCCTGTTCATAGAACGGATACTCATCAATATCACGCATACTGGCATGAAGTGTATCCGGCATTGCCTTATCACCGGCATAAAGAATATCAGCAGCAAAAACGTTTTGCTTGACAACCTTCTGAGCGGTATCAGGGAAAATTACGAATTTAACCCTGTACTTACCCTTAAGAGTGTTTCTGATCTTGAATTCAGTCTCCCACTGAGGTTTACTGTCCTTAGCAGCTATTCTTGCAGCAAATACATTGGTAAGTTTCTGGCCCTTGACACTAGAGATATATGCTCTGTTGTGAAGGATTGCAGTATTGTCATAATCGTCATATTCCTCAGCCTCAAGCTTGAGTACCCTATTAAAGGTGGTGGAATCATTAAACGGCCACTTGTCAACAATATAAATCATACCGTTACTGCACTTTATGGAGTCATAACTCTTAAACAGGCCATCATACGGTTTGTCATATACATTGTAACGAACCCTGTTGCGCAAGTTGTAGTTACGGCTGTAGGTTGTGGAGATAACGGAATCTTTTTTACTGAGCTGAATCTTGTCATTCATGTTAAAGAACATATCAGTCATCAAAGAATATTTGGTGTAGAAGACCTGCAATGAATCAGGATCTGTCTCTACCTTACCGTATTCAAAGAACTTTGAAACTGAATCATACTCCTGATTCCAAAGTGCGGGGAGAGGAAGAACCATATTATAGGTACTGTCTTCTTCACTAATGTCACCGAACTTGTCAAGCAGGATACTCTTTCTGATAATGACAGAGTCAACATACTCCATTACACCGGTAACAGGGTTGATACCTGATGCAACACTCTTGAGTTCATCAATCTTCTCTTCTGTGTATTTGTCAAAGAAGTCACCCAAGACAGGGCGGTAATCATAAGTCACTTTCTTACCTTCAGACTTGATGTCATGTGAGTTACGTGTAAGGTACTCAAAAATGGTAGGACGGTATTTCAAACAACCGTTAAGAAGGTGAAGTACACCGTTCTTGCAACGGATATTAATGGTATTGGCTCCTGTCATGTAAGGAACTCCGTCTATACCGTCCTTGCTATTCGCATAAGTCTTATTGCTCATCATGACCACATCTTTATCAGTGTATGATGAAACATTGTAACTGAAACGGGCAATGTGGTTCTGAATGAATTCCTGACCGACACGCTTATTCTCAGTATAGGACTTTTCGTCTTTCTTATATTTTACCCAGTCATCATCATCGACTGATGAATCAAGAGGAAGCCATACTGTAATGAACTGGTCATCGCTAAGCAGATCCCAGTATGTATCTGAGGTCAGCTTGTCACCGTTGAACATATATGTGCTCTGCAACGCATCAATGAAATTCTGTGCGTCGGGAATATTCTGAATAGCCTCTGCTATGGTTATCAGTTCAGTGCCGTTAAAACTTGAATCATTCTTATAATGATCCATCCAATCACTGCAGGAAACCAGAGTGAGGACAGTTGAGACCACCCAAACGGATTTACTTAATGAATTGAAATATCTTTTCATATTGCTCTGTTTTTTTTAGTTGTTACTCCGCCTTCTTTATGAATTCGTCCTCAACATATACCGGATTCTGCTTGAGTTTGTCATTAATCTTGATCTCATCCTTGTAAATGGGGAAGAAGAGAGCATTAAGATCAGTCATCTTGATACGAACGGCATTACTGCTGCTTGAATCAAATTTCTTTTCAATCTTTTTCCAGAGATAAGATGTATTACCGTCACGCAGTGACTTGCGTGAAAGGTCAAACCAACGCTTACCCTCAAACATAAGTTCACGACGACGCTCGTCAAGAACAAGTTCCTCCATTGCGTCCGTACTGACTGCATACTTGTTGTAATCAAGATAGTCAGCAGCACTGTAACCGCCACCTGAATACCATCCGAGAGCACGTCTGTTAACAGCATCAACAAGATTGAAGGCAATCTTGAAAATAGAGTCACGCTGAGTACTTGTAGACTCACCATACAACTCCTTAGCCTTAAGAACCTGAGCCTCGGCTGCCATAAGCAGTACATCAGAATAACGGTAGATTATCCAGTTAGGCTCAGAACTGTTACGAACTGAATGCTTGAATTTTCTCGACTGGGTTACATCAAGTGAACCGCTCGTCAAGTCAAACTCAAGAGACTCATACACGTATTTTACGATATAGTCATCATCAGACTTTGCAGAACGTATGTTCTGGAAGTAACGACCGTCATATTTCTGAATCCAAATATCCTTTGATGCCATCTTGGAGCCCTTCAGATAACCGCCGTTAAGTTCTTTCTTGCTGTAGAAATCACCAACGAACGGATTGCTGATACCTGAACCGTAAGGCAACTCAAAAAGGGTCTCAAAGGCATTGCCTGAACCGAATATCTCAGAATAAGAATAACCCATTCTGGCACCGCTTGCGCTCTGGAACATCTCTCTTAACAGAGGATAACCGTTATAAAGGTCAATCATACAAGCTGTACCGTTCTTTTCAAGGTCCTCATTGTACTCCTCAATCTTTCTCTTGGTAACATCGGCACAACGATTGATAACGCTGTCCCACTCACCTTTCCAAAGATACATATCAGCAAGCATGGCATTGATGGCAGCCTTGGTGAAACGTGAGGTGTTAGCCAGTTCCGTAGGATACTTGTTAGGAGCATAAATCTTTATCCCTTCAAGATCCCTGATCAATGAATTGAGAATAGTATCAAAACTGGTCTGTCCGATAAAGAAATCCTTGGTATCATCAATTGAAGGCTCTGTAACATAAGGTACATCCTTATATGCACGGATAAGATACCAGTAAGCCATGCTACGGATGGCAATGGCTTCAGCCTCATTGGCCTTAAGCTCACCATATGAGTAGTTAGGATCATTCTCCTGAACAGAAGGTGCAAAGTGAAGCACCGTGTTGGCACGGTTGATCACATCATAGAAACATTTGTACTTTACATAGTCATTGGTTGACAGAATGTCATCCTCAAGTATCTGCTCTATGGATTCAGGAGTACCGCTGCCAGCAATGACGTTATCTGAACGCAACTCGCCCCAGACAAGCATACGCTTTGCGCAATCATCGCTTTCAAGTGCTGCGTAAGAACCCAAAAGAACGCTCTCCACATCATTCATATCTGTCCAGAAGTTCTCAAGCACGATGTCATTAAGAGGCATCAGAGTGAGGAAATCCTCGCACGATGAAACTGACAGTCCCACCAGAATAATGCAAATCAGTGATTTTATCTTTTTCATAATTGTCTGCGTTTAAAGATTAGAACTGTACTGAAACGCCGAATGTAACTTGTCTGGAACGAGGAGTCTGTGCTCTATCCATTGCAACACTGCCAGCACCGGCGCTGACCTCAGGATCCATACCGGTATACTTGGTCCATACAAGAACGTTGTTCAAGTTCAAATTGAAACTTACACCACCCAAACCGATCTTCTTGGTGATCTTTGGGTCAAGTGAATAGTTGAGAGCCGTGAAATTCCAGCGCAGGAATGAACCGTCCTCAACATAGCGGTCACTACCTAAGTAGTTACGACCTGCCTGATAGAGAGCACGAGGCATGATGGTCTCGTCACCCTCAACACGCCAACGCCAGTTGATAGCGGCTGAAGTGTTGTTGGTGTTGTACATACACTCAGCATCCATACGTGAACCGTTCACGATCTTGTTACCCCAACGGAAGTTGAACTGGTTGTTCCAGGACAGACGTCCAAGTGACATACGAATGCTGAAACCACCATTGAGTTTAGGCAGAGAACTACCTAAGTAAACAATATCAAGCTCATTGATGTTACCGTCATGGTTGATATCCTCATAGATGGCATCACCTCCCTTGAAAGTAAGTTCATGGGTTGTACCCCAAGCAAACTTCATGGGTTTGGACTTACCCTTCTGGTTGAGGATTACCTCACCGTTCTCATCGCGGACTACAGGAGCGTTGGGACCCTTTACGCCGGGAACCTCAACAGGCCAGTATTCAGTGTACTGATATACACCTAAATACTTGAAACCGTAAATTGAACCGAATGAGTTCTTAAGGGCTACATATGACAGGTAAGAACCGTTGTTGTAGTCAAAATCCTTGTTCATCTTTTCAAGCAGGGTAGGATTGAGTTCAAGGATCTGGTTGGTGTTGTCAGCGAATGAAATGTTACCGCTGATATTGAAATCCTTACCCATTATCTTGGCTGAATAGATTCTGTTTGCATTCAGGCTGAACTCCCAACCTTCATTCTTCATAGAACCGTCATTAACATATGAGAGTGACTCAAATCCTGATGATGAAGGTATTGAATAACCGTTGTTCAGCATCTTGGTTGTGGTACGGGTATAGATATCGACATTCATGTTCAGTTTGTCCTTGAACAGACCAAAGTCGAAACCTAAGTTCCATGATTCCGTCTCCTCCCACTGCATGGTACTCATCCTGATGTTTGAAGGATAAATGGTAGAAGTGCTCAGATATGACTTACCGCTTGAATACTTACTGTAGAACAAACCGTCACCACCTGGGGCGTTACCTGTAATACCCCAACTCAAACGGGTAGCCATCATGGTAAGCAGACCTGACTGACGGAGTCCGTCAAACCACTTTTCATCACTTACGTTCCAACGTCCTGAGATGGCAGGGAATGTTCCCCAACGTGATGCATCACCAAAACGTGTATTACCGTCTGAACGTGAAGTGAAGTCAAATGAATACTTACTCTTATATGAGTAGTGTGCAGTAAATGTAACGTTCATGCTACGGCTACGGTTTGCACCGGTACTCATGTCAGGATTGTTACTGGGAACTGCAGTTGATTCAAAGTAACCCGGAACCTTGCTCACACCTGAACTCTGGCTCTTACCATTGCTGGTGTTGAGCTGATATCTTACCATTGCCATGAATGAATGGTTCTTGTTCTTGAGGTGAGGAATAAAAGTCAGAGAATGGGTTGTACCGATTGAAGAGTTCTTGTTTGAACTCTCGGTCTTCTTGTTGGCATTGCCGTCAGACCAACCGTTACGCGCGAGCAATGAAGGTGAATAGCTTTCATTGTTGCTGTTTGTAACACCGAATGTGATACGGGCGTCATAGGTAAGTCTGGTCTGATCATTCTCAAGGCCCAGAAGGTTATATACAATCTGGAACTCAGGATTAACGTTCAGAGATGTGCTGTACTGTTTCTTGTAGTCAGCCTCTGCCAACGGGTTGATATCGGTGGGCAGTTCCTGTGACTGAGTGGTAGGAACAATAAAGTAATCATCTGTGGGGTTACCCTGACGATCCTCATAATAGATTGCCAAGTTAGGCATCATCTTCATGGCTGTGCTGATAGCCGCTGAATTCTGCTTGTTCTTGGTGTAAGTCATTGAGAAGTTGGTAACAACCTTGATACGGTCAGAAATGAAGTAGTCAAATGCTACACGTGATGTGAAACGGTTCATCTTCTGGCCTATTACAGAACCTGTCTGGGTATCAAAACCTGCAGATATACGGAAGTTAGCCTTGTCACCACCACCGGATACTGAAACGTTGTGTGACTGCTGGATACCGAATTTCTTAACCTCTGAAACCCAGTCTGTGTTGTTGTTGTACATTTCATAGAGAGGCTTTGACTCATCATACTGAATCTCCCAGATCTTGTCAGTCTTGGTATCATTCAGTTTCTCATTGAAGAATGCCTCCTTAAGGAACATGGTGTACTCATCACCTGTAAGCAGTTGGTAACCCTCCGGCTGCCAGGTTCCGTTGAAACGGTATGAGTAGTTTACGCGTGTCTTACCACGTGAACCACGCTTGGTCTTGATTTCCATTACACCGTTTGTACCGCGGGCACCCCAGATGGCTGTTGCGGCAGCATCCTTAAGAACTGAGATTGATGCGATATCCTCAGGATTGATGTTAAGCAACTCAGATACCTTTTCAGTATCCTGCGAGTTGTTTGTAAAGTCAAAGTTGTTCTCAAGGTTGGAGTCTACCTGCCAGATATTTCCGTCAACTACGATAAGCGGGTTGGCATCACCGGTAAGGGTAGCCACACCACGAAGGTGCATTGTTGAACGTGCACCAAGGTTACCTGAGTCAAACACGATATCAAGACCGGTGATACGTCCCTGAAGAGCCTCATCGACTGTGGTTATACCAAGACCCTCAAACTCCTCCATATTGATAGTCTGGACTGAATTTGAAGCCTCACGCAAAGGAATTGGAAGACCCGATGTCTCCTGCACGCGCTCAGCAGTGATTTCAACGGTCGGAAGTTCTCCCTGATCCTTCATCTTAATCTCATAATAGAGTTTGGTGATAGGAATATCTACTGTCTCATATCCCACGTATGTGATCTGAATCCTGTCCTTAGGATTGACCAGACGGAAAGAGAAGTTACCTTCAATATCGGTAATAGCATGCGCTACAATACGGTCAGCCGCATCCCTCTCAGTCACGTTCACCATCATCATAGGGCCTTCATTGTCCTCAATGACACCACTGATGACATCGCCGGCTTTCTGAGCGTAAAGTAAGCCCGGAAGAGAAGCCACTGCCAGAGCAAAAGCAGCTCTTGAAAATAATTTATTGTTCATTGTCATTTGATTTACTGAATTAGGTTAACGTCACGTTTCAGAATAGAGGGATGAACCAGAGGTCCGTCAATCTGATGAATAACCACATATGATGACGTTTCAATCTTAGAACTGAAAGTGGTCATTGCGGTAATTGAACCCTGATTGTACTCATATTCACGGCACATTATATTATACAACGGCTCAGCCGTTGGGCCTGTGCTGGTATTTGTCAGAACCTTGCGTGGGTTAGGATCGGTCTTTGAGAGACGGACACGAATGTCAGTACCACCAGAAACCTCAAGTCTGGTAAACTGGCCCTCATCCATGAATGCAGTCTCGTATGCAGCCCACTCAGCTTTAACGGTTGCACTTTCCCAACCTGCATTGAAAGGAGCGTTGACATAAACTGAATTATCCTGAATGTGGAACTTGAGGAAATTCTTAAGCCTTGCACGTTCATAATCCAGCAGATCCTTAAGATAGTCTCCAGACTTTACTTTTGTATTGTCTATGAATACCTTTTGTATGGAATCATTCGGAACAGGATATCCGAATTGAGCTGTCAACTCTATCAATTTCTGCTTATACACTTTTTCTGCCATACCCTTAGTCTTACCCTTGTTGGGCAGAGTATCCAGGATTGACTTTTCAATCAATGCGTAATTGCTTGCAATTATGTCAAGTGAATCATCGCTATAAATCACACCGGCCTTAAGCAGTGCATCCAAGGACTCGTTTGTAGGAACATACAGGGTATAGTGATATGTATTCAACGTAGAGATACACCTGTCAGAACCTATGGCATGTGAATTTGAATTCGTTGCGAACAGAGGTTTGCCATCCTTAGGATAAACGGGTTTCTTGGCAGAATTCTTTGCCAATGAGTTATTCAGACGTCCCTGTGACCTTACCATCAGCTTATAGAATGTCTTGAACTCAGGATAGTTGAGTGTGTCAGAAACGATATCATAAGCAGATTTGCGTGAAGTGAAGAGAGGTCTGTCAATAAGGTAGGTTCTACCGTTACCACTCTTACTCAGGTCATAACGTCTCAAGACCTTGACATTTTCATTATGTTCAATCTGCCAGCCACCGGCAACTTCCATCTGAGCCAAGTTGGCTTCAACATCCAAGTTAGGCACAGTCTTGATGCGGACAGTTCCTCTACCCTTGGTCTGGAAATAACGGTAGCCGTTCATATCCAAGCCAACGCTGACGCTATCACTCTCAACGTCGGTTGTTATGATATGGTAGTCGAGCAAGTCACCAAGACGGTTCATTATGATCTGGCTCTCAGTAGTCTCAGAATCATTCAGCTTTTTGGGAGCAGTATACTGGAGATGCTGCAGTGAAGAACCTATGATCTTGTTCTGGTCAGGATCATAATTGTACCAGTCTGCAACGATAGTCTTAAGTGACGGATCATATGCAAATACTATTGCGTGCATATTGCCTCCTGCATTGGCAAGCGGGAATGAAACCGGATCGATCCAAACCATCTTGTTAGGCATCTCAGCATCATTCTGGTCTCTGATGACAGGAACAAAGAAACTGTAAGTTGAAACCATTGAGTTCAGGTAAGCACTGAATGAGAGTGTCTTGTTCTCAATGGCCATGTTGATGATATCAAGCTTGTCATTAACAAGGGTAGGATATGATACGGAACGGTAAGCGGTAGGAGCATATACCTTATTAGTAAAATATATGGCACCGTTGCAGCACATCACAACTGAGTCTATTGATTCAATTGCAGCTTTGATTCCGCCCTGACCCTCAAACATCGGGTCATTGGCATCATTCAGCACACTTTCAAACTTGCTGGGAACAGAACCTACAAGTGAGTAAAGCATATTGTTGTTGAGCAACTTTGATATTACCTTATAAGGTATGGAGTCCATATCATCAGCTACCCAATCCGGGTGAGCCATCATCTCGTTAACATCTCTATCCTTGTAAATCTTCTTACCGTATCTCTCACGCAGAGAAACGCCAGCCTCCTTGAGCCACCATTCGCTGATAGCCTCATCTGTAGGAACGAGCATAACTGCCATATTGTGCTGGAGTTGCTTGGCATTCTCCTCACTTGAACCTGGAACAGCAGTGAAATACTCATTCCATCCCGGATCAAAGCGGAGTGCTGACTGCTGCTCGTCAAACGGAGTTCCGTCAGGAAGATCTGTGAGAGGAACTATACCATCAGCGTAATCCTGGTTGTTCTCTGAGAAATAACGCTTTACATAAACTGCAGAATTAGGATCCTCAAGAGCTTGGATAAGCGCCGGACTTGTAAGGTAACCGTCCTGAATAAGCTGTCTTACCTCGGCTGTCTTTGAAGTATTTGCATAAGGAGCAGAGAATCTTTCTAAGATAGAACTGTAGATTGAGGATTTTTTCTGACTGGGTGCACTTGACAGATACTCAGCCATGTTTGGAAGCAGATAAACCACATCACTCATTACGTGAAGGAATCCGTTGAAACATTTCTTGTTCTGGAAGGCAATTCTGATACCGTTAACGCTGGCCTCATTCGGGTCACGAGCGGGTCTGCCCGTAGGATGAAGCAGCGGGTAGTCACCCTGGTTGAAAAGGAAATCGTAGTCAGAATCCTCCAACTTGTTCATCTCAAGGAACTTATTTACAAAGAACACGATTGGGCGGATAGTACCATCCTGAAGGATAGGAATACCGGCGGTCTTATCGCGTACATTATCCCAATAAGGATTGTGTTTGGGATCAGGCAGATCTGACACCTGATAGATTGGAATGGAGTCAGTGTACCTTGAAGCTGAGATTCTTCTCATACAGTTACCGACAACGGGATCAGTCTGGTCATTACCACCTGTAGTGGAAAGGGCTGCTACCTGATAAACGTTGTTCAGCATGGAACCGTTGAGAATCATCTTCATTTGGGCAATGCTGAGTTCACTGAAATTCTGGACGCCTGAACCGTCAGCTTTTCTGAACGGGCAGTTGTCACCAAAAAATCTTTCGAAGGCTGCATCATCGGCAACAAACAGGGTCTTACTGCCGGTTTTGTCAAGTACCTTCTTCTGATCAAGGGTATCAATCAACTTAACGTAGTAATTGAAAGTATACCCCTCAAAACCTTCTTGCAAGGTTTGATAAATACTGGTACCGAGCCATTCAGGGAAATGGGTGTCAAGATCATAATCCGGTTTGCAGGACGAAACTCCAAACAATACCGAAAGAGAAAAAACGACCAATCCCGCCAGACCTGAACGGTTCGTCAAAGAATTTGATTTTTTCATTTAATTGGTTATTTTGATTATTATTTGATTCTTAGTCACCTTGGGAGTCAGTCTATTCCCTCAATTGTCTTGATGCGTCCCTCTGCATCATACTCAAGTTCACATACCTTGAGACTACGGAGCCATGATTTGCCGCCTGAAGGAACACTGTCATGATGGAACAGATACCATTTACCCTTATATTCAATAATTGAATGATGGGTTGTCCAGCCCACAACGGGAGTAAGGATTACACCCTGATAAGTGAACGGGCCGTAAGGGTTGTCACCGGTTGCATAGCACAGGAAATGGCTGTCACCGGTTGAGTATGAGAAATAATATTTGCCTTTGTATTTGTGCATCCATGATGCCTCAAAGAAACGATGGGGATCATCAGCCTTGAGGGGGTTGCCGTTTTCATCAACCACCAGGATTGGACGCGGAGCCTCTGCAAAATTCAGACCGTCCTTGGTCAGGCGTACGCAACGGCTTGGAAGAGCATCCTCCTTGCCCTCGGGCAGGTAGGGAGTCTCCAGATGGATGTTGTCTTTGTAGCGCTGAAGCTGTCCGCCCCACAGACCGCCGAAGTATACGTAAACCTCACCGTCTGCATCGTCGCGGAAAGCGCACATATCGATGCTGTAACTGCCGGCTACCGGCGCAGGATTGGGGATGAAAGGACCCTCAGGACGCTGAGCAATGGCCGTACCCCAATGGAACACGTCATTGCGGTCCTTCATGGGGAAATACATGATGTAACGCTTTACTTTCTTGCTGAAGCCCATACCCTGGGACTGCTCTTCAGCATTTGTAGGAACCTCTATCTCATATTCCTGAACATCGCAGTCCCAAAGTTGGCGACCTGCCCAAGGAATATCTTCAAGGCCAATTACCTTGCCATGGTCAACTACCTGACCATTCATAACATCATCAGTGGAAAGGACATGATAATCTTTCATCACGTACTGGTCACCGTTGTCATTCTCGACATTCTCGCATTCCCAGTCGTGTGAAGGATAGATGTAAACTCTGCCATTGAACACATGTACAGAGGGATCTGCCATGTAATCGGAGGGGAACAGATAACGTTTCTTCATAAGTTCATTGGTTAATATATTATTATTAAAATTTTCAGTTAGCGGCCAAAGTTAACCATTTTTTTGCTTGGAAATACTCTTAAGGCAATTTTTTTATTAAAAAAGGCGCAAAAAAATAAAAACGGCCGGCTTGGAAGCCTAAAAAAAGAGAAAAGGCGCCTCAGCGCCCTCTCACTAAAAGCCTTCCTTGACTATCTTCACAGACAATCGGAATAATTTCCACGAAAGTCAATTACTAACCAAATATGTGCATGAAAACTTATGGCACAAAGGTAGTGGTAAAGTTTTTTCTGCTGTTATCACGACGTGCCTTACTGATTAAGATTTGTGCCATATTGCGGGCAAAATGCTATTCTGAGCAGGTTTTGACGTTTCGTGAACATTAAAAATTGTTTCAGAAGAATTGTCATAAAACATCTGACGCAAACAAAAAGAAAAAACGGGAGAAACAACCTCCCGTTCTTGCTGTCGTACCCGGATTCGAACCAGGACAAACAGAACCAAAACCTGTTGTGCTACCATTACACCATACGACAATCGCCTTATAACCCAATGGGCGTGCAAAAGTACTAAAAAATCTCTTTTACTCTGCGATGAGCAGATAATAATTCTTCTTTCCTCTCTGAAGAACTATGTAACGTCCGTCAACAAGATCTGCATCAGTTATGGCGCGGGAGTGGTCATAAGTCTTTTCCTTGTTGATTGAAACGCCACCGCCCTGCATCATTTTCCTGGCCTCGCTCTTTGAGAAAAAAACCGGACAAATGTCTGTCAGGAAATCAGAGGCTTTAATCTCTTGCCCAAGGACTGAACGGTCAAATCTGAACTGCGGTACGCCATCAAATACGGAAAGCAGCATTGACTCGTCAATTGCCTTGAGTTCATCTGATGAAGATGAGTTTCCGAACAGTATCTCTGATGCACCGGCTGCTGCCTCATAATCAGCCTCACTGTGAACCATGCAGGTTACATCCTTGGCAAGACGTTTCTGGAGCAGACGCAGATGCGGAGCAGCATCATGCTCTGCAATAAGGGCCTCACACTCCTCTTTTTCGATATTCGTAAATATCTTGATATAACGCTTGGCATCCTCATCGCTTACATTCAGCCAGAACTGATAGAACTTGTAAGGTGATGTGTATTCAGGATTCAGCCATACGTTACCGCCCTCGGTCTTACCGAACTTTGTACCGTCAGACTTGGTGATAAGAGGGCATGTCAAGGCAAAGCATTCGGTGCCGTTTATGCGGCGGATCAACTCTGCACCAGTGGTTATATTACCCCACTGATCTGCACCACCCATCTGCAACTTGCAGTTCTTATGCTCGTTCAAGTACAGGAAATCATAGCCTTGGAGCAACTGGTATGTAAACTCGGTAAATGAAAGACCGTCACGGGCCTCACCGTTGAGACGCTTCTTTACGGAGTCTTTTGCCATCATGTAATTGACGGTAATGTGCTTGCCTATGTCACGTGAGAAATCTAGGAAAGTAACATCCTTGAGCCAATCATAATTATTTACAAGTTCCGCTTTATTCGGAGCGTCGCTGTCAAAGTCAAGAAACTTGGCAAGTTGTTTACGGATGCACTCTACGTTATGTTTCAATGTCTCCTCATTCAAGAGGTTGCGCTCCTGGGATTTTCCACTGGGATCACCTATCATTCCGGTTGCACCTCCAATCAAGGCAAGCGGTTTGTGACCGCAACGTTGAAAATGACGCAGAATCATAATACTGCAAAGATGGCCAATATGAAGTGAATCTGCCGTAGGGTCAAATCCAACATAAGCCGTAACCTGCTCTTTGTTTAAAAGTTCGTCAGTACCGGGCATCATCTGGTGAATCATGCCCCTCCAGGTAAGTTCTTCAACAAAATTAGTCATTACACTATGATTTAGATTTTCAAGATTTTCCACAAAAGTGCGCAAATATACCACTCTTTCGGGAAATCACAAAAATTACGCCGTAGTATTGTATTGAGAGAGTATGATGCTCCGGGCTACTACGAGCCCTTCCGGACCCTAAACGGCGAACTTACCCCTTTTAGCCACCTATGGTGTCTAACGGGGCGCGGACAAGCGCCGTTCTTAACGGGATCCTCCACGGCTCTCCGCTATACGCCCTCCACAGAATACTCTCTCAATACAACACTACGGCTCCTGCAGAAGGAAACGGGAGGTGTTTATCATTAACTGATGTACAATGGAATCAAGCGGAACATCCCTTATTGCGGAAGCTGACTGGATTACATCTGAGATGGAGGATTTACCATCTGTTTCAAGAAAGAGACGTGATGAAGGGACCTGACGCACGGAGTCGGGGTTGAATTTTAGACCGAATGAAACAAGAATGCCGTTATTGTACAACTGAGTCAGTTGCTCGGGGCCGCCACGGAATCCGTGAATAAGCCAGGGCTGAGTGGGGCGCAGTTGTTTGCGGAGTCTGATTACGGAATCATAATCACGTACCACATGAAGAATCATTGGTTTTCTGAAATGTTCTGACAATTCACACTGACGTACAAAAGCCTGTTCCTGCAGATTATGTGACGGGCCTTTCAAGGTGTCGAATCCGCACTCACCCACCGCAAGAACCTGCGGCAAGGCAAGGAGATGCTCCAGACTGCTGAAAGAATCCTCATCATTACCGGTAACATCCCACGGATGCAACCCCGCACTGAACAGATGTCCATCACCCTGCGGTAGTGGACCACACCCTATGCACACCAGCGCCTCTCCCGGCACCTCGGGCAACCTATGAGTATGTATATCAACAATTTCCAATTATGTCACTTCGTTCCAGGCGAGCTTGGTTCTACTCTCGCTGCTCCAAAAATTCTAAATTATGTAACTTCGTTCCATGATTTTTGTCGCGATTCGGGATAGCCTAAACAAGTTTAGTCTCTCCTCTCACTGCTCCAAAAATTCTCAATTCTCAATTTTCAATTCTCAATTTATTATTAGGGAACCGGATCATACCCCGCCCCCCCTCCCGGTCGGCATCTTAGCACCCTCTTTATGGCGAGCCATGTACCTTTGAAAGGGCCGTGTTTTGTAATAGCCTCAATGGCATATTGAGAGCATGTGGGAGTAAACCTGCAGGTAGGCGGAGTGAGAGGTGATATGAATTTCCTGTAAAATCTGATTGGAAGCATCAGGATCCAACCTAATGATTTGGTAAATATTTCCAACAAACGTCTCATCTTTTTACAAGAATCTTGATTATTCAGTCGCCTCCCGGGCATATATACGCTTAAAGATAGGAATTCATCAAAAAAGCATCATTTCATCGGGCTTTTTCAGGTTGAAAACCTGCATTGTCACGGATTGAATCTACAAGCCGGTCCATAGCCAGCTGCAATTTGGATTGAAGTTTTTCCGTCTCCCAAAGTTTGTTGTCATTGAACAAAAAAGCCAAAGCCAGACCCTGATGACTAGCGGATACAACCTCCTTGAGCTGTACCGATGAAGTGCGGTAAAACTCACGGATCTGCCGCTTTATGCGGTTGCGGTCCACTGCATGATGGAAATTGCGCTTGGGAGCACTGATGAGAATACGGACTCCTTCAAAAGAGGAATCATCGGTCAGGAGCCACACCAAACGCACGGGGAAAACCGCAATCTGGCGGTTTCCCTCACTGAAGAGCCTATCTATCAGCTTTGCGCCGCACAAGCGCTCCTGTTTGGTGAATGTGTATCCTCTTTCCATAAAAAACAAAGACGGGTTCCTCTTGAGGCAGTATAGCCAGAAAGACAGGAACCCGTCAGTATAGATTGATATTTACTTCTTGTTATTGGCTGCAAACCAGGCATCAATAGCAGCTGACATAGAGGTGATTCCAGGTACCGGAGCCTCAATGTCAAGACGCAGACCTGCATCGCGGATAGCCTTTGCGGTAGTTCCGCCAAAACAGCCTATAATCTTTTCACCCTGAACAAAATCAGGAGCATTCTGCTTAAGTGACTCTATTCCGGCTGGGCTGAAGAATACCAGCATATCAAATCCGTCAAGTTCACCTGCCTGGAACTCATTGCTTACGGTGCGGTACATGATAGCCTCTGTATGTGCAATCTTGTTTGCATCAAGCAACTCCTTGAGTTCGCCGGTATGCACGTTTGACATAGGAATGAAATATTTCTCTGTCTTGTGCTTTAGAATAGGAGCCATAAGGCTGTCAACCTTACCGGTATTGCCAAAGAATACCTTGCGTTTACGATACTGGACATATTTCTGGATATAGAGAGATACCGTCTCTGTGATGCAGAAATACTTCATATCCTCCGGGATATTGACTCTCATTTCGGCGCAAAGCTGGAAGAAATGATCTACAGCATGACGTGAAGTGAACACAACGGCAGTATGATCCAGAATGTTGACATGCTGCTGTCTGAAATCCTTTACTGAAAGCGGGTCAACGCGAATGAAGGGTTTGAATACGAATTCAACGCCATACTTCTCAGCCAGATCAAAATATGGAGATTTGCCGGTTGTAGGCTGCGGCTGAGAGATGAGGACTTTTTTAACTTTCAATTTATCTATAGTTTAAATTAGACCTGCTAAATTATTCAAAATAACGACCTCTATCAGAACAGGTGCAATTTCGAACGCACAAAGGTACAAAATAAATCCCGAATTGGAACGCCTATTCTTAAATAAGGAGGTTTTTATCTTAAAAATAATTCCAATGATGATCAAAATGCGCATCAAACCACAAAAAACAAGCACTAAAACAACCGGCAATCCAAGAAACATGACTAATAAAGAGAACGCTAAGATCAGAAAGCCTGCCACCGAGAAACTCATCACAATAAAGCAGTTCCATCTGACTGGTTTCAAGGCAATGGTCTGTGAATTATAGAGCCAACGGTTGAATATTGTATAAAGAAGTAGTTTTGCGGTAAAGAAACCGACAAACAACAAAGAGATAAAAAAGAGGGAACGAATCAGTTCCGTTCCCTCTTGGGTTATATCATACGAATAAATAACAATTGCAATAGCAATGCTTATGCATGAAAGCACAAAGACAGATACGAATCCTATGGTTGGAAAAAGCGGATACCAAACATCAGAATCCGGGTTATTGAATCTGTACATGGACTTTACTGCCTTTTTGTACGATGCCCTGAACGGAGCCATAATAGCCAGCATCAGTAGCAAGGTAACGATAACGGACAAAAGGAGCCAGTCATTGATTCCAACCGGAGAGTTGAGTATGGAGAGCGGCAAGCGCATTACTTTATACGTATTTTGCTTGTCACATCATCCCAATCGGGAATGGTATCAACCATTGCCAATGCCTCCTGAGGCGTTTCAGCAACAGCCCAGAGACGCTTGAAAACAGGATTCATGAAACCGCGTTCAGATGTGCGGTCAAGCATCTTAAGAAGCGGATCATAGTAATGGTCCGTATTCAGGATGACGATAGGTTTTACAAACAATCCAAGCATTTTCCATGTGATGATTTCAAACAGTTCCTCAAAGGTTCCCGTTCCACCCGGCAGAGCAATGACAGCATCGGCCATCTGGGCCATACGCTTCTTGCGGTCATGCATATTGGGAGTGATTATTGTCTCTGTAAGTCCCTCATGAAGCCAACCGTTATCAACCATAAACTTAGGAATAATGCCTATGGCCTTACCGCCTGAGTCAAGTGCGCCATTTTCAACCGCAGCCATAAGTCCGGTAGAGCCTGCACCCGAGACAAGAGTCTTGCCGGCAGAAGCAATCAGCCCCCCAAGCCGGTAGGCAGCATCAGCAAAAACCTGTTCAACATCAGCACTCGATGCCCCATATACCACTATTGTTTTCCTTTCCATTTGCGCAATGTGAAATTGGGGACTGTCCCCTTTTTCACGTGTTATTTTTTGCGACAGTCGCTTTCTTTTTCATGTGAAAAAGGGGACAGTCCCCAATTTCACATTTCACATTCTGCTCAATACCTATAGTGCTCAGCCTTATACGGCCCCTCAACCGGCACCCCAATATAATCAGCCTGTGCCTGCGTGAGTTTTGAAAGATGAACGCCGATGCGCTCAAGGTGTAGACGAGCCACCTCCTCATCAAGATGCTTGGGCAAACGGTAAACGTCAACAGGATACTGCTTGTTGAAGAGTTCTATCTGAGCCAGCGTCTGGTTGGTGAAACTGTTGCTCATAACAAAGCTGGGGTGACCTGTAGCGCAGCCAAGATTGACCAGACGACCGTCAGCCAACAGTATGATGCTGTGACCATCGGCAAAAAAGTAACGGTCCACCTGAGGCTTGACGTTCTGGCACTTGATGCCGGGTATCTTCTTGAGTTTGTCAACCTGTATCTCGCTGTCAAAGTGACCTATGTTGCAGACTATGGCCTGATCAGGCATAACCTTCATATGCTCTGTGGTAATGACGTCAATATTACCCGTGGTGGTCACAAATATATTGCCAAGCGGAGCAGCCTCATCCATAGTTACTACCTCA
>Ga0310690_10002799_pt1 | contig 27592 bp, 60 predicted proteins | sample AusTroGonzalo_MG_2_FD_207661 | JGI IMG/M metagenome (GOLD analysis project Ga0310690, IMG submission 207661) | Bovine rumen microbial communities from tropical cattle in Woodstock, Queensland, Australia - Gonzalo_04 (v2) (version 2) | ecosystem: Host-associated > Mammals > Digestive system >...
GGGCAGAGTTCAAAAAGGCTTGCCCTACTGCGGTGTATGAAGTGGTTAAGTTTGAGGACGGCAAGCCTTACTTCTATGATGATAAAACGGGATATATGGTTTATACGAGAGTAACCGTTGACGGGTTGACGCATGAAATGTGGCTTCCCGTGATGGATAGTTCAAACAACGCCATGAAAGCCGAACCGTATGATTACACCGTAAAGAACCCGAACTTTAAGTATGCTAAATGGGATAAGGAAAAACAAGGGTATTACGACAGATATGGAAACGAACAGACCGAATACATCACGAAACACGTTGATACAGCCACGATGTTTGATATAAACAAAACTATCATGCGTTGCCTTACCAAGAACTTGGCTATGTTTGGTCTTGGGCTTTACATCTATGCGGGTGAGGATTTGCCCGAAGAAGAAAAAGAAGTATTGGCAGAACAAAAGAAAGCCCCAAAGAAAAAAGAAACCGCAGAAGAGAGAGCAACCCTACCAACCCCTACCGAGGGCGGTGTTGACTATCTTGAAAACCTTATCAAAGAGTATGGCGCAGACAAGGACAAACTGATGAAATACTATGAGGTTGAAAGCCTATACGACTTGACAACCGAGCAGTTTACTCATTGCGTAGGTTCTTTGGAGGCGAAATATGGCAAGAACGGACAGTAACGGATATATACCAAGCCTATTTAATACCACCGATGGCACTTGTTACATCTGTGGTTGTGATATAGGAACGGAAAGGCACGAAGTATTTGGGGCATCGAACCGTGAGAATAGCAAGCACTATGGATTGTGGATAAATGTATGCCCCTACTGCCACCGTTTATCGCCATCTTCAATCCATCTTGCGCCCGAAAAACATATAGGATTGAAAGCCGAGGCACAAGAACTTTTTGAAGAGGAACACCCCGAAAAAGACTTCTTGGAAATATTTGGGAGGAATTATCTTGAAAATAAGCGAGGTTAATGTCGGTTTCGATACAGACATCATAATTACCATAAAAGTGCCTCTAACGGAACGTGAGAGTCTCACAGACCTACTTGAAATGGTAAGCACGTTTGATAAAAACACAGATTACACACTTTCGCTCGAAAAAACCAAAAAACCTCGCTCTATGGATGCTAATTCTTATATGTGGGTGCTGTGCGATAAGATTGCCAAAGCAATCAATACCACAAAAGAAGAGGTATATCGTAGAGCAATAAGAGAAGCGGGCGTGTTCAACGATGTAGCGGTGCAAGAGGGAGAGCCTTACGAAACGCTAATGAGGGCGTGGAAAAAGAACGGTATAGGATGGTTTGGGGAAGCGTTCTCATCGAAACTCACGGACAAGGACGGAAACCCGATGAAACGAGTACGGCTTTACATGGGTTCTCACGAATACAAGCAGAAAGAGTTGAGTAGAGTTATTGATTGGGTGGTCGATGAATGTAAGCGATTGGATTTACAGACACTACCGCCAAACAAGATAAAGGAGTTGGAAGCACAATGGAAAGGTTAGAGATACCTTATAAATTCCCGAGTTTCAACGAGTACATAAACGAGTGTAGAAAAAATAAGTTTGCGGGGGCTAAAGTTAAAAAAGAAGTGCAAGACGATATTGGATATTTCATCAATAAGTTGCCGAGATTTGACAAACCAGTAACGATACATTTTCACTGGATAGAGGGTAACAACAGACGAGATTATGACAATATTTGTTACGCAAAGAAGTTTATCTTGGATGCACTTGTGCAGAACGGGAAATTGCAAGATGATAACCGCAAGATTGTGACCGCTTTTACGGACACATTCGCAACGGGAGAAGATTGGAGAGTTATTTTAGAAATTACGGAGGTAGAAAAATGAGAATTACATTGAAAGACAGAGTATTGGATTACATCAAGAAAGAGGGGAGTATCACTTCGTTGGATGCGATTAGAGAACTTGGATGCACAAGGCTCTCGGCAGTAATCTTCAACCTAAAGGAAGAGGGCTACGAGTTTGACACAAAGTTTGAAACAAGGAAGAACCGTTGGGGCGATGCCGTAAGTTATGCAAGATATAGTCTAAAGGAGTAGGGTATGGCAGAACGTAGAATGTTTGCTAAAAGTATAGTATTGAGCGATGCGTTCCTTGATATGCCCCTTTCCGCAAGGTGTTTATACTTTACGCTCGGAATGTTGGCTGACGATGATGGCTTTGTGGGTAGCCCTAAAGCGATTATGAGGCAATGTGGAGCAAGCCAAGATGATATGGCTGTACTCTTACAGAAAAGGTTTATCCTTGCTTTTGAAAGCGGTGTGATAGTAATTAAACACTGGCGAATGAATAACTACTTGCGAAATGACCGCCACAACAACACCACATATCTTGAAGAAATGGCAATGCTTGTGATTGATGATAAAGGTGCTTATACCGAGAAAGATGATGTACGGTATACCAGTGGTATACCAAGTGGTAGACAAGTGGTATACACAGATAAGGATAGTATAGATAAGGATAGTATAGATAATAATATATATAGCAACAGACGAGCCAACTTTGTACCACCATCTGTTGAAGAGGTTAGGGCTTATTGTGAGAAGCGTAATAACGAAATTGATGCAGAAGCCTTTGTAGCGTTCTATGAAAGCAAGGGGTGGATGGTTGGTAAGAATAAAATGGCAAATTGGAAAATGGCGGTAGTAACGTGGGAGAAAAATAGAAATGACAATAATGGAGGAACTCGCAGTACTCAAACAGCGAAAAAAAGAACTACTGGAGAAGAGGGAGAGGATGATACATGGTTCTTTAACCACTAAACCCTTATTTAGCGTAAAGGATGAAGAGGTTATCGGATTGGATGCAAACATCGAAAATGTGTTAAGACGACTTGCTTATATCGAAAACCAAGCCACAATCGAAAGTCTGCCGTTAAGGTTTAGAGAGGCGGATTTTGACGAGCGTATTCACGGATGGGATGTAGCAAAGAGATTTGCGGAGAACTTTCCAAATGGCGGTAAAGGCATTATGTTTCTTGGTGGTGTTGGAAGAGGTAAAACACATCTTGCGGGCGCAATAGCGAGATACATTATTGAAAAGCATCATGTTCCCGTGATATTCAAAAGTTACGCAACGCTTCTTGATGATGTGCGTAAGAATTATGACGGTGATAAAAACGAACTAAATAGGATTTGCGACACCCCTTTGCTTATAATTGACGATTTAGGACAGGAGAAGCAAACAGAATGGCAAAAAGAAACGACTTTCAAAATAGTCAATTCAAGATACGAAACATTGTCGCCAATAGTTATAACCTCTAATTGCACGGTTATGGAACTACGGGATAATGTGGGCGAGGCGGTGTTTAGCAGATTGTTTGAAATGTGTGATAGAGTGAAAATGAGTGGTAAAGATTACAGAATGGAGAGGTAAAGAATGATAATAACTGGAGAAGAATTGGACGCATTGAAAGAAAGAGCAATTTACGAAGAAATGGCTAGAATACTCAAAGAAAATTGCAATAAACATAGGAGTTGTGATGGTTGCGTGTTTTGCAAGGATATAGGCGAATGGTACGACTGTACCATTCAAGGACAGCCTTGTGATTGGGAAATATATGAGAGGTAAAGAACAATGATAGCAATAACAGGAATACCAAAATTAAAGCCGTGTCCGTTTTGTGGGGCAGAAGTAGAGCCTTACGACATAAGTATGTGTAGTGGAGGTATAACGGACTTAAAAATACAGTGCGTATGCGGTATTGAGTTCCGTTTAACAACAGAAGTGTGGAAGTATCAAGCGAGAATACCTAAAGGTTCGGATGACGGAATAACTGAAATACCGAGGACGGACTTAATTGGAAAATGGAACACAAGGGCAGACATGAGAGGTGAAACAGAATGAGTGAACAAGAAAGAATAATAGTATCCGCATATACAGGATATTTACTTTGTGACTTTGGTAAAGTACACGAATACGTTGAAATGAAGTTAGGTAGACCAATATGGACACACGAATTTGCGGAAGAACGCCTACACGAAGAAATACGAGAGAAATGTCGAGAAGATTTTGTTGCGTTAGCAGATATGAGAGGTAAAGAATAAATGAGTATGAATAATCACATAAACGGCATAACAGAGGCAAGTTCCACTGTACCAGCGGACAGACTTATTATAAAAGGACAGTCTATTAACTATGATTTCAAAGGAGTGTTTATAAACATTGACAAGGTGTTTTTTACCCATAATGACGGAACGGAAGAAACCGCAAGGGAGTGGCTAAAAGGTCTGTTAAAAGAAACACTTTCTGAAGTCGAAATAGTTGAAAACACAAAAACCACCATACCAAAGGAAACCATTGAACGAATAGCAAAGATTATGAGAGGTGAAGAATGAGTAAAATAAAAATGGGAAACGGCAAGGGAATGTTTATGCCAGAGGTAACAGTAGAAATGTTTAGAAATGCTTCCCTTGAAGCAATAGAAGAACTTATGGCAGAGGGTGAAGTGTTTGATATTGACCTAAAAGAAACAATACACCGAGAAAAGGAACAAGCATATATGAAAGGTTACGAGGACGGGAGAAAAGCCGTTAAAGAATGGATAGAAAAATGGCAAGACCAAAAGACAGAGGGTGAGTACTCTTTCGAGTTAATCACAGATTTGCTTGAAGATTTGGCAGATATGAGAGGTAAAGAATAATGGAGTTTGAAGTCAAAGACAAAAAAACAGGAAAATATGCAGACATTGAAAGAATAGCACGGAGAGAGAAGTGGGCGAAAGGTCTAATGTATTGCGACATGGAGGGCTTTGCTATAACGCAAGACGGAAGTTTGATATTGCTTGACGAGTGCGGAAGATATGAGTTTTGCCCAAGCGACAGATTTGAAATCACGGAGTTTATGAGAGGTGAAGAATAATGGTTACATTGGCGATAATAATTTATTGGATTGTATGCTTAACACGGCAGACACCCGAAGAGTATATGCGTATAAGAATGGAGGTAGAAAATGAATAAAGACAATGGAAGTAAAGGGGGCGGTATAGGCTTTACAGGAGTGCTGACAATATTATTTATTGCCCTTAAACTCACGGGAAACATTAAAAGAGTAAAAAGGAGGAATGACTTATTAACAGTATAATTTTAGTAGGGAGATTGACAAAGGACGGAGATTACAGAGAAACGGAAAGCACGGCAGTATACTCGTTTACTCTTGCGGTAGACAGAGAGTATAAAAAAGAGGGTGCAACAAACACCGATTTTCCGAGAGTAGTTGTTTTCGGAAAGACCGCAACAAATTGTAACAAGTATCTCGGCAAAGGCGATATGGTTGCTGTAAGAGGGAGAATACAGACGAGTTCTTACAAAGACCAAGACGGAAAAACCGTTTACACAACGGATGTAATCGCAGACCGAGTAGAGTTCTTGCAGACCAAAGGCAAGAAAGAAGAAGCAGTAGAAGAAGATAACTTTTTGCAGTTGAATGAAGATGTACCATTTTAAGGAGGTAAAGAAAAATGGCAAACAGAAGTAAAAGGTATCAAGGTTATTCTATGAGCGAAGAGGCAATTAGGCTTATGGATTATGTGTCGAGCAAAACGCTTGCGCCAAAGAGCCGACTTGTAGAAAAGGCGATAATGGAATATTACGCAGAGTACCTAAAGGAAATGGAAAACCATGATAATTAACCACGAACACTACGGATATACGCATAAGTGGCGGGATGATAACGTAAACCGCTACAATGGAGCGTTCTACTACTCGCAAGAGATATGCAAGTATATGATACCCAACATCAAAACGGATAGGCACTGGGTAACGGTCAATGCGGATTTAGGGGCAGACCACGCTATAGTATTTATACATAACAACCTGCATCCGCAGAGGTACGATTATCTACAGCGATACGAGGATTTAATTCTCGTGTGCGGAATACCCGAAACAATGGAAAAGGTAGCGCACTTGGGTACACCAATTTACTTGCCCTTATCCGTAAAGGTAAGCGATGTAGTAAAGTATCGTACAGCAAAGACGAAAGACACGGCATTTGTCGGACGAAAAGTAAAAAGAGAAAATATAGAACTGCCCGACAACATAGACTATTTAGAAAATCTGCCACGAACAACATTGCTAAAGAAAATGGCGGAATACAAAAAAATCTATGCTGTAGGGCGAACCGCTATCGAGGGAAAGATTTTAGGGTGTGAGATTTTACCTTATGACCCACGCTTCCCCGAAGATAGATGGGAAATAGTTGACACTATGGATGCGGTGAAAATACTGCAAGAAAGGTTGAATGAGGTTGATAATGGCAACGCTATTTGAATTGAACGAACAGATTAAAAACTTTCAATGGGAAATTGACGAAGAAACTGGCGAGATTTTGAACGAGAAAGACCTTGACACTATCGAAATGGAGTTCAGCGACAAGATTGAAAACTTGGCTCTTTGGGTTCTCGAAATGGAAACGGATGCGGATGCTTATGAAAAGTATGAGAAGAAGTTTGCAAATCTTAAAAAGAGAACAAACAAGAAAATTGATAGCGTAAAGAGATACCTTGCATCCGTGCTTGATGGCAATAAGTTTAAGACGGATAAAATCAATATTGGATGGCGCAAGAGCGAGAAGTTGGAAATTGCAGAGGGAACAGAAGTGCCTCTTGAATATCTCGTAGCACAAGAGCCAAAGATTGATAAAGTCGGACTTAAAAAGGCAATCAAAGAGGGCGCAACATTTACGGGAATAACTCTTGTCGAAAGCAACAACATACAGGTGAAGTAATGAACTGGAATAAGATGCCCCTATGGGATGAAAAAGTAAAGGTTTTAATGTTTGTCAAAGAACGTGATGAGGCTTGCCTCTCTTTCGATGTAGACACATATAAACGGTTCTATCGCAGATGGGTTGGGTACGGTGTTTTTGACGATTTAGACATGGACGACAACGTAATCGAAATTGCAATGCGGAAGATGGTTTGCAATATGAAAAACCCCGCTCCCGAGAAACTTGCGGAGGCAGAGGCGTGGCTCGAAGAGAGAGGACATAGCAAGAAGTTGTAGGTGTACCATGAAGCACATTGATAAGATACATGATAACAATGCAAAAATTAGGGCAAACGAGGCGTGTATTCAAAACAACAAACAAGCGATAGCAGAATTAAGGCAGAACTATGTACCGCTATCGGTTGTGTGTTTGGTGCTTATGGCGTTGTTTGTCTGTAACGCAATTTGGCTATATGCTTGGAAGCAAATAGACTTTGGCGACACCACCATAACGCAAGGTGGAGAAACAAATCATGTAGGAGGCGAGTAATGGAATTAAAAATAGAACCTAAAAAACTAATAGCGTGGGAGGACATGAAGAAAAACCAAGTGCGTATTGCGGGCAGATATAGGCCAAGCGGGGTGGCGTGTCCGATGTGCAAAGAAGAGTTATTGATTGACACGATGGTAGTGCTTGCATCATACCCCGAACAGTATTGCTACCATTGTCCGAAGTGCGAGTGGCACGGAACAGCATAGTTTGTAGATTTTATGCGGAGGTGAAAATGAACGCAAAAGATTTTGATTTAAGGGATGGAAAGATACTGCAAAAGAAGTACAATCCGAAAATCGGACATTATGATTGGGAAGAAGCGACACCGCTTGACCTATTGAATTGCGCCAACGAGGAAGCCGAAAGGGTGAAAGTTGCGTGGCACAACAAAGAGCAGATGGAGTTACAATACAAAGAAGCCTTTGGTTTCAAAAAAGGCGTGGAAGCCGTAATGGATATATTAAGCAAGATAGACAATATGAAAAACTATTAAGGAGGACAAAATGGAAGAGAAGAAAACACCAGTAGGTGAAGCCGTAGTAGATGCAGAGGCACTAAAGGAAGAAAATGAGCAGTTAAAACAAGCGTTGCAGTTAGAGAGAGAGAACAGCAAAGCATTGCAAGATGTTATTGTAAGACTTTCTGCAAAACTTACGGGGGTAATACAGTAATGCGTAACGAAGAGATAAAGGTTAAGGATGCTTTGGCATTATACGAAGTGAACAAGCCACACCCTTGCGCAGTAAAGAAGAGCGGAAGTGTAGACCCGTATTGGGGGCTTGATTGCGTGTTCTTGAACGACAAAGATATAAAAGCCTTAATGGATGGTAAGGTGCTGTACTTCTCGGATGGCGAGTACGCACATTTGATAGTAAGGGAGGAAGAATAATGGAAAAGGATATACAGAATATTTGGGAGTTTATCAAAGAGTTGGAAGAGCGTATTAGAAAACTCGAAGAAGAGGTAATGTGGAATGTTAAGAGCGAGTGAGTGTAGAGAAAACATAGAGTATTACGAAAAACTCTTGGTAGTAAAAGAGGAAATCCCCGCAGAGGAAGCACACTTGCGCTATCATTGGAAGAGTTTGTTGGATGCGTATAGGAAAGAATACACAAAGGCAATAGCAAGGGAGGTTCGATATGCCAACATATAAAGGCGATGAGGTTTACTATTACGATGATGGAACGGGGAGATATATGTATAGAGTTAATGAAATACCCGAAATAAGTTTTCATGACGACTACATCGCCCCTCACTCAACAATAACGCTTAAAGCCACTACCAACATTACCCCCGATGATTGGGGAAGCATTTTGGATTGGCGACCAAAAATCGAAAAGGTAATTTTTAACCCGCCCGCAACAATAGTGCTGTGGAGCGATGGAACAAAGACCGTTGTTAAATGTCAAGAGGGCGATGAGTGGGATGCAGAAAAAGGCTTGGCGATGGCAATATCAAAGAAGTGGTTTTATAACAAAGGTCGCTTTAATGACGAGTTTGAAAAGTGGGTTGCGCCACAATTAGAGATAGAAGCAGAAATAGGAGCAATGCCCATTCAGGCGTTCTTGCATGACATAGTTGAAGCCTTTAAGCAAAATAAGGAGTAAACAAATGAAAGAGTTTATTTTGGGCGACTGTATGGAGCATTTGAAAAATTACAGCGACAACTTTTTTGACCTTGCCATAGTTGACCCGCCTTACGGAATAAAAAGATTGGAGCGACCAAACGGCAGACTTGAAAAGTATGGCGATAGCAGAAAAGCAAACAATGAAGTGCCAACCGCAGAATACTTTGATGAACTGTTCCGTGTGAGCAAGCACCAAATCATTTGGGGGGGGCAACTACTTTGAATTACCGCCTTGCAGATGCTTTCTTGCGTGGTACAAACACCAACCAGTAGATAATTACAGCGACATAGAAATGGCTTGGACAAATATGGACAAGCCCGCAAGAACTTTTGATTTCCCTTATTTTGGGAACATAGGCAACAACGATATACGCATACACCCAACGCAAAAACCAATAGAATTATATAAGTGGATATTATACAATTATGCGGAGCAAGGCGACAAAATACTTGATACGCACGTTGGAAGTGCGAGTAGTCTAATCGCTTGCGAAGAAATGGGGTTTGACTATGTTGGCTATGAGATAGACGAGGGCTTTTATAATCTCGCAAAACAAAGAATAGAAGATTTTAATGCACAAGTAAGGTGGCAGTTGTGAATAAAACAGCAAAGAATAGAGTGTATTACAAAGTAAGTGAGGATGAATATGAATTGATAGTGGCTATTGCAGATACGGCAAGGGAATTAGCAACCCTTTGTGGGGTAGACCACAAGACTGTATTTAAGGGTGTTGAAAGATATGAAAAAGGCTTGTATAATAGTCCGTATAGGAGAATAGAGATAAATGAGTAAACCAGTAGCACCGTGTAAAACGTGCGAGAAACGAGAAGTTGGATGCCACGCTAATTGTGAGGGGTACAAGGAGTATTTAGCCAAGCGTGATGCGTGGGTGCAACTTGTAGTCAAGAACAAGAACAAAGACAAAGAAGTAAAGATTGGGAAATGGTATAGGTAAGGAGGATAACGATGGAACTTAAACTAAACCCCAACGGCAAAGTAGCCTTTATGCTGAAAAGTGGCAAGGATTTGGTAAGAGGCGAAATGCTTGAAGCCGAAGCAAAAGAAATCATCCGTAAAGGACACATCAAAGAAGAAAAAGGCAAAATTATTGTTGATAACAAGTTTATCTTTACTGATGCGGATGCAGAAGAAGAAGTTTTTGAGGAAGCACCAAAAAAGGAAGCACCAAAAAAGGAAGAGCCAAAAAAGGAAGAACCGAAGAAAGAGCCGAAACCTAAAAAGGATGTACCGCTCAAAGAAGCAGTAAAGTCGAAGAAGTCAAAGAAGAAATTGGTTGACGATGCAGACAAAAAACCGCTGTCCGATAAGCCCCTCACTCGCAAGAAGAGGAAGTAATGTATTTACTTTGTAGGGATAAGAGAAACAGCGAAAATCCTTGTGCCAATGTTAAAGATAAAAGATGCGTAGCCCTTTACGATTGCGTAGAGGTCTGCGCATTTTACAAACCAAAAGAGCAATGGCAGAGGGAACTGTCTGCTATGATGAAGCGGGAGGCGATGAAGAATGGCAAAAACGTACACTTGCGATAGATGTGGGGCAAAGGTGCAAGATGCGTATAACATAACAAGATGGTTTAACGGTGCGCCCAACATAGAAATGGTGTGTGAAGAGTGCATCCTAAAAATCGGACATGAGGACGAAGAAGATGGCGAAGAAGAACGAAGTGAGTAAGGGTTGGGGCGTAAGCCATCCGAAAGAAGTAGAAGAGGGCGCAAATACTGCGGGGATAATGCTTATCCTAGACAGTATGAATTGGTCGCCCATAGACTACAACAACCCCGAAGAAGTAAGGCAGAGGATAATTGAATATTTTGAACTCATGGCAAAACACGACACGAAACCGCTTGTCAATGCCTACGCTCACGCTCTTGGGATAGACAGGAAAAGGCTGTGGGAACTGGTGAATAATATTCCGACCATTCTTAACCAAACCAAAGAGGGTGTTATATCGTGCGATAAAATGAACAAGGAGAGCCTTTCCCTTATCCAAGAGGGGTACGCTCTTCTTTCGGAGAGTTGGGAGTACAATTTTGCAAATGGCAAATATTCCCACCCCGCTGTCGGGATATTCCTTGGAAAAAACCATTTCGGCTATGTAGACCAACAAGATGTAGTTGTCGAAGCAAGGAATGTTCTTGGAAATCCACAGAACGAAGAGGATTTGGAAAAGAAATATCGTGATAGCATAGTGATTTAAGCCCAAAAACCGCCCGTTAGAGCGGTTTTTTCTTTGCTTTGGATATATTCATCGGCAAATCGGGAAATCGAAAAATAGAGCCATACACGGACACGGGCGTTTCTTTTTTGAGGCAAAACAAAAACCACCACGCTCGCAATGTGATGGTCTTGTTACGCTTTAGTGTGTCTTACACAGAAGCGGTTTCGTTGGCAGAAATATTATATCACAGAGGTAGATGTCTTGCAAGATGCAATTTCCATCATCATTTCCTCTCCAACAGCATGAGCGTTTGCCTTTCTGCCCGCTACGATTTCGCTCTTTACCACCTCGCCATCTTTGTTTATTAGATATACCATATAGCAAGGCTCAATTTTAATTTTGTGGTCGTGTAGCATCGCCTCGAACTCTTTGCAAGCGGGGGCGGATGCGTATTTGTATCTCGCCACCACACGAGGATAGCGATAACCTAACTCGGTATATAACTTTTCTTTTGCGTTCCACGCCTCAACCTTTGTCGGGTTTAAGCACTCTCTCCCGATGGTTGTTTGTTTGCCTTTCCAATATTTACAATCTTGACACTTCATATTAACCCTCCTTTATCCTAACAGTTCTGCCAAGTCGTCAACCGTTAGTTTGACGAACTGCCCTTTGCGTTCATAACCGAAACTGTAATCATTTACAAATATTAGTTCCGCTCCTATCTTCTTGCAGTACGCTTTGCAAATCTTTTTCCAATCTGCCATATCCTTTTCGTCAATAGCCCGTACCGTTCTCATAATCTATCCTCCATTTCAAACTCTGTATCGCCGTCCTGTTCGTTGCCAAAGGCTTTGGCAATCCCGATGTGGTATCTCGCCCACTCTGAGTTCTCAAAAGACCCCCAGTATTTACGAACGCCATCTCTAACTGTATAAACATCTACTACCATTTTATACCTCCGTGCTTCCATAATTTACCTATTATTTCTGTGCTTCCCAGTGCTTTATAATCTTTGCCATTGTTTCTTCGCTAACCATCGGAATGTCAACCATTATAATATCTTTTTCAGTCGGTGTGTCATAGTATGCCTTGCCGTGTAGCGGTAGGCTCTCGCACCCGCTTCTGCCGATAAGATTTCGGCTTCCTTGACTATCCTTTGTGCGTAACGCCAGTACGGTGTTAAAATTGTCAGCAATAAGTCCATCAATCACTTCTCTTGTCGGTCTTTGCGTGCAAGCAATGATGTGAATTTTTGACGCTCTACCCTTGAACGCAATTCTCTTTAGTGCGTCCATCGCTCTCTTTGACGCTTCTCCGCTCTTTCCGCCTATGCAAGCATATTCATCAATGATGATATATATATCGCTTCTATCGGTCTTTTTTTGCCCTTTAGATGCCATCTCCGAGTATCTCATATCCATCTCACGCTCCATCCATATAAGTGCATTATTTATGTCTTGCATTTCTGTGGCGTGTGTGAGCGTGTGCGGTAGGTTCGCAAACTGTATAAGTTCAACGCCCTTTGGGTCTATCAACACAAGCCTTGCTCTGTGCGGTGCTTTTTCCAGTAGTGTGAAAATAAATGTTTCTAGTGCTACGCTTTTCCCCGCTCCTGTTGTTCCGCCTATCAATATATGTTCTCTCTCCGTCATATCTCTAAAATATGAGGGTACTTTTACCGTTGGGCAATACCATACTTTGCTCATTTATTCTACCTCCCCATTATCTCATACTTGTGTTTGGTGAAGATTTTAGAATGGCACATTTGCCAAGTTTCTGTTCAAGTACTCCACCAAACGAGGATTGCTATCTTTGGTAATCCAGTAGCGAGTGCCATCCCTTAAATCTACCACTTCCGCATTTTCCATAAAATCTCTTTGCGTTCCAGTAAATCTATAATACCCATCGCCAAGTCCGACATACCTTGTCACTCCGCTTTTATAGACAACCTCAACACAATTTACTCCCTCAATCTGTTTAGCCCAGTCTATATTACTCTTTTTCATTTCTTTACCTCCTTAATTACGCAATCGCATTTTCTTGTAGGCAAGGTTAGGTTTTCCATATATGCCTTTGCCTCTGCCTTTGTGTTAAATCTTCCAATAATTCTATCTTTTGCCTTATCTTCAATTACAAACTTTTTAGCCATTATTCATCCTCCTCTTCTTCCTCATAAGTTATTGTTATATCAATATTGCAATTGTCACACCAAAAGTTATCAATATATTTTTCCAGTGATAAGTTAATCAACTCCCCGTCACACTTTGGGCAATAACATTTTTTCATTACTCTTCCTCCTCTTCAATCTTAATATCCGTTAAAACATAACTCCAACTTGTTCCGTAGTGTGTAACACCCCATAGGTAAATATCCAGTGCATCATTATAGTATACAAGTTCATCCGTCCAGTATTCCAGTATATCTACCCCGTTATTGTCTATAATGTACCATTGAAATACTTCGGGTTCGTACTCTTCACGTTCTTTTTCCAGTAGTTCTTCTTCCAGTTCTTCTATCTCTTCTTCTATCTCTTCAATTCTTGCCTCATCCTCCGTATCGTCTTTTTCCTCTTCTAGTTCTTGTATCTTATCTCTTATCTCTTCTGCCTCCGCTATATAATCCGCTCCGTGTACTTTTTCCCATCCGTAGCCCATATCCCATCCAACACTCCAAATGTTATTATTAAGTACCGCATCAAAACTCTTTGCCAGTGTTCCATAATCAACGTAGCCATTTTCTTTTCCGTAGTTGCTTATTTCATGCCCGTAAAACGTATTGCATTTTAGTGTTCTTTCCATGTTTTTTACCTCCATTTACCTTGCATAGTTCGGGTTCTTTACCCTCTTTTTTGCGATATACTCCGCAGTCTTTTTGTTATGCTTCTTGTTTTCATCCCTCATTGCCATCCATAGTTTATCCAGTTCGTCAATGATGCCTCTTACATCCTCGTTATTGCCCAGTTCTTCATTGTTAAGAATTGCCAGTGCGTTAGTCAAATCATACAGTTTTTCTATACGTTCTTTTTTTGTAAACACTTTACACCCCCGTTAAACAACCTCTTCATAAGTATACTTTGTATACGTTCTTTGACCGCTTATGCTAAATAACTTTACATCCTCTACTTTGTAGCCATGTTCTTTTGCCAGTGGTGACAATCTCGCTTTGTCCGTTGACTGCCACCACGTTCGGCACTCTTAATTATCCTTTTTATGCCAGTGATACCCTACCGCTATTTATAGCGTTTGCGTGCTTTTTAGCCGTTGCCAGTGTATAGATTTTTGACTGTCCGTAGTCTGTCATTAGAGCCATTTTGCCCTTGCGTATATTCTTTACATACAGCGGTCTATCGTTGCCATTGACCGCTATATAATAGCCAGTGTAAGCCTTGCGACCATTATTATCCCATAACGCCCGTGTGCATATAGTAGCGTTCATAATATCCTCCTATGCCCGTATAGTCGTTAGCCCATCTATCCCATAATTTACCTATTTTGACAGTGTGCTATATGCCCAGTCTTTCATTGTAATTGACCAGTATTTTTACGCCGTTGTCATAAGTGGAAAACCCATCTTTTATTGCCTTGCGTATTTCCTTAGCATTGTGCAATGGTATACATTCACTTTCTAAAAAGTTTTTTAGATATTTCATAGTGGTCACGCTATAATCCCAGTCACGCCCGAGTTCAAGTTGGTAGCCTTTCCATAGTGCTACAATGCTATTATATGATTGAAAATATACTTTGCCACCATTTTCAATTTTGAATTGATAGGGAACCTTATTCCCTTTTGTGCTTGTCATGTTATAAACTTTCATTTTTTCCACCTTTCCGTGCTTTTAAGCACTTTTTACTATTGTTTTACCTTGACTTTAGTATACCATATTGTTATATACTTGTCAATAGTTTTTTATAACTTTTTAGTGTTTTTTTAATATGGTATTGTCAATCGGTTTTTATATTCTTTTGACAATATCATAATATCATATAATTATATACTTGTCAATAGGTTTTTATAATATTTTTATATGTAATTTTTACCATTTTTTAATGGGGTATGCGTGTATCATACAATTATATAATTGTCAAGTGTTTTTTAGTGTTTTAATTCTTAATTATTCTTAATAATATTGTAAAATAATGGAGGGTTTATATTGACGTATTAGGCAAGTTTAACTATAATGGAATAGTATCGACCCACCAACTAAAAAAGTGGCGTAAATCAACGGAAAATAACCTCAAATGTGAAAACCCATTTTTTACCATCACACAAAACAAACACCACTAAAGCATTGATATATATTGAACCATGATATTATACAACCATATTTTTACAAGGGAGTTTTTAGCAACATACCACTTTTTTACAAGGGAGAAAATGGAACAGCAAAAATCATGCTCTACACGGACACGGGCGTTCCAAAAATGGCAAGGCTTGGAAACATTGAAAAATAGGGAATATAAGGGCATAATGGGAATATATGGAAGGGCAGACAATAACATTCATGGGTATGGGGGGATGTGGAAGAGCGACAACACCCATTTGGGGCTTTTCAGCACTCGCAAAACTAAAAAGGCACTTTATACCTCGAAATATGCACAGTTTATACAGAAAGGCAGAAAAAACACGGGGGTAACACCAAGAAATATGAATAATAATGAATAAGGAGTGAATAATGACAGAGAAAGAGATAATATACGCAGTAATGAAAGAGAGCGGGTTTAATAAAACGATGATAGCGGAGGTATTGGGATATAAAGGGATAGATGGAGTATCGCATCTTGTAGATAGACCAAGAAGTATGAGGGTGGAGAGTTTTGTACGGGTATTAGAGGCTATGGGATGTGAAGTATGTGTAAGGAGAGGTGGAAGAGTTATAGGGGTAGTGGATAGTGTACCGAGGGTGGCAAGAAATGGAAATAACAAGAAGATTGAGATTACGGAGGAAAAACCCGAACCCGAAAAATTTTTTGAAAAACAAAAAGGGTATCGAATGATAAATGGGCGAAAGGTTGTCGAGGTATCTAAGGGCGTTTGGAGGTACGAATAATGGGAAGAGCGGTAGTAAACGGTATAATAGGGTGGATAAAGAAAGGCGGAGAGGATGAGGAATACTACTTTGACCTATTTGATGCTATAAGGAATATGGAGGGGGAGGATTTCGAGTTTGCGCACAAGAAAAGTTTAGAGGCAAGGAAGTATGTAGTAAAGTTGATGCGAAAGAGGGAAAAGGTAGGGGAATTGTTTGACCTTTATAAGCGGATGCTACTTTTTGATGCGCCCTATGATTTTGACAGTTACTTGCAGTACCTAGAGATAGACAGAGAACCCCGTGAGAGGTTCTATTTGCCCCGTAGAGAGGTTTTAAGACCACTTGTGCAAGGATTACAAGACCTTGCCGATGATAAGTTGGACGAGTTATTTTTGAGCGAGCCACCGAGAGTAGGAAAGACCACGATGCTGATTTTTTATGTAACGTGGCTTATCGGGAGGAACAGTAACTCTAGCAATCTTTATTCTGCGTACTCGGATTACATTACGAGGGCGTTTTACAACGGTGTTTTAGAGATTTTAACAGACGACACGACCTATTTATGGCACGATATATTCCCGAGCAGTAAGATTGTGCAAACAAACGCACAGGAAGAAACGATAAACATTGACAGGAGAAAGCACTATCCCTCTTTAACGTGCCGAAGCCTTTATGGTACGCTGAACGGTGCTTGCGATTGCAACGGCATATTGATTTCGGACGACCTTATAGGCGGTATTGAAGAGGCATTAAACCCCGAGAGAATGATAAACGCATGGAGCAAGGTGGATAACAATTTGCTCCCGAGAGCGAAAGAGGGCGCAAAAATTCTATGGTGCGGTACAAGGTGGTCTAATATCGACCCCGCAGGCTTACGCATGGAACTCTTAAACACGGATGAAAAGTTCAAGAAAAGGCGAGTAAGGATAATAAACTTGCCCGCTCTTAACGAAAAGGACGAAAGCAACTTCAACTACCTTTATGGCGTAGGGTTTTCAACCGACTATTACCACCAAAGGAGAGCCTCTTTTGAGCGAAATAACGATATGGCATCGTGGCTCGCCCAGTATCAAGGAGAACCCATCGAAAGACAAGGAACGCTCTTTACTACGGATGGCTTTAGGTTCTTTCTTGAAGAGCCACAGGAAGCCCCCGACAGAATTGTTATGCCCGTTGACCCCGCTTTTGGTGGTGGCGACTTTACATCAAGCCCCGTTTGTGCGGTTTATGGCGAGGATGTATACGTTTTGGATGTGGTTTACGACAACGGTGATAAATCCATCACACAGAAACTTTTATGCGATGCAGTAGAAAAGTATGGGGTTTCTGCGATGCAAATAGAGGCAAACAAGGCTACAGAGAGTTATGCCACGGAGGTAAAGGAAAAATTAAGGGAGAGAGGCATTAGAATTAACCTTACCACAAAGCCCGCTCCCACAACCAAGAGCAAAGAAGCGAGGATTTTTGACAAAGCCCCCGAGATTAGAGAGCATTTCGTTTTCAGCCAAAAAAGGAGTAAGCCCTACGACCTCTTCATGCAGAACTTATATTCTTTTAAGGCGGTAGGTAAAAACAAGCACGATGATGCGCCCGACAGCCTTGCTATGGCGTGTGATATGGTGTTTGGTCGTGGAAACAAGATAGAGGTTTTCAAAAGACCGTTCTAAAACCGTGAAATGTTTGACAATAATATACGTTAGTGGTATAAATTGGTTAAAGAGGTGAAATTATGGCATTATCGCAAAGAACCGACCTTGCGGGTAGGACGGTAATTTATACCGATGTGGCTGAAATTACAAGGGAAAACGTGCTTGATGTTCTCGCTAAAGCGACAAAGACGCATGAGCAGAACGCAAAGGACATAGAGTACCTTTACCAGTATTACAAAGGACAGCAACCTATCCTCGGAAGAACAAAAGAATGGCGTGAGGAAATCAATAACAAAATCGTTGAGAACAGAGCCAACGAGATTGTTTCGTTTAAGGTTGGATATTTGATGGGTGAACCCGTCCAATATGTAAATCAAGGCGCAGACGAATACTCGGCTTTCGTATCTCAACTTAACGATTTTATGCGCTATGAGGACAAGGAAGCCAAAGACAAGTCCATCGTAACATGGAATACAATCTGCGGAACTGCTTACAGAATGATTTTGCCCGATGAAGATGTGATGAAGAAGAAAGTCGGCTTTGAAACAGACGAAGCCCCCTTTGAACTCTACACATTAGACCCGATGAAAACATTTGTTGTCTACTTTAGTGGCTTTGGCAACGACAGAATGATGGGCGTTACCACCCTTGCCACGGAAGAGGGCGAAAAAAAATACGTTGGATATACAAATCAGTTTTATTTTGAAGTCGTAGAGGACGAAATCGTGGCGTGGGAAGCGCACCAACTTGGCGCAGTTCCAATTATCGAATATCCCGCCAACGAAGCCCGTCTTGGAGCATTTGAGATTGTCCTCCCGCTTCTCGACAGCATAAACACTATAGAGAGTAACCGAGTAGACGGAATAGAGCAGATTATTCAATCAATCCTTGTTATCAAGGGGTCGGACGCAACCGATGAAGATTTTGCGATGGCAAAAGCGTATGGCGGTTTAAGACTTCCAAAAGAGGGCGATGCGTTCTACATTTCGACAGTTCTCAATCAATCGGAAACACAAACTCTCGTAGACTATATCTATAATTCCGTTCTCACCATTTGCGGGATGCCGAACAGAAACGGTGGCTCGTCAACAAGCGACACGGGAAGTGCGGTTATCTATCGTGATGGATGGTGGAGCGCAGAAACAAGAGCGAGAGATAGCGAGGGAACATTCAAGAGCGCAGAGAGAGAGTTCCTTAAAGTCGCACTACGCATCGTAAACAAAAGCACCGATACGGATTTACGCATATCACATATCGAGATTAGATTTACTCGTAGGAACTACGAAAACATCACCGAGAAATCGAATGTACTTGTTACAATGCTTAACAACGACAAGATACATCCGAAACTTGCGTTTGAGCATAGCGGAATGTTCGTAGACCCCGAAATTGCTTTCAAAATGAGCGAAGAGTATAGACAGCAGAACATCGAAGAGGAAGCAAGTGAGTTCGACAACCTTGCAAGACAGGATATAAACGCTGAAAAGAACGAGATAAACAATGTATGAGTTTACCGAGAAAGTAATCGCCACAATAAACAGGCGAATTATAGGTATGTTCAATCGGCTTAAAGGAATAAACGATGAAAAAGCGATTATTCATGCCGTAAATGAACTATATGAAGAACTTGATGAAATGTTGCGCAAGTATCTTCTGCTCATTGCAAGGAAAATATACAGTAGTGTAAATCTCGAAGATTGGATAGAGGATTTGGCGGTTATATGGCTCATGGAACTTTTAGAGGGCTATGACCCCGTAACCAAATATGTTTATACTCACGAAGTAGAAAGAAAAAAGGCAAGGCTCATAGAGGCAATGATTGCATCAAACGACAAGGCAAAAGAAGTCGAAACGGCAAAGCGTTTGTGGGCAAGGCAAGTAAGACAATATGCAGACAACGTAACACATGAGGCTGTTTTAGAAGCATACAAAGATAAACAAATAGAACGTGTGGAATGGCAGACAGAAGAGGATGAGCGTGTTTGCAAAGAATGTGTAAGGCGAAACGGTGTTGTATATTTCATAACGGAAGTTCCACCGAAACCGCATTACGGATGCAGATGTATTTTGGTAGGAGTAAGTGATGATATTTCCACAAGAAATAGAATATGAAATCTTGCAAATATTAAAGCGTGGTAATTCCGTAGAATTAAAAAAAGAGAAAGATAAAATTGTTGCGGTTGAAATACAACGCAGAGTAAGAGCAAAGCAAGATGTTATCTTTACACCGCTAGGTGATGATATACGTTAGAGAAAACGAAAATCGCAAAATGGCAGAGAAGCCAAAAATCGCAAAAGTCATGGTGAGAGAACACCTATAAAACGCAAGGAGGAAAAATGAAGATTGATGTTAGCACTATTGAGGGTTATGACCTTATGACCCCCGAGCAGAAGTTGCAGGCGTTGGAGGCATTTGAATATGATGTTCCACAGCCCGATTACAGCGGTTATATCAAAAAGGCGGATTTTGACAAAGCATCATCCGAACTTGCTGATATGAAACGTAAGTACAACGCTATGCTTTCGGAGGATGAGCAGAAGAAACAGGCTCACGAAGAAGAAATGGAAACATTGCGCAGAAAAGTAGCGAGCATGGAACAAGAAACAAGGCTTGCAGACCTAAAAGCGAGTTACATTTCAATGGGGTATGAAGAAACACTTGCCACCGATACAGCGCAAGCAACATTAGAGGGTGATAACGCAAGAGTATTTTCCAACATGAAGAAGTTTCTTGAAGCCCACGACAAGGCTATCGAGGCAAAAATGATAGCGGAAACCCCTCGTCCGAGCGGAGCGGGAGCAAAAGGCGAAGTTCCGAAAAAGACAAGGGCGGAAATAGAGGCTATCGAAGATACCACAGAACGTAGACAAGCAATGAAAGACAACCTTGATTTGTTCCCCGAATTGCTTGGCTAACGAAAACTTAAAGGAGAAAAGAAATGGCAAAAGCAAATCTTACAATGGTAGCAAATATTGATGCGGGCATCCGTGAAATTGATTTTGTTACAAGGTTCGAGCGCAACTGGGATAGTTTAAGAGAAATCCTCGGTGTTATGCGCCCGATTAAGAAAGAACTCGGTTCTCAACTCGTTGCGTACAACGCAAAAGTAACTCTTGAAGATGGAGCAGTTGGCGAGGGTGAGGAAATCCCGTACAGCCTTGCTGAAATCGAACCAGTACAGTTCGCAGACATTACTCTTGGAAAGTATGCAAAGGCAGTTTCTATCGAAGCGGTTACAAAGTATGGCGCAACCACAGCCGTACAGAAAACGGATGATGCGTTCCTTACAGAACTGCAGGACAAGGTAATGACCGACTTCTACAATTTCTTGCTGACAGGAACTCTTACTGGTTCTTATGACAACTTGCAGATGGCTATTGCAATGGCTATTGGTAAAGTTAAGGATAAGTTCAAAGGTATGCACAAGAATGTTACAAAGATTGTATGCTTTATCAATATTCTTGATGCTTATGAGTATCTCGGAGTTGCGAGCCTCACAGTACAGAACCAGTTTGGTATGACTTATCTTGAAAACTTCATGGGAGCAGACAAGGTAATCCTTACATCCGACGTTCCGCAGGGCAAGGTAGTTGCTACACCGTCCGAGAACATCAACCTTTACTACATCGACCCGAGCGACCCCGCTTATGCACAGATGGGTCTTGGCTACACCGTTTCGGGCGAAACCAATTTGATTGGATTTAAGGTTAACGGCAATTACGGGACGGCTGTCGGTGAGACTTATGCGCTCATGGGAATGGCACTTTGGGCGGAGTTCCTTGATGGTATCGCTGTAATCACCGTCAACGGAGGCGGAAGCGAAAGCGAATAGTGAGGTGTTAAACCATGACAACTGATGAAAAGATTGCTATGGTACAAACAATGACAACTGAACAGGACGAGGATGTAATTTCAACATTCCTCGTCCTTGCGGGAGAGAAGATTGTTCACAGGATGTACCCGTTCCATCACGACAAAACGGAAATACCCGAAAGGTATCACGTTCTGCAATGCAAGATTGCGACTTATCTTCTTGATAAGCGTGGCGCATTAGGACAGACCATCCATGCAGAGAACGAAACGCACCGCCATTATGAAAGTGGCGATGTTCCCGAAAGTATGCTTGAAGAGGTAGTGCCTTTTGTTAGGGCATTTGGTATGGGCGAATGAGAAATCAAGAAATCAACAACAGCACGATATATTATGCTCTTTGGGAAGATAGCGAGCCACAGTTTGATGAATGGGGTAATGAAACGGGCGAGAACCCGCCAACTTATTCCGAGCCTCAAATGATGCAAGCGAATGTTTCCGAAGTAAGAGGACTTGCTACCGTGCAAATGGCAGGCAAGGAAGTCGATTATGATGCTACAATCCTTACGCATGATATGACTTGCCCCGTTGACGAATTGAGCGTTTTCTATATCCATACCAATCCCTTTGATGGAGAAACTTTTGACTACATCGTTAGAAGAGTTGCAACATCAAAGAATGTGAAAACTATACTGGTAAAGCGAGTTGATGTAACGTGATTAAAATATCAACACCAAACATACAAACGGTTATAAAGCAGTTAAAAGCCAAGCAGAAAGAAATACAAACTAAAACTTGGGAATTAGCCGAAACCGTTGCGGAGAAAGGCAATGAAAAACTTGCCGAGAAACTTGATAACGCACAGTACGATGGTAGTGCAACGAGATATGTTTCTCCAACAGAGTTCGACCAAGCGAGCGGAAAACTATCTATAGGTATAGGTGGTGAGGCAGTAACCTTTATCGAGTTCGGAACGGGAACGCATTACGAGGGCGACCATCCGTTGATGAGCGAATTTGGTTTCACAAGAGGAACTTTCGGACGAGGTTTGGGTTCAAGCCCACCGTGGTTCTTTAGAGAAACAAGCGGTGCTGTTGGGAGAAACTTTATCGGTGAAGTTGATGGCGTTACAAGAGGTGGTGCGCTAATAATCAAAACATACGGAAACCCCGCAAACAGAGTTGTGTACGACACAGGAAAAGAGTTGCGAGAAGAAACAGGAGATATTGCAAAGGAGGTGTTTAGCAAATGATTGATATAGAAAACGAAGTCTATACACGGATTGCTACACGCCTACGGCAAGAGTTCCCTAACATTTTTGTAACTGGTGAAACAAACCTTAACCCCTCACGTTTCCCTTGTGCGTTTATCGAAGAGGCTGACAACTCGGCTCTTACAACCACAAGAGATACCGCAAGCAACGAAAACCACGTTGTCGTAATGTATGAAGCAAACGTTTTTTCCAACTTGCAAGTAGGCAAGAAAAGCGAGGCAAAAAGTATTTTCGCAGTTGTTGACGACGAGTTTGATAAACTTGGTTTTACAAGACAAGCCAAAGTTCCAATTCCTATGGACGAGGGTACAAAGTACCGCATCGTAGGAAGATGGACTGCGGTAGCAAGAAAAGATAGTACAATTTTTAGGAGGTAAACATAATGGCAATTTCGACCTATAAGGCATTTCTTATGGTAAAGGACGGTGGCAGTTACAAGAAACTCCTCGACATCAAAAGTTTCCCCGACCTTGGTGGCGCACCAGAACGCTTACAGACAACGACCTTAAGCGACAAAGCGCATACCTACATTGCGGGTATACAAGATACAGAGGATATGACATTTACTGCAAACTACACAAAGGAAGATTTTGAAGCAGTAAACGCATACTACGATGGAGCAGAGTACGACTGGGCTGTATGGCTTGGTGGCACAGAGAGTGGTGCTACACTTACACCCGATGGTTCGGACGGAAAGTTCGAGTTCAAGGGTATGCTTTCTTGCTACGTAAACGGTGGTGGCGTAAACGAAGTAGTTGATATGACTATTACTCTTACCCCGTCTACAGTAATCACGATGGGTTCATAATAAACAACTTATAGTGAGATTATACCTAACAGGAGGTAACAAAGATGGCAAAGACACTTACAATTAAGTATGAGGGTGCAGAATACGTTTTGGAGTTCACCCGCAAGACGGTAGAGCAGATGGAGGACATGGGTTTCAAAATCCGTGATTTGAGGGATAAGCCCGTAACCGTTCTCCCGACACTTTTTAAGGGAGCGTTCCTCGCTCATTGCTCCTACCTAAAGGATGATATTCTTGACAAGATTTATGAAACAATCGGAAACAAGAAAGACTTTATGGAGAAACTCATCGAAATGTATCAAGACCCGATTGAAACACTATTTGATGAACCACAGCCATCGGAAAAAAACGCAGATTGGGTGGCGAACTGGTAGCCACCCCCAAAGGGGGGGAGAGTTCCCCCCTTGTTTCTTATAAGGAGATTTTCACGGAGCATTTTCCGTATTATCTTTCTTGGGGCATGACAGCGGGCGAGTATTGGAATGGCGACCCCGCACTTGCAATAGCGTATCGTAAAAAACACCAGTACGAAATGGAAGAACGCAACCACGAACTTTGGTTGCAAGGGCTATATCTTTACGAGGCGATGCTTTGTGTTAGTCCAGTATTCCACGATTTTGCAAAGAACCCCAAACCCTTACCTTATAGGGATAAACCATTTCCGATTACTCAAAGGGAAGCAGAAGAGAGGGCAGAAGATACAGTCGAGAGGGCAAAAGAGCAACAAAAGGACGTATTGATTTCTTGGATGCAACGAGTAAACAAGAAAATGGGAGAGAAGAATGACAAGGGCTGATATTGACGAATTAAAAATTGTAATACAGGCAGACGACCAAGCAAGTGGTAAAGTTGGCGACCTTGTAACCACACTAGAGGAATTAAGCAAACTTTCCATCGACGATAATGGTACAAAAGAACTTGGCGAGAACGCTGAAAAAACATCCGAAAGGCTTAACAGGGCAAGGGAGGCTCTTGCTCGACTTAAAGATGTCGCTTCTGCGGGCGGTTTTGGTAGCAAGATGCTTTCCGAAGTGGATGCAATTCAAACCAAAATCGGGATTTTAGAAAACAAAGCCGACAAATTAGATTTAGGCAAAGACAAAGACGTAGAACGCTTTGTCAATCTTTCATTGCAAGTAAGTGGGCTAGAAAAAAGGCTTGATAGGTTGCACGCAACGGCTCTTAAAGAGATTGCCGAAAACGCAGAAAAGGCAAAAGAAGCCACAATCGAAACGACAAAGGCGACAAAAGACTTGCAAGACTCTCAAGATGTTGCTTCGGGGAAAGGTGCGGAAAACACCGCCGAAATGGAGGCGGAAGCAAGAGCATTTCATCAAGAGGTGGACGACATTATATCATCGCTCGGTGAACTGGCTCGCTCTGCAAGGCTTTCGGAAGTAATGGATTTTGCAAAGAACGCAAAGGAAGCCGACCTTGTTAAAATGAAATTGCGGGGGATATACGAGCAAATCGTAAACCTTGAAAACAAAAACGGAAACCCAAAGGCTATTGCCTCCCTTTATGAACAGGCGCAAAGGCTTGAAGCCAAGTTGAAAGATTTGGGGAACACCGCCAATATAGGAGGGGCTTTAGGCAAAGTCCTCGATAAGTGGGGTGTAAAAATTCCTACGGTTGACGGCTTGCTCAAAAAGGCAACGACTTCCATGAAAAAGTTTGGCAAGGAGGTTGGCAAATCCTCTTCCAAGATGCTGTTGTTCCCGTTTGCGCAAGTCGCAAAAGGCGCAAAGAAACTTACTGGCGCAATAGGAAAACTTTTTACAAAACTTAAAACGGTAGCGATGTATCGTGCGTTGAGAGGCTTCATAAAAATGGTAAACGAGGGTTTCAAAGAGGGAACTCAAAACGCTTATCAATGGAGCAAGGCAATGAATGATTTGCCACAGGGCGACTTGGGAAGATACGCAAGCACCCTTGATAGCCTTGCAAGTTCCGCTCTATACCTAAAGAACGCATTTGCTACTATTGCAATTCCTATTTTGAATAGGTTAGAACCCGCAATAACAAGCCTTATCAAGAGATTTGTCGATGCGATAAATGTAATCAATCAATTTTTTGCCGTTCTTACAGGCGCAGAAACATGGACTAAAGCCCTCTATTATCCAAAAGAATTTGCAGAGGGGTTAGACCAAGCGACAGGAAGCGCAAAGGACTTAAAGGACGCTATTACCATTCTTGGCATAGACGAAATTAACCCTCTCAATGCGGTTAAAGAGCCAAGCGGAGGTGGTGGCGGTCTTGACGATGCGCTTGATTATGCTTCCATGTTTGAAGAAGTTGCAACCACCGCATCCGAGCGATGGGCTGAAATATTTGACCCGTTTAAGAAAGCGTGGGAAACAAAAGGACAGGGCGTTATAGACAGCATACACAACGCTTTGAGCGGAATAAAGACGCTTGCAAAAAGTGTTGGGGATAGTTTCTATGAGGTGTGGACTAACGGAACAGGGCAAGAAGCAATCGAACATTTGCTTGGCATTTTTACAGGCATTTCCGATACGATAGGAAACATCACAAGGCAGTTTTCTGTTGGGTGGGAGTTCAACGGAAACGGCACAAGAATTATACAGGCTGTTGCTGACACGCTTAATGATATACTGACGATGTGGGAGGACATTGCCACTTCAACGGCAGACTGGGCGAAAGAGGTAGACTTTAGACCCTTTATTGATGGCGTTGCCGATTTGACAGAGGGCATTGAAAGTCTTATCGAGCCAATCACGAGAGCAATTTCTTGGACTTGGGAAAATGTAGTCCTTGTTTTGGGCAAATGGACGATAGAAAGAGGCTTACCAAAAGCCGTTAGTGCATTGGGCGAGGCTCTTAATGCTGTCGGGAGTGCGCTTTCTGCCATTGGAAGCGCAGACACCAGTAAGATTGTCGGTTCGCTTGATGATTTGTTTGGTTTCTTTAGTCGCAATGCCCTCTCAACCATTGAAGTGCAGTTGCAGTTCTTTACCGATATACTAAAGGTTATAAGCGATATAGCAGACATACTTGCGGGCAAGAAAACGCTCAAAATGGTATGGCTTGAATGGGTGGAGGAAAAAGCAACAAGGCTTACAACCATATTCCACTATCTCGGCAAGGTTTGGGAGGCTCTTATAAATCTCGACTTTGATGCGGTAGAAGAAAATGTGCGTAACGCATTTAACCCAACCAACACCCCATACTACCTTTATGTAACAGGAAAGATAAAAGAGGTTGAGGACGAAAGAAAAGCAAAGGCGAAACGGTTGGAGTTCAACGCATTTATTTCGGAGGTTGACGACACAGACATATTGCCGAATGGAGGAAACCTTGCAATTAACGGCATAACCTTTGCTCATGGCGGTGGAACACCAAATCTCGGTAAACTTAATTTCGATACCGTTGACATTGATGTAAATGCTAACATGACTAATGCGGTTGACAAAATTCCCCAAAGTCAAAAACGAATTGACAATATGAACGCAATGCTTGCGACAAAAACCGAGAGGTTTGACAAGAACACAGGACGCATGACCGCAACGCTTGCGACAAAAACCGAGAGGTTTGACAAGAACACAGGACGCATGACCGCTAACCTTAACGGAAAGAGAGAAAGTTTTAGCACAACAACTGGAGATATGACGGCAAGGCTTACGGGCAAATCCGAAACGTTTGATAAGGTTACAAGCAATATGACGGCAAAACTTGCGGAGAAGCAAGAGAAATTTGGCAAGACCACAGATGGAATGACCGCCCACTTTGAAAAGAAAAATGAGGGCTTTAGTAAGACAACTGATGGAATGACGGCAAAATTCACAAAACAAACAGACGGTATTCCAAAGGACGATAAATACATCACAAACGTGGTCGCATACGTAAAATCGCTTGCCAAATCAAGTAACTTTACGGGGCTTTCGCTTTCGGGAAACGTAACGGCAAGCCAAGTAG
>Ga0310690_10002801_pt1 | contig 27583 bp, 35 predicted proteins | sample AusTroGonzalo_MG_2_FD_207661 | JGI IMG/M metagenome (GOLD analysis project Ga0310690, IMG submission 207661) | Bovine rumen microbial communities from tropical cattle in Woodstock, Queensland, Australia - Gonzalo_04 (v2) (version 2) | ecosystem: Host-associated > Mammals > Digestive system >...
CACAAATAAAGGTAAATTTTTTGGTATTTCATATGAGCCTTTTAACGCAACGAGTTATTACAATGACAGTATAGAAAGTAAAAAATACGTTATATCTGTACCTAGTAGAACACGTTATCTGTTTTATAGTTTTTATTTTTCCGTTGTGTTTAATGGCGATAATTATAAAGTAGAAGTATTTCGAGACGGAGATGAAAAACACAGTTTTACTGTAAACTGTGATACATCAGACATGTTTTTTACTTGCTTCGAATTGACACCTGGTTTTTGGTATGATACAGAAGGTGCACTTTCTAACATAATTATCTCTGATGAAAAAATAGGTCTCTCGGAAGTCATTAGACGAGTACCGGTATCGTATGTAAATAATTTGAATGAATATCAGAGTGGTATGTTTGAAGCTTCGAGTAGTAACGATTCTGTAATTATTAAACCTAGTGAAGAATTCGCTAGTGATTACTCAGAAGATACAAAGGTAACTGGCGCGACAATAATTCATAAGAGTTTATATCGTGATGGTGAGGGGCTCGACGCGATTAATTATAACTTCAATGGCAAAGACGTAGGAAGAAAGAGAATAAGTCCTGCGTCTCACAGGAGAGGATTCTGCGGAGACAATCTCGATGTTTCTATTAAAGACTTTCCAAACTGTGAATTCAGTTACCGATTTGATAAGTGGAGGTAATCAGAGATGGCTTTTAAATATATAAATCCTGGTTTAGTATTAATGAGCGACGAACCGGGAAGATATCACACTGTTGACAAGAAAAATAAAACTGTTAGTAACGTTGTCGATGGAACATGTTTAGGTGAAGTAGAAGAAAGAATATTCTTGCCAAAAGAAACAAAAGAGATGTTTATTAAGTTTGATTACTATATTAGCAACGTCTATGCAAATCCCGCTGATTATGTAGGCGCATGTATAAATTTTTCAGACAATAAGTACATAAGAATCGGAGCAGATGGTAGTGTTGATAGAAACGTATTCATTGTGCGTGATTATCGCAGTAATAAAAATGTCTTTAGTACTGGTAGTTTCTGGAGTGTAATATTTTCTAACTATGCACATATTTGGATTGCCGATAGTAAATATTACATAGATTATTATTACAACGGATTAAAATACAGTTATGAAAATACTGCACCAGACGGGTTAACTATCTCAAATGTTTTTATCCGTTGCAACGGGGACCGCAGTTATATGTCTAATATAATTATCTCCGACGAGTGGTTTGACATAGCAGAAAGAGTAGTTAAAATGCCAACAGAAACAATTTCGAATCCTTACACAAAAGCTGATAATAACTTCAACGTAAGAGAATCTGGAGAGGTTATTGTAAAATATGACGATACAAACCCTGAGAATTTCGATGACGATACGTGTATCACCGGAACGAATCTCGTATTCAGAAAGTTATATCGTGACGGTGTCGGTTTAAATAATACAACGCTTTTTATTAACGATAACGAAGTCATGAATAGAGAAATACTCATTAATGAGAAACTAAAGAGATATTATTCCGTTAAACAAGACAACGTGAATATAAACGATTTTGGCAACATGCAGTTCAAGTGCCAAATATCGTGAGGTGATAGAGATGTCGTTTAAATATATAAACCCTGGTCTGAGTAACATGCTTGATTTATATTCCGTATACGGATAAGATATTTACACTACGGACAAAAACTTAAGTAAAACGGGTGTATTTAGTCAATGGAATTGGGTATATTTATCCTCCTGACAATACAAGTAAAAAGTTGTTCGTTAAATTTGATTCACTTATTCAGACAACATATTACGTTAATGGAGAACACTGCAAGGATTCAGAAATAAACACAGATTCTAGATTTAAGAGCTATACGTCTAAAGCGCTAAATAAACAGTCTCTAGAAGACTTTGTTGATAACAATAGATTTTCTCTTAGTCTAAATCAGTATGCTTATAATTGATTGAGGTTTTAATAACCACTGTCGGTAATGTGTTATCGTATAACTAGAAAGCGAGTAGGTGATTATTTTGAAGGATATCATTGTTAACTCGATTGTTGACCTCCCATGTAACGGTAAGGATTATTTAAATTCTGACTACTACATGCCAAGGTTCGCGTCGTACGGCTTCGGAGGAAACGGCCTTGCAAAGTGTGACTATTATAACGGCACACATTATAAAGTCGGGGACTTAAATAACGACTTTAGCAAGAGTGGTTTCTTCTCCGATGGTTGTAACGCGTTCATCTGCCAAGTCGGATACTTTAATATAGTTGACCAAAGTGCGGAACTCACGGAAGAGTATAAGAACAGTATAGCTGCTGCTTGGGAAGAAATGTATAACAAGTGCCATGAAAAAGGCATAGTACTTATAATCATTGGTTACTGGCATTTCTTTTTGAGCAAGGATTGGCAAGAAGCCGAATTTGTAACTTATGATACTTGGCTCAAGGAATTCGCAGCGCGGCACGCCGACGAAGTTTGTTACGTTAGTTTCTGGAACGATGAAAACATTGCGTACTCAGAAGAAAGTATATACTATACAAGTGACAAAGTACGCCTTAACGAAAAGGGACAGATATATACAGCCGAAAAAGTTATCCAGGAAGTATCAAAGTTCTACAAACGAATCCGTACTCCCGCTGAAGGTGAAGAGATAGAAGAAGGCAAAAGATATCTTACTTATGCTGTCTTCGGAGATGAGTGGAGCGATTGGAAAGCAAGTTGCACGTATCCGATACAACATTGGACTCGTAAACTTGGAGACGCACTCGGGGCTCACTGCGTCTTAGACACTACTGTCCAAGGCATAACATTGAAAGAAGTAATACTGGAACATCGAGACTTCTTGAACTCTATTGAAGAATTAAAACCGGATTTAGTGTTTGTCAATATCGGATTGCACGATATTCTTAACAACGGTTGGGAAGATACTATAGAGGGTAACGGAAGAACCTTTATTAGAGACATGAATTATGCCGGCATCGGAGTTATTTGGGGGCCGTATATTTATCCTGACCTTGACGAGCTCGCTAAGGATTCTGAGTTATCCGCCAGCGAAATTAAAGAGGCGTTTAAAAGTTTCAGAGATGCCATGAAGAGACTTCACACGGAGTTTCAAAAAACATTGGCATATTCTGATGACTTAATCAGCGACAGGGACTTACAATATGGCAAATTAAATTCCACGATGTGGCTTGACAAAAAGATGTTGAATCCTGAAGGTTGGGCAGCATACTTCTCGTATTTATCTAGCGACGCTAAGACTAGAAATATTCAAGATTTATTCCCAGTTTTTAATTGGGTTAATCCAGGTTATGCAGACTCCTTCTTCGACGAATACGGAGCAAAAGGTAGTATAACTTATAATGTTACTTATGCTCCAAAAACAGGAGTAGGATTCTCTAATAACACTTCTCCTCACGTTCTCGTGCTTCCCCCTGGTGTAAGAGAAATGTGGTGTAAGATGGATTATTATAAGAGTGGCACAAATCAAGACTGGAGTCGAGTACTATTCGGAATAAACGACGGAGAAAGTCAGCTTAATTATTTCTCTGGCTGCAACGAAATTAGAATCGTTGCTAACGATAAGCATCAGAAAACATTGAGTATCGGTACTAACGAAACACTTATATTCCACATTGTTACAGGTTTAGCTGGTATCATGGAAGTATATAAGGTCGGTGCTGAGACTAACAGGGTTGCTCGTTTCTCTGGCAAAGTGTCGTATAACTACACAATCGATAAAATTAGAATTGGTAGTGGACATCCGTCTAACTACGTGTCTAACATAATCGTTTCTACCGGTGGTATACACGAACTCGAAAACGTGAATCGTGCTAGTCTTTTGAATACTGAAGTAGACGTAGAAGAAAGTGTAGAGCTTGTAGAAAAGCACAAATTCCGTTACGAGAATAAAGGTGGAAACGATAGCATAATAAACGAGTCGGTAGTTATAACCGAGGACGAAACTGCTAAGTTCGGTACTTCGTTTACTATAGGAAGTAATGGAGAAAATAATCCGTTTGGATTACCACCTACAAATGAAGTTTGGATTAAGTGTGACGTTATATTCCAAAATGCTGACGGAAATGCTCATATAGGTGCTCGTAATGCTGATTACGGAATGAGCAGTATTTTCATTCAAAAGTGGGGAGGTAATAAAGGATTCTACTACCTCCTGAATAGAGACGGTAAGAAAACCTCAGGTACTTACGGTGAAATTACTAGTAGTACTGCAAGTGACAAGTGGTATACCGTATTAGTACATATTGTTTCTGGTTCAAAGTTCGAAGCTTGGATTGACGGTAACAAAGTTGCAGACAGAGAATATAACATTCATGCCGGGCTTCCGATTACGAGTGTTTATATTGGCTCTGATAACTGTAACACAGTTAACAGATTTGCTAACGTTATAATATCTAGTGAAGAAATCGGCTTCGACGAAGACGCTGCTAACGAAGGCCTCGTGGACGAAGTGATTTATGAACAAAGTTCTGGTACGATGGTTATACCAGAAACAATCGAAGACGCTAATTACGTAGACGGAAGTACTACAACGTATATTCATGTCGTAGGGGATAACATTGTAGACGAACGTGAAGGCAGTTGGATATTTGAAGGAACTCCTATAGTGAGGAACGGAGCTATATATCTTGACCAGAATTCATGCATAAAGTCAGACGGAGCCATGGTAATCGGCGGTGCTGATTTCACGATAGACTTTACAGCTGTATGCTTCTCATCGTCACAGAATTATTGTAGACTATTTTCATTCTGGCAGAACAATAACTCTATCAATCCGTATCTGTCGATATATAGGAACAGCGGAAATAACTCTCTTTTCGTTACAGAGTCTGGAAAAGAGTTTGGTGTAAACGTAGCTTTCTTAAACGTGTGTCATCATTACGCTCTCGTTTATCGGCACGAAGCAAAGACTCTTACGCTGTTTATCGATGGCAAACAAGTCTTCACAGTTTCAAGAGAAATTCCTTCTCGAACCTACCCCTACTTCCAGATTAACCGCAGTAACTATAGCTCTGGTTATTCTAACATGTGGTTTAATGATTTCAGAATCTCGAGTGTTGCTCGTTGGATAGAAGACTTTGATGCTACACCGTTCCTAGCTACTACAGTAGACCCCTCGAAGAAATTCGTATACATGAACAAAGGATTAGCTGCACACCTTGCCGCTCCAGGATACACACTTTATTCAGAAACGAGTAAATACGGTTTTTCTTTTTACGGTCTGAGTAGAAAAACCAGAGCATTTAATATTCCGTTTGCCAAGGAACTTTGGATTAAGTTCGATGTTTACGTGGGCGAAATCGTAAATGATTACGTTGTGTTTGTAGGTAACGATAGAAAAGATTCTGACCTCTGTGAAGGGTTTATTATTTATAATAAGGATATTGGTCTGCGTGCTAATCAAGCTACTTCAGTTGGAGCACCTTCAGGATATTCATTCTCCGGAAAGATTCCTAATGTAGGAACGTACACATTCGTTATGCACATGGTATCTCATCCTCTTCGTGGGGTTATAGAACTTTGGTTAAACGGAGAGAAGATTACTAAGTATATAGGCGACGTAAACGATGGTGATTATTTCGGACTTATTAACATGTGGTCCAGAAATAAACTTACGTCATTCTCTAATGTAATAATCTCTAATGACAAGATAGACATGGAAGGAGACATATCAAAGGTAACGTATTTTCCTACGGAGAGCTTTAACTATAACTTTACTCAGGATAAGTTATCTCTTGGCTCTTGTCCTTCAGGTTCTATCGTGAAGAGGATGTGCGTCGTCGAAAAGAACTCGTATAAGGAAGAATCTGATAATATATCTCGGATTAAGATAGAACATAGTAAACCAGAACAGGACCCTGTCGAACTCGGGGAAAGCGAATTGAGTACTGAAACTGAAAATATAGTTCAGTATCAAGGCGGATTCCTAAACGTTGATAAAGCAGAGTTTAAAACTCGTAATTTTAGTTTGACAGGACGGTGAGATTTAAATGGCTAAGATTAATACACCAGAAGTATTTGTATCAGTAGTCAATGGTCCTCATGTTATCATGAGTGAGCCTGAGTTATACGCAACTACGGTTCGTGGTCCTCACGTGGTCATGTCAGAACCAGAATTATATGCGACTACCGTTAGAGGCCCACACGTTATTATGAGTGAACCAGAACTGTACGCAACTACAGTTCGTGGTCCTCACGTAATCATGAGCGAGCCTGAGTTATATGTCTCAATGACTCCGAAGTACCGTTTAAATCTGAATGCAGATACGAGCATTATAGATAGAGTCATTGACCCGAAAGATACCTACGGCACTATGACTACGTATGTACTTGATTTCGGAGAAGAATTTACGTTTGATATGTTCTTGGAATTCGACGGTATCAAAAACGTATTCGGTAGCTATCGATTCGCTAACGACGACGGAGCATTCTGTGACTACGTAGACTGGTTCCCAGATGATAACACTGTTCGTATCAGTTGTAGATATTTACAGTTACAGGTTTATACTCAGTATAAGGCAACGAAAGCTATTCTGCATCTGATGAGACCCGTTATAAGTGATGACGACGTAATCCTTTATCTGCATTCAAGAAATAAGGAAATCGTAGAGGAAACAAACCATACGTGGACTTTAAACGGGAATCCAGTAGCTAGCGGAGACGGGATTTACCTTGATAAATCATCGTACATGGCGCTGAACGAACCAATTACGATTGGAGGCAGAGATTTTACTATTGATTTCTGGGTTAACTTTACGTCTCAATCCGGAAACTACAGTAGAATATTTAATGCTTTCAATTTCCTTAGCAGTAATAATCAGTTTCTCGCGTTCTACGATATAAAGACAAATAATAATATCGGATTCTGTGTTAGTAATTCCGAAATATCTGGAGGAAAATTTAGGGATGCATTTCATCATGTAGCAATCGTATATAAACAAGAAACAAATATTGTTACAATGTTTATTGACGGGAAGATTGTTGCAACAAAATCAGTAGCCATTCCTGAAATAGAGTATAAAAATCTCTGGATTAACAAAAGTAATTACAATACAGACCCGAATGGAGTACAAACGATAAACGACTTCAGAATAACTAACCGCGCACTTTGGACTGAAGAGTTTGATATCAATGAACTGAGATACATGATACCCCTTAAGTAAAAAACAAAGAGAGAGGATTATATCCTCTCTCTCTTTTTTCTCCCTTATATCAAATACTCGGTTAATCTTTTGGAGGGTGGAATCTTAACACGACGCGGTTTACAATCATTGCCTTATACTTGCCCTCATCATGCCAAATCGGAATCTTCCAGCCAAGATATCCTGCTACGTAGACATTGCCAAATAATTTCTCGTAAAACTTATAACTCCAATTTCTTGTTAACCAGTTGCTATTGGTATCGTAGGCGTTTAACTTTTCATTTCCTTCCTGGCTTACGACTTTAACGTCTTTAATGTCTCCGGAAGCACCAAACATATAGAATGCAAAACCGTAACCACAATTACGCATTATCCAGAGTACTCTGCAGAAGTATCTTTGGATACGTTCCTTAGTAGAAAACGTAGCACCCTCACGAAGTCGAACTTTATCGATTACGTGGCCGTATTCTTTTAAAGTTTCTGTGTCTTTGTAACTCTCGTACTTGGAATCCCAGTCGTAGTTGATAAACTTTCCGTATAAACTATTCGGAACGACTTCCTTCATCATGAATTCAGAATCAAGACTATCGTCCCAGGTTTGCCAATAGTGCAAAAACCCCTTTAGTTCTCCAACCTCATCTGCAAATAATACCACAATTGGATTCGTAACGTAACAAATTATCATTGCAAGGATATTGAGGGGAAAATAAATTAACCATTTTAACATAGAATCAACCTCCTTTATAAATAGAGCGACGGGGATAAAACCCCGCCGCAAGATTACCATTTAGCTACAGTTACCATTACTCCGGCACCCCACTTCTTGGTCTTCGGAGAATACATAACTTCGTAACGTACGTCTCGGTTTCTATACGACGCAGCTGCGTAAACATCTTTGTTTACATACTTTATACCGACTTCAACACTGTGTTTTCGGTTCAAGTTTATCGCGTAGTAATTGTTCTCGATAATCTGACCTTCTTCACCTTGTTCGGTTTTCGTTTCGGTTAGCTGAATTTCACCCTTTTTACCAGTCACGGACTCAGCAGTTACAGCTTTTTTCTGTTGTTGCTGTTCCTGTCCGTTAACGTAAATAGGGACGTATTGAGTTTCTTTTACTATTTTGTCTGCGTGTTGTGCAGCAGCATATTCTTGAGCCTTAGCATCAGCAGCTTCTTGAGTATACGTATAATAGTGATACTGAGGTGCCTGTTGTTCTTTTGCTCTTTCGATTTGGTGAGATAAATCCTGAGCATCGTGCGTCGTCAATTCAGGCATCGATTGCTGAAGTGTATTTGGTGACGTATTTGGCACGGTAACTACAGGAACAGGTTCTTCTTTGTGATATATGTTTTTAGCTATAAAGAATGTTCCTATTACGAGAAATGCCAGAAACGCAAATCCTACTCCAACTAAAATTATATTCGGATTTGTTGAGACTATGCTTCTAAGCTTATCCAAGTGTGTCACCTCTTTGATGGTATTATGTCTAATTATATATCTTATCGTACTTTATTGCAATAGCTACCGTTCGTTCTCTCTGTGTATCCTAAGTTTTGAACTGTTAATGTTTCTATTCTCTGGTTCAGATTTTCTAAGATAATCATGACGATACGGTGGCCACTTAGTATCACTGTTTAATCCAAGGCTTTCTCTATTTTGTTCACTATTAATGCCCTTGGGTGTCGGAGACATAAGACTCATAATATTACCTCCTAAAAAATAGCAGTCGAGATTTCTTCGACTGCTATTACTATATCTTTTTTAAAAGTCCTCGTACCACTCGCTGCAATCGAGAATGTTATCTTCAAACGATTCAGTATACTGCCAACCAACATGATTCAGGCCTGGATGTTCTTCTTTGAGCCAGTTCACTGAGTCGTAGTTTGCAATCCACATTGGAATCTGAAGTTCTTCGAGGTCATCGAGGTCCATGAAAGAATTAGCATAGGAATATCCAGTATAGATACCGACTTTCTTAAAGCCCCATTCTTTCATTTTGTTTATAGACCATTTAACAATCTCGTAAACACCATCGAATTTAGTAGCCTCATCTTCCATGTCGAGCCAAACACCAAGAGGAGGCTCTTGTCCATTTAAGAGTTCATATACTCTGTCATTAATCCACTGGATTTCCATTTCGGCCATTTCGTAGTTCTGCATCTTAGAATAATAATAGATGCCGTAAGGAAGACCTGCTGCTACAACTTCGTTAACGAATTCTATGAATTTATCATCAAGATTCGGAACTCCACCATAGGTAACCCCGATGCGAAGAATAACACCTTCGGCCCCGAGATTAACTATCTGCTGTACAGTCCCGCTAGACTGCCATTCACTTATGTCAAATACACGGTGTGACATGGTTATACTCCTCTCTTGTGCTTAAGACATCCTTAAACTCGAGACCGTCTACTGGCCTCATGGCAAGAAGACTCTGTTCCATTTGGTCTAGGTCTTTTGTGTAGAAACCAATCGCGTCAGCTTTTGCCCTGAACGTAAAAAACGCTTCAACAATGCTGGCCCAGTTTAATGAACTCATGTTAACCCCCCCAAGATTCATTTTTTAAGTCCGACTTTTTCGGCGGCTACTTCAGCTACTTCTCCCATGGAAACTTTTCCGTCACCGTTTTTATCTAGGTTTTTCATTAAGTTACTCCCTGGCATAACTCCTTCTGGAGAGTTCTTCCACGAATCAGTACAGTACTTTACTGCGGCCAAGACACCGGCACCGCCGATAGCACTGAACCCACCCCAGCAGCTCTGCAGGTCAAACTTATATCCATATAAAGCATTGGCGAAAAACCCACAAGTCCAGAACGTAAAAAGAGCTATAAACATGAGAATGATAAGCTCAAGAACATACCTATGGACAAGACCTAAGAATTCGTCTAACATCTGTTGAATCCTGGAAATCATTAACATTCTGTAACACCTCTTCCATTAAACTGCCGTGTTGTTTGTCAAAATCCTTCCTGATTATACAGCAGCACCAGATATATAAATCAAGAGCCCTTTCGACTATCATTTCTGCAGTGCCTTTTACCATTACAACTAACATGGCTTTATTATCTTCCGTGTTTTCTTGATATGCCCCGTCAAACAGTTCAGGGAGAACTGCAGTGGTCGGGTCAAAATGTACTATTATGGCGAATCCTCCCAGCTTCGTCACAATCTCTAAGCTCTCGACAAAGTACTTCTTTTCATTAAGAATTTCAACACATTGACCGAGGATTCCGTTTGTCTTACTAATTAACCCCTCCAAATGCTTACGCTCTTTCCACATTTTATACTGGATTTTCACAAAAGCAATTGGATTAAACACATGGCATCATCCCTTTCTGTATTCTATTTTAGTTCCCCCACAAGTATGTATATATATTAGCATCATTGAATGATGTGAATTATCTCGTTTAATGCTTTCTCTGGTTCGTCTCCGGTTGCTGCTATAAAAACACTATTACCCGTTTTAATCGCAATTCCAACAATAGAAAGTATACTTGAACTAGTTCCAATTTTGTCATCTTTCTGAATAGTCACTACTACGTTATATTTTTTAGCTATCTTTACAATTTCAGCTGATTCTCTAAAACAGATTTTCCCACCGGCTATTATTCTTACTGGTATACATGTATTAGCCAAAAAATTCTCCTTCTTTCAAAAAACAAGCCCCTACGAAACAAACCGTAGGGGCAAAACTTACTCTTTTACTCTGATATCTTCAAGCACGGTTTCTATCGTACCATCGTTCAGAATAAGTGTGTTAGCGCGTGGATTAAACCGTGCATTTTCGAATGTCATTTTAAACGATTCATTCGCGCAACTTGACTGTTCCAGAATACCCCTTATTTTGTTCTCTGTCTCCTTGTCTAGCTGTGTATCGCTCAGTACTATAAGCTTCACGGTTTAATCTCCTCTCTACTTGTAACTCTTTTTCTAACATGGAAACGCGACTTTCTAGTGACACTATGAAGTAAACCAATATGCCTATAAGAATCGCAATCTCTGGTTCTCTATATAGACATATAATGAACATAGCGAACACAAATATTCTACTAATGAATCGTATAACAGGTTCAAGCTTCGGGGCAATTTCATTAGCTAGTCCGTCGGCGTTCTCACTGCTGATTCCTAGTAGAATCGACAGCGCCTTCGTTAGAAGATTCATCTGTTGCACCCTCTTTGCAAATGCCAATCGTCGTTCGTACGATGCCAAGCACCACCAGTATTAAGACTGCTAAGGTTATAACTGGTGAAAGGCATATTATAGTTATCGAAGTAAATAGTAACACAAGAATAGCTTTTAAGTCAAGAGCTTTCCTTGGCTTATGACCTAAAATCTTGTCAGCTATGAATACTGCAGAGTCTTTCATCTCCTGCAATATTTTGGTTAAGAACCCCATGACATTGCTCCTTACTTATTAGATACAGTAAAGAAGACTCCTGGTAAATTACTCGTAAAAAGGTTTATCGTTTCTTCTGACTTGTTAACTGTATCAGCTGACTTAACTACTTTCTGTCCGTTCTTGTTCGTCAAGAGAATCTGAGGTTTCATGTCAATCATCCTTCCCAGAAATACCTTGAATCTGCAGGGCCCCATGAATTGCCACCATCACGGACATCGACGTGAATCCAACCACTGCCATATCCACCACGGTCATATACTCCGATTCCGTCGAATGGTAACTGAGAAACGTACCACAGGAATTCTCCCATGGATAAATGTTCCGGACAAATTACGTCTGCTGCAGTACCCTGACAATGCTGAGAACTGCTCGCACCGCCGACTGCACGATTGTGAGCTCTACAACGATAACCAGAACTTATCTCAAGAGGAACGCCGCCGATATTATCACGAAGCTGTTCAAGCAATTCAATAAGCCTTGGCTCTATGTACAAGCTATGTCCGCAATCGCAAGTACCTTGGTCTTCTCCACGGCACCAGAACTCACTTTCGGAAAAATGTTGAGATAACATAGTACCCACTCCTTTCATATGTCATAGACATATTACTGAAGTGGGTACAGTTTTCTCACGCCTGTCTAACAGGAGTTGCTCTCTTAACGTTGTTTACTATCAGTTTTCCTTTACTGTCTTTCTTTCCTGAAAGCTTTACTTCTCCTTGTTCAAGTATCATTGCAGTCTTTTGATATACACTTGAGAATATTACACAGTCTACTTTGCAGCCATTCATCATTGCCGTACAGAACATCATCTGATTATTGTTTTTATCGTTCTGAGTACGAGACGAAATAATCTCAGCGCATATATCATTTATCGTTTCCTTCTCGTTAATTGAGTCCCACCAAGGTTTATACGTAAGAGGAACTCCTAAAATTTCTTCTTCTAATTGTATAACAGTAGCTTCGCAGAATTCGTCTTCGTCGTATCTTATTGCTTTTTTATCGTCTCTGATATCGTAAAGATGATTTAATAGCCTGTATCTGTTATCATCTTCAAAATCAAAGGCGCCGCATTTTATTAACGATTCGGCTACGTTCTTTTTAAAAACTGCCTTAGGTAATCTGTCTATTGCGTCTTGAATTGATTGATACGGTCCGTTAGCTTCTCTCTCTGCTATAATAGCAGGGATACTAGCAGCGCCACAGCCTTTAACACTACTTAAACCGTAGAGAATTTCTTTGCCGTTAGGAGTGAAATCACTACCGGAGATATTAATATCAGGAACACGGAGAGTTAATTTTAATTGTTTCTCGCAAACACTAACGTATTTTTTTCTCTTTTCTTCTTCAGAGTTAAATACAGAAAGAAGTGCCGACATAAATTGAGTAGGATAATATACTTTTAACCATGCTGTAAGTATTGCTATATATCCGTAACAAGCAGTATGCGCTCTATTAAATGAATATTTTGCAAACTCAGATATCTCATCGAAGTAGTGAAGTATCTGTTCCTTGGTGTAACCACGAGATATTCCTCCAGGAATCTCGTCACCGTATTTCCCCTTGGGGTCATACCATGGGAGGTCATCGTTTTCCTCCCAACCTTCAGGACCTTCACAGTTCTTCTTACCGTAGATATGACATCTTTTAAGCATAGGCATTAAGGCTACTTTTTTCTTCCCGAGGATTTTGCGAGTGATACTATCTGCTTGGTTATCGTTAAAGCCAGCTACCTTCTTCGAAACGAACATCCAGATTTGTTATCGTACAAGCTTTTTATCTCGTACTTCTAGTAGTTACCTACATACGTATTAGCGTCTCTGTTCCAATACGATACGGTCTGTTAATTCAGACCTAGCTCAGCGTACATTTTCACCCTCGTCTTTACGTTAGGCAGTCATGTTTTTTACATGAAAGTTCGGGGAACTAACCGACGTGTCGGACACTCTTGGAGAGATTATATTCTGTATAAACAGTTTCACTCTCTACGCGTTACGATACTGAAGAGTATTGCCAGCTTCAGTTATCTCGGTATTTTCACAGGTATCTTTCAAAAATAATACGTTTCCTTTTTAACCAGACCGTCGCATTGTCATAGATAAAATGATAAAAACGTATTGAGTCATTTTTGCCCCATAAGAAGGAGTATACTTCTGTACTATCGGAGACATTATTTGGATGGTAACACTTAAGATTCGTTCCAATCATTTTCTGAACTGAATCTATGATATTACTCGAAGCAATAAAACCAGAACGTAGATGTCCGTTTGAATCACTTACTGTTCCGTCTCCGTCAAAGTATCCTCTAAAGAAATGTGGCATTAACTCCTTATCAATATCAGGAACAACTTCCTTGCCAGACTTCCTGGGTACTACACCTAACTGAATTAAAGCCTGTACCATATGTTTAGAAGTTATACTGACATAAGCTGATAAGCCACCTTTATTAGATTGCTTAATGCTAACTTTGTAATTTGCTTCGATTTCATTAAGAAAACCATCTATAAGTTCTCTATCATCAGCAGAAATATTTAGCTTCAACGAGTACTGTCCATTGTAAACACTTACGTTACCATCAGCCATTATCCATCCTAGATAATATGCTTTCTTCTCAGTATCTATTATATCAAAGTACTTTTCATTACCGACCTTAGATTTAGGTCCACGGTGTCGTTGTATATTAGCTTTCCTAATTGTTTCTGCTATTATCCATTCGCCTATGTTTAGCCTTTGAGAAATTTCTCGACTATATAATCCGTTATTATACAGACTAATTATTTCATTCTTTCGTACATCACCTATCGGTGGAGTTCTTTTAGATATACCCTTTACCCATCTGTATACTGTACTAACAGATACTCCAAACTCCTTGGCTGTAGCGGCTATATTATTATTTCTGTTATATAATGCTATCACATTTTGTCTTATGTCTTCATTATATTGTTTCTTGTTCATTTTATCACCCCCTTTACACTATAATAGTTTATTGCGACGTTGTCAAATACCTGCGATGTTCACCGATATTGCCCGATGCAACTTAACGGTTTCCCATTAAGCCGTCAATATGTTTAACTGTTCCTGATAAATAGGCACGTTATATGTCTCTTCGAAGATATCTTCACAGCCTTCCATGGGAAGTGGAACAAGTTCTCCTTGGTTTTTTCCGTTAGCGTAATTTACATCAGCGTGGGCTCCTAGAGGGCCTGGTCTTCCTATTGCTGCTATAGCAGATATATCTTCAAAGCACGTAGGTTGAATCTTATCCACAAGCCCTTTCATCATATCAGACTCTATCTGGAATAATCCGTCGGTCCACTTCTTACGAATCATTTTAAATATCTTAGAGTCGTTGCGGTTCACTTTATTATACAGGTCATCAAGAGTTAACTCTGGGTCGATATTATGAAGTGTCTTTACAATAACGTCAAGTGTCTTCAAGCCAAGGATGTCATACTTAATGAAGTTAGCTTCTTCTAACTGAGGGCCAGTATACAGAGTAACCGCAGTGCCGTCTTTATAGAATAGAGGAACCCAATCGTCTACAGGCATTGGTGTTACGAGAACACCACTAGCGTGCACTCCAAGTTGTCTAGGAATTCCTTCGAACTTACGAGCGTAGGTAAAGATTCTTTGATTTTCTTCCTCAAGTTTATGAAACGCTTCCCATTTGTTACGTTCAGAGGCCTCGTCACTGTCTTTCCAAGAGTCCACCATCTTGAACGTGAGATTAGGGTCAGTATCAATAGCGTCTATAGCCTTTGATATTTTAAGGGAATCAGCAAACGGAACTTCTAAGACTCTAGCTACGTCCTTCACGGAAGACTTTACTTTGAGTGTTCCAAACGTGCCAATATGAGCAACCTTTTCTTTACCGTAGTAATCCTCAAGATGTTTAATAACTTCTTCTCTATGGAGATTGCTGAAATCACCATCTATATCTGGAGGAGACGTTCTGTCGTTGGTAAGAAAACGTCCAAACAAAAGTTTACATTGTATTGGGTCTATATTTTTCGTTATCCCGATAGAAAAAAGTACGAGAGACCCTGCAGCTGAACCACGGCCAGGACCAGTAGCTATTCCGTGTTCATCACACCAGTTAATGTATTCGTCTACTGCTAACATATACGGTGCGAATCCCTTTGGATTAATAACATCAAGTTCTTCCTTGAGACGAGCTGCATACTTAAATCTGTCCAGCTTTGGATTCTTATTAAGATAGTCGTTTAATCCAGTCCAAGCTTTCTTGGTTAAGACAGATTCAGGGGTTTCACCTTCAGGAACTTTTACGCTTGAGAACATTGGCTTCGGAGCGCCTAATCTTATATCAGATTCTACGCTATCTGCTAGTACTTGGGTATTTGCAATGGCATTCTCGTAAACAGAGATATAATCATCTAGTATATCGCTTTCTATTTCTTCTCTGTTTAACATTTCATTGGTTTGAAATTCGAATGCTGTACGCATTTCTTCTTCTGAACGTACCCAGAAATCAGGCCAATAATGCATGCGGTTAGGGTCGGCTACGCTCTTGCCTATACCGATACAGAGAAGAACGTCATGGTCAGCAGCATCATCTTTTAGAACCCAGTGGGAATCGTTTGTAGCAATAATCTTCACGTCATGGTCTATAGCCCAGCTAGCATAGTGCAAATTAACGTCTCTCTGTAACTTCTGATTCAGCGGTTGAATCTCAAGATAAAAATCAGAACCGAATATCTGTAACATTTGTTCAAGATACATGTCTGCTAGGTCTGGTTTATTCTCTTTTATCATCTGGCTGGGATAACTTCCTATGCACGCATTGGTGCAGATAATTCCTTCATGGTATTTCTCTAAGAGATTCATATCACAGTGATAACGGCCATTAAACGTACAGAGTCTTGCGCTCTCACTCTGAATCTTTATCAGATTATGCCATCCCTGTTGATTCTTTGCGATGAACAGAATATGATAATCATCCATGTTATATCCGTAGTCTTTATATAGCTTTTTCTTCTGTTCTTTCTTCATCTTGAGTACTTCTTGTTGGGTATACGCGCCATTTGAAATTGCACGTGCAGCAGCTTCTTCGTTACGCTGAGATACAGGTTTCATCATCTCGTGTATACTAGGAGTATAATATCCTTCTAACCCAAGAAGTGGTTTAATACCTTGCTTGTCACACTCTTGTTTGAACGGATAAATACCACCGAGATGATTATGGTCTGTTATAGCTGTAGCATTCCAACCTAGTTCTTTTGAACGCTTTACTAGGTCAGGTATCTTACAGTATCCATCGAGAAAACTATAAACGGTGTGTTGATGCAATCCTATATAACTCATTGCTTACTCCTTTGTTCGATTTCTGTTTCTCTCTTGCAGGCAGCGTAAGTATATATTAACGCTACGAGATATATACAGAGCATGTACTTCACGTTTTGTTCTCCTTCTTTGATAGTAACCAATTAAGTAATCTACTAATCAAACCCTGTTTTATTATAGTAACTTCGCTCTGTTTAAACCTATTTCCGAAACACCACTCAGAACAACTACTTTTATGACAACAGACATCGCAGTATTCATGGATTCTGTCAAATCTTGACCACGGATTAGTTTTCATATTCTCACCGGTCCGCAATAGTTTCTGACTCTAAAATCCCAATCGTCACCGAACTTATCAGACTTTCTATTCTCACGAGATAGCTCTTGAAGCTTTGCCTGTATACTGGGAGTCGCGATTCTGTCGAAACGAGCCTTTCTTTCGTCTATCTTATATTCTACAGTAGGAAGATTCATTGCTTTTCTCTTCTTGTTGATTCTCTGAAAATAGTGAATACCTCCAGGGAATTTAACTAATTCACGCCAAATTGCATTACGAATATCTTTATCCCACTGTATAGCTTTATCCCACCGTACAGAATTCTTTTTGTCTAGGTTTTCATATAAACACTTAATCGTACAATGAAAGTTATAACATCTACTAAGCTTCATAGCTAATCACCTGCTTGACCAATTTTCATGTATTGATTTCCATAATAAATATAGAGGGAACCGTCTGACAAATTGTGAACAATATCCCCTGGAGTAGCCAGTGTGTTCCGCAAACTAGATATGTCATCTATTAACGTAAAATTATGTACTAGAGGATTAAATACGTAACGGCGGTAGTTGCGGTTATCAAAAAAAAGATTACTGTCAGGCATCATTACGGTATTGTATTTCTCTGGTTGAGAGTCATGGCAGTCTACAACGGTACAGATATTCATGTACTCATTGTCCGTAAGTCTACGGCCAAACAAACTTTCAATATCTGCGCGTCTTTCCTGATTTCTTACTTTCCATTCTCTATACTTACGTCTAGCCGCTACAGTTTCGTTGTATACTTGACTTAACTTCAATTTTATTCACCTCCAATCGCTTCTACTAGATTCTGGTATTAAATTGTAGGGCATAAAACCAAGATTTACCTCACCGTCACAAGTTACATGGCAAAGCTCTGCACCTATTTTATTAACGAGAGTATTCTTCTTGATTCTAACGTAGGCAGGTTTTTCTCGTAAGTCGTTAGTTATTCTTAATTCAACGCTACTGTCTATTGGATTCCTTCTTAAAGATACGTTATTATCGTTCATATCTCTTAGTATTTCCATTGCTGTATCTATATCCCAGTTTATATCATTAAGATATTTTCTAAGCCTTCCGAAATCAATAAACATAATATCTATTGCAAAGATATCTGATTCAGTAAACGTCTTTCTCTTGCTGTTATCTTTTAAGATAATAAATTCCTGCATGATATGGGTAGTCAATGATTTTTTATCAGCCATCCACCCTACGTTATTGTTTGAGAGGTTTATATAATCTCCTACCATGTTACGGATATTAGTTCCGGCGTAATTTACTGCTGCCTTTTCGTCTATGAATATATATCTACTAGGCACAAAGAAGTCTACGCCAAGCTTCTGTAACTTAACATTATAAACAGGTTCTATGTCTTCATCAAATATCTTCCGATACACTCCCCTGTTATTTAAAAAGTTTGATACGTAGACTTCTCGACCGGATTGATTCTGTCTATACTTCATCTTTGGTTCTCTCTGAGTGATTCAAGCTCTTCTGTTAACTCTGCTATTCTTTGTTCTAGTGTTTCTAACCTCTGATTAACTTCGCTTCTAAAATCAGAAATATTGTTACTTACTGAAAAGCCACAGTTTCTCATTACGGACGGACTTACACCTAGAGAAGTACTAGGACCCATATCTGCAGTTATAACTCTAGGTGTAATACTTGTAGCAGTATTGTTTTCTGCCACTCGTACGCCCATTCCGCCTATGTTAACCAATCTTTGTACTTGGTCTATAGGAGTACTGTCAGTTACTGTAACTCTCGTTCTTATATAGTCTCGAGTCACAAAACTGAATTTATTGCCGACTCTTTTTAGAGACAGATAATTTATCATGTGAGTCGATTCTCTTCTTGCCGTTATCCTACTGTTATTTAAACTTGACAACTGCATCGTAATTCCTCCACGTTAAATACAGCTTTATCGGAATTCTTGCCGAATCCCCACTTCATAGTTCCAGCTATATCTATATAAGTAGGGGAACCAAGCGATTCGTATTCCATACCTTTTCTCCAAGCCCAGATATCCTGAGTATATCCTGTATCATCTACAAGAGTGAAACATATATTATCAGGATTATTGGAAGAACGTCGACTACCAGCAACCTTAAGATTATTAATTGTGAATATAGGAGTCGGGAAAACTTTTTTGTCGCTTGGGATACTAGAAACTTCTACGAGATTCTTCTTGTTCACGTCAGACAATTTAATCTCCGCGTCTATATCAAACGTTGGTTCTTCCATAACTACATCGGAGGATTCAAGCATTTCTTTTATCTGTCTGTTAAGACTCTTTTTAAACGTATCTACGTCAGATAATAAACTGACACCGCACGCATTAGCATGTCCGCCGTAATCAGCTATGTGCCCCGCCTTCTTCTCTTTTTCTAACAGGGGAAGTATATCGAATTGTGAGCGTAAGCTTCCAGGCCAGACAGTTCCTTTATTTCTTACGTAAACAATCGCAGGTTTTCCAGTGATATCCATAAGTTTTCCTGCAATAACTCCTGACAACCCTACTGGGAAGTCAGTTGCGTCGAATATACAAACATAGTCATTACTATAATCTTGTTTATTAGCAGCATCCATTGCACTCTTAGTCATACTCTTACGAGATTCGTTCATTGAATCTATTTTAACTATTATCTTCTGTAATTCCTTTTTAGGACCATCATGGAATAAAAAGTCTCGAGCAAGATTAGTATTTCCGAGTCTAGAACATGCATTCAGTTCAGGACCTATCTTCCAAGCTATTTCCTCACTAGTTAACTTTGAGATATTAAGAGCATCAGCTAATTCGCTTATGTTTTTTGCATAGCCATCGTTTATCATCTTAATACCGATAGATACTATAGCTTGATTCTCTGGGACCATTGGCATCACATCAGCTATCGTACCGATAGCAGCATACGGTAGATATTTGAGTACCTCTCCGCCTCTGCCAAGAATATTTCCTATATAATGACATACTTTATAAGCTACAGCAGCTCCACAAAGGTGATGTCCGTATCCATCTTTCTTTAGGTGAGGGTCGCAAACAGGACAATCCGGTATATTGCCACTTGGTTCATGGTGGTCAGTGACAACAACTGATATTCCATTTTTGTTACAGTATCTAACTGCTTCGTTTGCAGTTATACCGTTGTCTACGGTTATAACTGCATCGTCTTTTCCTAGATTCTTTACGAAGTTTAACGAAAGTCCATAACCATCTTTTCTTTCTGGATAATAGACCTGAACGTTTGCCCCCATGTCTTGAAGAAACATTGACATGATATAACCTGCAGTAAGACCGTCAACATCATAGTCCGCAAAGACATAGATATTCTTGTGACATTCAATTATATCAGCAATAGCCTCTCCCGCTTCTGCACAACCGGCCATATCTATAGGACGGCCAATAAGATTTACAGGACTCTTTAATAAATTATATATATTATCATAGGAGACATCTCTATTAGCAAGCACCTTTGCCAAGACATCACCTATCCCAAGTTCTTTAAACTTATTCTCTCTGGCCTGAATTAAAGGCTTGAAAGACTTACTCCCACGTACGTTCCACTTCATGTTTCTCACCTCAATGCTATTTTACCACGAGATTTTAAAAGCATCAAATAACCCCCTCATCTTTTTTAGATAAGGGGGTAAAAAATTTTATAGTTTTAAGAGTGGTCTTTTTCCGCTCTTTCGATTACGCTTAATCTTTGATTTGTCGCAGCCCAGTGCTTCGGCTATAGATTCAGCAGCAAAACGCCTCTTCTGATTAACCGTGTTAATATGCATGCCTAATGACTCTGCGACCTGTCTGTCATTGTAATCCTCAAGATAATACATAATAAGTATTTTTCTCTCAAGAGTCGTTAGTCTGTCATTGTCAAATATATCGCTACACGTTTCCCCGTTTGTCCAGCTAGTATCTGGAATCCCTTCTGAGGTCTCAAAGAGTCTCTCTTCAAATGGAATATCTTCTCTCTTTAATTCGTCTACTGACTTTTGCATATAATCTTCGTATTCAGAATTCTTATAGGGAATGTTAACGATATTTCCTATGTGTTTCTTAATGTGCCTAGAAACTTCATGATAATAACAATTATAGAGATATCCACAGAAACTCTTGCCCATCTGTTTATATCTCTTTGCTAGTATCACAAATAGCATCTGTAAGTCACTCATTATCTCATCTTCGCTAAGAGTACCGTAAGTTTCTTTGACGAAGTTAAACCTTTGATAAATTGGCGCACGCGCCGAAGCTGATTGGTATTTTCTCTTTAGAGCTGCTTTGAGATTGCCTTCTACCATGAATGTATATACGAAGTGCTTCATCTCTGTATCGTTAAAATTAATTTGTCCACTCTTTAATAATACGAGATATTTTTTAAAGAGTGGATAAAATCTTTCAATTAATTCTTCTATTGCTGCTTTAGCATCCTCTTCTTTACTCGGATTACTGAACTGAGCTTGGTATCGTTCTATAAGAACCTCGACTTCACGCCACTCCTCATTGCGCTTCTTCTTACGGGGTGGCTCCTTATCTTCTGTACCTTGTGGCAACTCATTTATTGCCGTAGCTTCTACTTTAGACAAGGTTACTTCCCTTTCTTTTTACGAGCTCTTCTTGTTTTTTTGATTTCATCGAGGTCAAGCCATTCTTTTGACTTTGCTACCCACTGTACACACATGAACTGTATGTCGGGGTACTTATGCATGAATAGCTTTTTCTTTATCTTAAAGTCAGGAGTTTCTAGTCCTTTTACGTCTACTACAAATACATATCCGTCTTTATCTGTAACTACGAAGTCAGCTATGTAATTAATCGGAAGAATAGTTTTCCCCGTAAACTTATTCTTAAACTTCTCCTGTAACTCAAACGTAACCTGGCGTTCAAACTTCTTAATCTCCTTAGACTTTTTGAGCCCCATAAGATATACATAAAACCTGGACTCCATGATTGAGTCAAAAAGAATATCGTTTATCGTCACTTTAAATGCTCCAAAACGTTTTACTCTTGCCTCTTGTTCATTGCCCAAAGTCGGAAGCTTAAACGACTTAACGTTCTTGTCATTAGATAATTCCTCGTGATAATCTCTTAGTACCCGTGAGCGATATTTAAAACCGTCTATTTCGTAAACAGTCTGTTTTCGGGTACTCTTTTTAGGGACTACAGTCTTAACAGCGCTTTTGCGTTTTCTTACGTATGCCATACTATATTCCTCTGTAGCTACATTGTCTAACGGTATCGTCAGCTATGCTGCGTTAGAAATGCATTTACTTCTTGTTTTCTTTCTTTGTTTTCGCAGCTTGCTGTTTTTTTGTTTCTTTGACTGTTTTCTTTTCGGACTGTTCCTTGATAGACTTTGCTTTATGTCCGATAAATTCTTTTATTTCAATCCCTGCCAATTCACTCACTCTCCCGTTAATACCAAGATTTACATGCGCCTGCTACGTAACAGCTAGTACACATCGGATTCTCCCTAGGATAAAATATCCCATTTTTTATTGAATGTCCTATATTTAAAACTGTGGTCTTAAGTCTCTCGTAATCGAACTTGCCTCTATACGAATAAATATCTGTGCTATGTTTTACATTATGAATGTGAATTCCTAGATTGTTCTTTGTCTTCATGTAATAAGCATAACACTGTAACGTATAGTGGAGATTCATGTCTGCACGAACCTGATTCGTATGCTTGTCGCTCCAGTCAATGACTAGCAATTCTACTGAATTACCGCTCGTTACTGCAAGTGTTTGAATTTGGTCAGCTACTTCATATAGCTCGTTATTATCTTTTCCTCTGAATAGTAACACATAGGGGATAGATACATCTAATATTCGTAACTGAATTCGTTCTGCCCAACGATACATGAGCATAATCTTCCCAATTCCTTCAATGCATTTACGAGAGTCTATCTCTGGATGTTTATTGCAGACTGAATCCCACTTACGTTTTAATTCATCACCAGAAAGGATTTTTCCATTCATAAGATTTGCGAAAAACGCATTGGCTACAATCTGCAAATGTTCTCCAAACATAGGAGGTTTCTTAGGGATAATTTTCTTGTTAAATGCCATATCGTACTGCACGGGACAGTTTGCGAATGACCACAGTTGTTCTTCATTTAAAATTGTAGCATGCGTTTTCACAAAAATCAAGCCTTTCCTTTGTCGCTCTTAGACGAGTAGCACTTTTCACGCCCAATGTATTCCTTAACTACCCAACACGCCGTTACGAAATCATCTTGAGGAGTGCCAGGCTTAACGTGACAAGATACAACAGGCATATCTGTGCCAAGCTGTGCTTCAACCATTGAGAATACATGTTGGACATTTTCCCAGCTAATCTTATACTGATTAAGTGCAACGTCTTGGAGAACTTCTCTTGTCTTAAATACAGAGACCCACGAGTCATCAATAAACAGGTTATGAACTAAACACGTGACCTTCATAAGGTCAAAGAAAGTTGGGTCAACGTTAGGAGCAAGGATTTTCTTCTTCGTGTAGTATTTCTCAAGATAATCGATTACAGCATTTGCTTCTTTAAGCTTCTTACGAGAGCCATACGTCGTAACAGCAAACGTTGCAAAGTCTTTCAGATTGCTAGTAGCAATCGTATTGAGATATTTACTGAGTTCCTCGTTGTTCTTAATTTCTTCTAATTTGAGAGCCATGTAATACTACCTCCTGAAAATTAAACTTGGTTATACAATCCAGTGTCCCGATTGAAGCTAACGCTCCGCTGGTAACTATTATTTTTCCTTCTGGATTGAGTATTAACATCATTTCGAAAATATCTCCTCTCTCCATGATGTCGCTGTTTGCATCGTCTATGAACAAATAATCATAATCCCTCTTTCCTCTACAAGCAATAGGGTTATGGTTACTAAAGAATATCTCCGACCCTTGGTCATAGAAACGAATAACGTTGCCACTGCTACGCGATTTTATGTTTAACAATGACATGACAGCTTCTTTATGATATTTTATATCATTGTTTGTTCTACACGCATAGTATATCTTAACTGGCTTCATCATGTTCTCGGGAGAGAAAGCTTCTTTTACAATATGATTTAACAGGAATGTTTTACCAGTTTGTCTCGGACCTGTTATATATACTCTTTTCTTGTTATCCACAAGTTTCGAAAACAACTGTAACTCTAATTCATTAAACGGTGATACCATTAAGTACTTTGGCTTAATCTTTTTAACTCCGTAGCCATCGACAAGGTACATGTTCTGAAAACCTTGTGTAGCAATTCTCTGTGCTTGAGATAACCTCATAGGTTAATCACCGGCCTCTGAATCATTAAAGATAAGGCTTTGTCTGTATGTTTATTTTTATCGCAGATGTTCTTTTTCTTGTTCTTTGCACAATGTTGACACTTTACATATGATGAATCATAAGCTCTGCAACCGTAGCAAAGAGGACACTCTTGGTAGTTAGCGCAATTATGCTGTACTCCCCAGACATCATATCTTGTTTTCTGACGTTGCATTTAAGTCACCTTCCAACTACTGTAGCCATACGTAACTTAATCGTAACTTCTGCTCCTGAACTAAAGTCATTAACAATAGATTCAAAAAAACTACCAAGACAAATACCTGAATGAGTTATTCTCTGACAATTAACAGATACTGAATCAACTACTCCTCTAATAACAGTGCCATTAGATTCTATAAACAGTGTTTGCCCTAGCTTAACGCTATTAAACATCTCATCAGGCTTTTTAATGCCTTTGGTATTCTTCGATAATACAATCGCTTCTGAAAGTTTCATTAGCTTACTCCTCGTCTTCTTCTATTGGTAATCCTTGATTCGGGTCTTCCCAAGGAAGTAAATCATCCATCTTTTTCATGAACTTATGCATGTGGTCTTGGCATATAAAGTACGGACCTCCGCTAATCGGAAAACGGAATAAAGGCTTACCTGAGTGCTTACCACGAATTTCTCGAGCAGCTGCGTCTCTGCTAATGTTATGAGAATTATTAGGACTCTTACGATTCTGCATCGCTCTTTCTTCTGCGCAGAAGAAACATACATCGTCTCTGCTTCCGTAGGTAATGCATCTGTCACCAGTCTTAAGTCCATTGATAATCATATTCTTTCCTCCTTAACCTTTTTAACAACGTCTGATAATATTCTATTAGGGGTATTGTACTCTGTCACGAACGAATTCATTTCTTTATCTGTAAAAGCTTTTGCTCTGCAGAATAATTTTACAAGCTTAGGCGCTTGAGAAGCTATCCATTCGATAAACGTTTCGTCTTGGAATCCCGAGCTATTGCCTAATCCACACTCTTTGAGAAACGCATGCGTAAGTTCATGACGGAGTACTTCGTTGAGAGCACATTCATTGTTCTCGTCAATCTTCTGAGTTCTTCTTTGCGGAATTTCTTCATCAGGAAAATTCTCTACGACTATTTCCTTCAAGAAACTATCACAGTATCCTTCTTTTTCTTTAAAAAGCGTTGGATTATCTTTTGCCTTTAAAGCTTTTACTGTATACGTTTCTCCAAGGATATCTATTAGAATTCCTTCTTTTGTCCTTTCATTTTTATTCATTGCTTATACTCCATTCAATATCCCATCAAACGAGTTCTTGTGATACTCTTCGACTTCTTTTATCTTTGAGTAATTAGTCCAGAACATAAAGTATGTTCTTCCCTTATACGATGACTGTTTATTTTTCGCCCAAAGTACTTCTATAACTGGTATTATCGTATCTCCATCCTGTACGCAGATATTAGAAAGTACTCCGGAACGAGATACCTCATTGTGAAGTAGGAATACTATATTAGCTTCATATACCCAACGTCCTGATTCTTTAACGTCTGCAATAGTAGGACGCTTACGCTGGTCAATCTTACGAAGATGAATACTACCGAAGATAGGACATTCGAGGTCTTCTACTGCCCACTGTTTAATTATACGGCTTGTATAATCATTCATCTCTTTATCTGTACTGAAACTTTCTTCTTCCCAAGTTATATCAGAGAGAGAATCTATTCCTACAATAATGTTCCAGTCAAGCCCACGTTCTGCTCTAATATATTCTTTTATTTTCCTACAATAATCAAAGAGCTGTTCTCCATTATGAATCTTTGTTCCGTCCACAATTTTGAAGTTTTTAACTACATTATCTTTATACCATTGATATGTTTTAGCTCTAACACTATCTGGAAACTCCTCGTAACTAGGAGCAGAGTCTCCTACGTTATCAAAGTTAACAGTATCGTTGCCGGATGTTATATCTTTAAACAGATATGAATAGTTAACTCTAGCCTCGTCTTCACGGGATACATCTGTATCTTCTCTTATTTCGTTCAATTTGTCAAGATATCTTTTAGGCTTAGAGAATACTGATATAGGAACACCAGATTCTTCGTTGCAATCAAGCTTGGCATTAGCAGATAATATTCTCGGAATCAACTTGTCTGCAGTATCATCGAGTGAGAAGTATATACCGTATAATTTGTTCTTTTCGTTCATTGAATACTTTAGAATCATGTCTAACAACCATGCTGACTTCCCGCCATTAGATTCTCCAGCAACAAGGAACATACCTGTTTCGAGACCTTCCATGGCTTCGTTAAACATAGGATATTCAGGTATCTCCCAACCTCTACCTTTTTTCCAAGAGTTACAGTCGAAGTCTATAATCTGCTGTTTAGATACTTCTATATAATCCTCTGGTTGTGTTTCAGTAAGATTATTTTTCTTTTCAGCCTCTGCTTTTATCTTGTCTAGGATACTCATTTTACATTCCTCGCAAATTTACATTTTTTGACGCACAGTCCAAGGTTCTTTATACTTGTACATCCGTAATGCTTATCATTCTCCAGCATCTTGTTTGCTGATATCAGTGTCACTGTTATCTCGTTCTCAGACAGTGGGGGATTGTTCATATCGTTCCACTCTAATAGGGTCTCAAGCACTTCGTCAGTATCGTAGCCATTCTGGAGCAAAGAACTAGCAAAGGCAACGGTAGTGTTATTTCTAGACCCTTTGTCGACTCCGTGTAACATAATTTCCTTTATGCACGGCATTAAGTCTTTTCTGATTCTGTTGTTATTTCTGTTCAGTTTTTTTCTTTCTTTTCTTTCCGAAGTCGGTAAATGTGTATCGTCAGCTATTATGTAATCCCAAGCACTTCTTACTTCTTTTAAGTACGGAGGATAGAATAGCTCTACGTCTCTGGGGGTCTTGGCTAATTCTTTTAGTTCTTCTAAAGTTAAATTATGTAGTTCCTTCTTGCTAAGTCTTATTTTATACAGACCACTCTTTGAGTTTATAGAATTCTCAATGCGAAGAACTCTTCTCTTGTCGTATATCTGCATATCGATACAGCTTGGATTAATAACAGTTTCCTTTTCTATCTTCCATTTGATAAAGTCAGCGAAAGCTTTATAATTTCCTACTACTTTGT
>Ga0310690_10002802_pt1 | contig 27577 bp, 23 predicted proteins | sample AusTroGonzalo_MG_2_FD_207661 | JGI IMG/M metagenome (GOLD analysis project Ga0310690, IMG submission 207661) | Bovine rumen microbial communities from tropical cattle in Woodstock, Queensland, Australia - Gonzalo_04 (v2) (version 2) | ecosystem: Host-associated > Mammals > Digestive system >...
GCTGAAGGAAACCTCGAAAGAGAACTCCTTCAAACGGGCGGATTTGAAGATGTTTTATACGGAACTCCTCAGGCAATTAGGAGTGACCGATGTCGTTTTCATAGACAATCTTACCAACACTCCAAATCTTTAATGATATGTTGTCCATAATAATATTAACATCAATAGCATTGTTGGCCTTCGTCGCTTTGACGGCCCGTTATTTGTTGCCCGACACTTCCCGCTTGTGGTTGCATCATGGGGCGCAGATGGTTTCCGGTCATCATGGTCCGACCTACTACAGCGAGTTGCTCGTCACATTTTTTGTCGTGATTGTCCTTGCAACGGGATCGGCGGTCTTCAAAGGAGCCGCCGCTTCCCTTGTCGCTTTGCTCACCACCTCAGATATTGCAACGTTCACAACTGCGCTGAGGGGGACGTTCTCGTTCACGTCAGAGATACAGCATCCACAAAACCATATCGCCTTGTTGTTTGTTTCACCGTTGCTGAAATTACTTGCCACCTTTGTGTTGACATATACAATAACGAGGTTTATGAGTGCCATGAATCACTCGTTCAAAGATTATTATGACGAATCCGATGCTTTCTTTTTTTCAAGCATCGGTGTGCTTTGGATTATAGCTCTCGAAGTGTTTTGCCACACGCAGAGCATCAAAGCGCTTAATTTGACAGCCAACATCTCGTATATTGTGCTTGACAAGTTATCCTATATCGTGCTCTTCTTGTCGTTGTTTTGGATTAAACGCATGAACCATGACAAGGAAAAGCTGCTTAAAGCAAGGGATAAATATCTGCAAATTAACAAAACGGAGAAGAAAATGACCGAATCCCCGGTTCTAATGCTGTCACTGTCTTATGTCGTGGCGCTTCTGATGTCATTGCCTTACTTTTTGGGCTTGCAGTGGATCAGGAACAACTACATTCTGCTTGCCGTTTTCTTTTTCATTGTGGGCGCATCATTCTTTTTGATGAAAGTGCTGTTTTCTCAAACTTGGAATTATATGTCAACCGTGGTTTTTGATACAACTCATCTCAAATCGTTGAAAGAAGACAACTGGTTAGGTAGTCTTTTCGTGCGGGTCAAACCTGTGATTTTCTTGGTCGTTTTCGGAGTGCTTGCGGGTTGCTTCTTGCTTTTCTACTTCAAGTCCATGTTTATGTTCATCCTGATGGCATTCCTGTTATTGCTGCTTACAACGGCTCTGTTATTGACCGTCTATATCACTCCCCTTGTTATAGGCAAGGTTGTTGAACTCTTTAGAACAAAGAATCGCCGGAACAGCTGGACGACGGAAGACCTTTTTTACTACCATCGAACACTGATGCCCTCGTTCTTAAAACAGCTCGGGATAGTGGCCGTCATGCCCTTTGTGGCATTCATGGTCATTACTGTCTTTCCAAAACCACTTGCTGCAAAGGGGGTCCATAACACCATGAGTTTTGTGGATACCGAAGGGGATGTGCTCTATTTGGATGATCAACAGGATCCCGCTTGTTTGCCTATAGAATATAAAGAAATCCCGGATTTTTTCAACAAAGCGCTCGTTCTTCAGGAAGACAGAAGTTTCTTCAGACAAAAAAAATTGCTGCCCAACAAATCAAACTGGCATGGAATCTCTTTTGGTTTTTTGAAACGCCGTGGCGGGTCGAATCTCAATGCTCAGCTGGTGAAGAACATGACCTTTCTTGAAACAGGAGTTTATCCGAGGGACATGTCAAGAAAAATGTCGGATATGATAGGTGGATATATGTTGTCATTAATCGAGACCCCCGAAGATATAATGAAGGAATATGTCAATGTGGCCTGTTTCCATGGCGGGAAAGGCTATCGAGGGGTCAATGCGGCTTCATTGTACGCATTTGGCAGACCATTGGGCAAGTTGAACATGTTAGAACAGCTCTATTTGGTGAACACACTTCCGAGAAGTTTGTACTTGCAGGACAAATCCATAGGCAGAATTCCGTACTCGGCTGTTCACCTGGATGAAAGAGGGATGGTGAAGGAAATTCTGCTAACGAAGGCAAAACTGTGGTTAGACGGCGGGTTGATTTCCAAAAAGGAATTCAATCAATTATGTCGTGACACGTTGACGTTCACCAATTGTGCCTATAAGGGCGACATTCCGGTAGGAACCCGACTTCGACTTATAGAGAGTGTGACCGGTGGCCAGGACCGGTACAAAACTTACATCACATTGGACAATGAACGTTCCATCCTTCAAGCGTATCAACGGTTGACATCTTCTTACCAAAGTGTTGTCAACAAGAATGGTGCCGAGTTACAAGCGGCATCCATGGTTGTGGATGTGCATACCGGACATATCGTCGGGCATTTTTCGACAGGCATGACGGACTATGCAGACTATCGTGAAGGATTTCCCATTGGCTCTTTGGGCAAACCAGCCATCATCCTGGAGATGTTGAGAATGGGGGCATCTCCTGACATGACGTTGTTCGACGGGCAGGTGGGAAATCGAAAGACTCCGCGGAATGCCAATCATGAGTGGAGTAACAGGTTCATGTCAATCAGAGAGATGTTGTCATTGTCCGCTAACGCGCCCTTTGTGAACATTTGTGACATGATGAACCCGAGAAGTGTGTTCGAGAACACGGAAGCATCGTATCGACGGATGGGGATTGATTCTGACGATGGGGACACTCGATTGTGCCAGGACACCTACAATTACCCTTTAGGGCATAGGTTGATGAACGTGGACGAGGTAGCTCAATTGTACCAGACCATTTTCAATGATGGGGTTTGTCTGCCATTGACCACTTTTGTGCAACCGGAGGAGAGTGTCCAACCGGCAACAATATATGACAGCCGTCATATAGCGGTGATTAAAGATGCTCTGCGCTCCACCGTTGAAAGTGGGACAATGAGCGGCTTTCGGAATATACTACCCAGAGGTGTGAATTTTTACTCCAAGACAGGTACCAGCTCCCGGCAAAAAGATGGTTGGTGCATACTCAGCGATGGCCATATTCTGATTGTCACTTGGGTATCATATGGCAGAATTCACGGCGACTTGATAAACCTTGGTGTGGAGCCATTGTACGGCAGCAGCTCGGCGGGGTTGTTTTCCGTGTTGATATACAACAGTCTCTATCGTCAATCGCATCATTTGTCATAATCCCTCACCGGATGTCCAACGAACAGATCATAAATAACATACAGGCTTTAATAACGGTTTAATAGAAAGAAAATGAAAGAAAACGAGTTCAATTTGACCCATAGTAAGAAGTATAATGTGCAGCTTCTTGGTGGAAAAGACGCCATTACATTATTCCATCAGTCGGACGGCAGTAGAGGAGATGCTGCCTGGTTCAGCCTCCTTAATGCTGACGGGGTTAAACAACATGACGCTATTGTACACAAGAGCGCCGCTGGATTGATTTATCCTCTTCATTCCGCAATGCCGGGTCGGTATAGATTACAGGTATTGCAACAAAATTCCCCGCAAGACAAGATGTATGTGGGGTGGTTGGGCAATATCGGTGTGGTTATAGGCAGAGACAGAAGGGTCACTTTTGAAAAGTCTCCTGTGATGGACAACAACGTGGACTTGTACGGACGCTTGAAAGAAGATTGGAAGACGCTCGAAGCGTATAAGGTGCTTCCTTCGGGGAACAACAAAGCCATCATTCAGAAAGCGTATGAAATTATCCGAGGATGTTATACGGATTACAGCAAGGTCATGGCCATTCATGACTGGATCGCCCAAAACATATACTATGATATGGATTCGTATTTGAGCGGTCGCATCGATTATTCCAAACTGGGCGACTCGTCGAAAGTGTTCGAGAACAGGCTGGCCGTTTGCGCGGGCTATTCCGACCTGGCCGTTGTCATGTTGCGGGCCATAGGGATTCCTGCCGTATCCCAGTCCTGTTTTGCTTTGGGCATGTCCACTTCGGGCAATTGGACGGATCAGAATATCAAGCACAAATCCAACCACGCCATCACAAGAGCTTTTGTCCAAAAACGATGGATCCTGATGGATACCACTTGGGATTCGCACAACGAATACAGGAACGCAACTTTCCAAAAAAAAGGTCAGGTTACCCACCAGTATTTCGATCCGACGATACAATCCATCAGCAACACGCACAAACTGTGCGGATAAGTTGTTTCTCTTCGACAACCTGAGACTTTTTATAGTGGTTTTCTATTGTGTCATCCATCCCTTCAATGCGGGAATGCTGTTGTCGGGAATCGGGGCTCCTTTTCGCCCTGGGAAGAATATCGCAAAACAGTGTTTTTGTCTCTGAGTTGACACGCCAAATGAAACAACGGAGCCGCTTCTTAATTGATCAATCAAGAAAACAATATGTTTATATGCCTGGTTACATGTGCTTTGGAGACCTGAATATACTACCCGCCCACTACCGGGCCGTTTCGTTAAATTGTTTTATTTGCACCGGTTTTTAATGATCACCCATTAATTTTTTTTCGTATGAACAGTATTCAAAATAATGCAAAACAATGGACGGTGAGGCATCCGGGGTGGTTGATCTTCATGGTCGACCAGTCGCATTCCATGCAGGATGTGTATTCCGAGGAAGAAACGAAGGCGGACTTCACCGCCAAGGTCATCAACAGAACCATTCATGAGCTCATCAACATGAACCTTGACGGTGAAACTGTTAAGGACAGAATGAAAATAGCCGTGGTCGGCTATGGGGGGCTGGGCGGTGATTCTGTCCAGGTAATGCGGGTCGGCATGCTGAGCAGCTACGCCGACAATCCGCTCCGTATCAGCAAGGCCAGGCAAAAAGTGGTGGACGGCGACCTTGTGCTGACCGAAATCGAGGTGGAGCAGCCTGTCTATATTAACTCTTTGGCCAAGGGAAGCACGGCGATGGGCAAGGCGTTCCGGCTGGTGGGGAAGATGCTCCTTGATGAAAGAGAGCGGCATGGACTGGATTACACCGACATCATCGTGATCAACGTCAGCGACGGAAGTCCCTGGAGCCACGAACTGAAATTCAAGGAGAGGGACCTGGCGGTGGGGGAGGCGCAAGCTTTAATGAGGAACGGCACCCTGATTTATAACGCACATATAGGGAACGGACAACCCAGGCTGATCTGTCCGGACCGTGTTGACTCTTCCGACGGACGGCAGGCGGGATTCCTGTTCGACATATCCTCCGAAATCCCGCAATGCTGTCTCGACACGGCCCGGAAATTCGATCTTTTTCTGGCCGACGGCGCGCGCGGGTTCGTGAGCAATGCATCACCGGACGTGTTGATCAAATTCATCAACTTCGGGAGTTCTGGCGCCTTCACGAAGGACAGGACGGCATAACATCCGCTAACCGTCCACTAACAAAACACATTGTTTTTTTATTTTCTTTGCGGCACGATCAATCACCAAAAATAAACATACAGTTATGGCAACCACAATGACTTCAGATCAGCTCCATGCATGCATCATCATGGACATCACCAACAATCAGGTGCCGACCAGAGTGGCATCGAAAAGATCCTTCACGAACGGCGAGACCACCGTCATCAACCGTTACCAAGGCGACATCAACACATCGGTGAACAACTTGCAGAACTACGAAAATGAGGCAGAGACACTTGCGAACAGCGTTGTCCTGGCAACCGAAGCCCTGCAAAAAACAACCGATGATTTTTTGACCCGGAAAAAAGACCTGGAGGGCGAACTCGAGCTGGAAAACGCACAGCTGGAAGAATGCGAGCGCGAGTTAAGCGTCATCGGCAGCGGCAACAATGTAGTTCAAAAAGAGAACACACCCGTTAAGAAAAGACTGTCGAGATATTTGAAGACCGTTGTTTTGATACTCATAGGGGATGCCATCGCTGTCGCCCTGTCATGGGCGATCGTCCGGGAATCGTTCGCCGTCTCCGATATTATCAAGAGGAGTCTGTTTCTCGGGGCGATTGGGGTCTTCGCCATTATTGAAGACGCCCTCTATTTCAAAGAAGGAAAGAAGATGTATTTCTGGGCCTTCTCATTTTCCCTATTCATGGCTTTTTGCTCGACTGTGGACATGCTGGCCACCAGCTTGATTTGGGCGCCGAAGTTAAGCGTCCAGGCTCCGTCGTTCAGCCTGGATCAGGTCAGCGCCGTGGCCACAGACAGCGTCGGGATCAAACAAGTACTGGCGATGAATCCCGGCCTTGTCGAAGCTATGCTCACATTCCTCACCTTTCTCATTGTCCATATACGTAGCGGATATGCCGGGCCAAAGTCCCAGAACGTGTGCGGGGGGGATTCCAGGTTGGGGCAGATCAGGGAGGGGAAAGAAAGCGAGCTCTCCGCGATAAGAGGGAAAATCGACGACCTCCAGAACCAGATGGCGGACATCACCGCCAAGCATCGGAACGACTTGGGGTTTATCCAAGGCAAACTCGAACAAATGAAAGGGGAACAATTAGAGTTGTTGTCGGACACAGGACGGGAGAAAGAGAAAATTGCGACTATGATTTGTGACATCGTCCAGGACCTCTCCTTCTACAGGACCAGTTATTTGCGTACGTATTCGCGAATGAAGGGTAATTCCACAACCCCTGCTTACGACCTCGCCACGGCCGACGACGTCAAAGAATACTTTAACATTCAGCAATAATTTCAAATTCATTTTCAAAAATTAAAAATTCACCATTATGGAAAAAAAACATTCAAAGCAGTTCAGTTCAGCCAACCCCGGCGTTGTTTTATTTGTCCTTGACCAGTCCGGCTCCATGAAGGAAACGTATCCGGAAGGCGGCAGCAAGGCGGCTTTCCTACACAAGGTCGTCAACAGGACCATCAACGAGATGATCAATGCGAATATGGACGGTGAAACGGTGAAGGACCGTGCGATCGTCTCCCTCTTTGGCTGCGGGGGGAAAGGCGCGACGGAGATCCGCACCGACAAACTGAGCGGTTTCGCCAACAATCCGCTCAGGATCGAAAGCGCCACCCAGAAAGTGTCCGACGGGAATGGCGGCCTGGTGGAAGTGTCCACCCAGAACCCGGTCTTTTTTGAAGCGCAGGCAGGAGGACCGACACCGTTGGGCTCCACTTTGGAAGTCGTCAAGCCGGTGGTGGCCGCCTTCATGGACAAATACCCGGACAGCCCGGCGCCGGTGATCATCATCGTGTCGGACGGCTTGCCCTATGCGGAAGGTGTGGACGAGGAGGCCAAGGCCATTGCAGAGGCCCGCGAGATCATGGACCTGCAGGGGAACGACGGCTCCCCGCTCATCTTCAACTGCCACATCGGCAACGGGGCCAACAAATGCACCTTCCCTTCTTCCGAGGATGATCTGCACGACGAGCAGGCTCGCTTTTTGTACAAGATCAGCTCGGAAGTCCCCGATTCCTACAAGGAAGCCGCCGCCAAGCTGGAGTTGGAGCTCCCGGACAACTGCAGGGGAATGGTGAGCAACGCCGATCCCACCACCCTGATCAAATTCATCAACTTCGGAAGCTCCGGCGCAAGCCAGGACAGAATGTCTAACAATTAAAATGATGACCTATGATCGTCAATGTGAGAGGATACATAACGAGCAAAGACGCGGAAGCGTACAAAGACTGCGCCGACCATTACGCCTGCAACCTGCAGCTTCACCGGTTCGCCATCGCAGACGGGGTCTCCAAGTCGTTTTTCCCAAAACTGTGGTCCAAGATCCTGGTCGACAAAGCCGTCGAACAAACCTGTGACGAGGACGGCGCGCTGGAGGATTGCCGGAAAGAGTGGCTGTCGCAGGTGACCCGGCGCGTGTCCCGCCCCGAGGTGAAATGGTTCACCGCCAACGCCTTCCTCAGACAGGAGCCCGCCCTGTCCACTTTGGTGACCCTGGCGTTCGACGAGGAGAACATGTGCTGGACGGCTTCCGCCATCGGCGACAGCTTCCTGTTCTTCGTCCCCAGGGGCAGGGAAGACGACATGGAGCATTGGACAAAGCTGTCGTCGAAACCGGAACCGGTGGTGTTCGACAACTTCCCCGATTATCTGTCGAGCCGCGGAGGGGGGAAAGGAGAGGCCAGGCACACCGCCGGACTGATAGAGCCCGGGACTTTCTATCTGATGACCGACGCCTTGTCCGAATGGGTGTTCGAGAACCGGGGGGACGCCCTGCGGCTCATCCAAACAGACTGGACCGGGCAGAACGGCTTCAGGGACAGCGTGAACAGACTCAGGCATTCCGGCGTGCTGCACGACGACGATTCGTCCGTGTTGATCATCAATGTGGAAGACGACGGCATCGGCGACATCTGTTACGGCAAGGTTGATGTTTCCAGCCTGGAGGATCTGGTCGGGATGGAAGAGACCCTCCAGCACTGCAAAGACACTGTCGCGCTTCGGAAAGCCGAACTCTGGAAAGACATTGAGGAAATTATCGATAACGCTAACCTTTCAGAATATGCAAAACGGGAAATCAAAGATCAGCTGTCCAAAGACGATGCCCTCGCGAACTGAAATCGTGACGGCCATCAGCAACGACGTTTGTCTGAAAGCCGAGGAGCTGAGAGGGGGCAGCGTCATCAAGCGCGGCTCCCTGGTGGTCCAGTTCGCCGGAGGCTTCACCAACGTGTTCCCTTTCATCAAGAAAGACGGGAGGAAGGTCGCGGTCCGATGTTGGTGCGCCGACATCGACAGTGCCAAGGAACGCTGTTCCCACGTGGCGGAATACCTGAAGGATGACACCAGCGGCTACTTCGTCGACTTCCAGTATGTGCCGGACGCGATCCTGGTCGCCGGCGCGCTGCACCCGGTCGTCATCATGGAATGGGTGGAGGGGAGCACCTTGAAGAAATACATCGATGAGCAGGGGCCGTCTAAGCGGCTTTTCCTTGACCTGGCAGAAAAATTCCGCAGGATGGTGGAATACCTTCACAGCAAGAACATCTCTCATGGCGACCTCCAGCATGGCAACATCATGATAAAGCCCGACGGCTCGCTGACCCTGATTGATTATGATTCCATGTATGTGGACAGCCTGAAGGGCATGACCGATGCGGTGAAAGGCTTGCCGGGCTACCAACATCCGGCAAGAACGAAAAACCGGCTCCTGACACCAAAAAGCGACTACTTTTCCGAGCTTGTCATCTATCTCTCCCTGAACATCTTCGCCGAAGACCCTTCGCTGTGGAAGGACTACGTGGACACGGAAGACCTCCTTTTCTCCAAAGAGGACTTCGACCACTTCAGGCAATCGGACCTCTTCAAAGTGTACGGCTCTTGTTCAAATCAGCGTATCCGCTCGCTCATGAAGAAGATGGAGGAGGCCTTGTCCGTGGCGGACATCGAGGGTTTGCTCCCCCTCGAGGCGGTGCTGGACAACAAGACCGGCACCGTCCCGGACGCGTCCGTGAATGTGTCTGGGATTATTTCGAAATTGGACAGCTTCAAGCCGGCCACCGCGCCGCACAGCATGACTTTTCCCGACGCGGGCGGAATCATCGCCAACCTGAACACCCTCATGGAAGCGATCGAACTGAACAAGCAGATACCGGCAATCGACATCAACAAGATTATCAGCAAGTTGCAGATTTGACAACGCCGCCGAACCACTACGCATCCTCTACGCAACACAAGTCGTCCATTTGTATCTTAGCCGCATGATTAATCACACGAAACAACTGCAGTTATGAAAGGAACAGAAGAATACGACAAACGTTTCAGGGACACTGGGAACAACCGGCTGACAACGGCCGAAAGGCAAAAAAAACGGAAGGCGCCGTCTTTGGTGTTGCTGTCCGACACAGTCATCGAGTTCGAGGCCAAAATGTTGTTGGCCAAATGTAAAGAATTATCAAAAATCATCAAATAATCATCAAATAATCATCAAATTTTAAATCAAATCAGTATGGAAAAATTTATTTCAAAGGTAATTGTTGTATTGGTTGTGTGTGCGACCGCGATGTTCAACCTCCGCTGCTCCCACAAGGAAGCCGGCCTCGAGGACACGTCGCTGACCTTCCTCGTCGACGTGACGGACTCGACACTGTTCGACCAGGTGAATTCCGACTTTCACCAGAACCTCCCCGTGTTCTTCGAACGCACCGGCTTGGACAACATCCAGCCGGGACAGAGGCTCACCCTGAAAATGTCACCGATCACCTGCTCCGGGGTCTTTTCCATGAAACAGGCCTCCATCGCCCTGCCGGTGAGGGACATGTCCAAAAGGGAGGCGGCGCTGTTACGCAACCCGGAACCGTTGATGGCCTTGATCCGCTCCGAATTGGACGACTACGCCAGAATGGCGGCTGAAGACCAACAGGCTTCCCCGATCCTGGATGTGTTGCTGAAATCCTTCCGGGAAATGTCACCCTCCTCCCGGGAGTTGTTGGTCGTTTTCACGGACGGCTACGAGCACAGCAACTACCTGAACATGTATAAGGCGAGGACGATCCCGACTTCCGAGATGGACGTGGCCAGGATATTGGAGAAGGCGGACCAGATCCTGCTGCAAGACGCCAGGTCCGTGGTCAAGAACGTCAACCCGGCCGTGGTCTTCGTGCTGAAGGAAACCTCGAAAGAGAACTCCTTCAAACGGGCGGATTTGAAGATGTTTTATACGGAACTCCTCAGGCAATTAGGAGTGACCGATGTCGTTTTCATAGACAATCTTACCAACACTCCAAATGTAAATAGTAATTGAAAAGTATACCACATAAATCGAAGTGATACTTTTTGTGAGGGTGTGTCAAAAGTCACGTTTTGGCACACTCTTATTTTTTGTGGCGATGTGGTGTAAATTCTAACTCGCCGAACAGCTTCGTTGTAGTGGAGGTTCTCTGGCCTGAAGATGTCCTGCAGGAACGGACAGTGCTGCTCCTTGTGGAAGAGCGGATACTCGACAAAGGCCTCCACATCATTGGCCTCCATGAACTCGTAGTTCTCCTCGCTGCCGTAGCCCGAGTCCGCCACCGCCTTCTTCGGGAATGCGCCGTAGGCCTGCTCGTGTCGCGACAAGAAGTCGAGCATCGTGGTCGTGCCGGGGTTCCAATAGAAGGCGTAGTTGGTGATGAACTGCCCGCTGGTCCCTATCAGGGAGTCTACGTTCAGGCCATCAACTATGCGGCTGACGACGCGCACGGTGTCGTTCTCTGGGATGCTCTCGCCCAAATCCGAAGGAAAAAGCACTGTCTACCCTTGAGAAATTTATATTGTATCTTTGCCATCGCTTTTGTTATGGTGCAAAGATACAAAAATCCTTGGCACGACAAAGCCCTGGCTCGCCAAAGTCAGGGCTTTTTTATGCATGAAAATAGGGTGCGTGACTTTTGACACACACTCAAGTCACAGTCGTTTTTCCTCCAAATGAGAGATATGTTTGATGTCGGCAGGTGTCGGTTTTGGTGACCGCCTCATATTCGTCTTCGTACATGTACCTCCAATTATAGCTTCTCATTTCGTCAATTCTCACCAGAAAGTCTGCGGATTTCCCGACATAATCCAACTGTGCGAACTTTCGGATACTCAAATGGAGCCAGAAGCCACCGTCTTCGCCGTCATAGACAAATTTCTCGCCGTCAAAACGGTAAACATCATATCGGTCAGAACTTACAAACCTCCCAAAGATGTGCGTTCTGAAATGACAGTGCAGAGCTTTTTGTTCACGGAATCAAAAGCAGCAAAACCCTTATTCGGATTGGACGTGATTATCGGCTCATTTCCAGGGATATATCATGCCGCTCTGCTGTGATAAGGGAAAATTCTGGCAGGTATATATAGATAGTCCTGCATGTTTGGTTTAGTCTCTTCCTGTTTGAGTTGTTCTTCCGCCCTTTTACGTTGTGCTCGTGTGCCCTTCTCCGCCTTCAGATCGAAAATCTTTTGAGGGATATATTGGTCGCCGGTTTTTGCATAAGCGGAGAGGGAATATACCTTGTCGCACTGATACGCCGTGTCGTCCACACAGTTGAAATTGGCGAAACCCTGCCATTGGGGCTCTCGCGGCATAAGCAGCGTGTTTCCAACCTGACCGATGCATCTTCCCACATACCAGTCTTCCCTGTTATATTTTTTGGTTTTGACCATCGCCTTGACAAGTTCCTGCGCCTCCCGGGATAGATAAGGGAGCACATCTTCGTAGGCAAACATCCCTAAAACATAATGATTGACTTCGTCTTCATTGACTACCAAGAGGCCATTCTCCGTCAGACCTGCGTCAAATAATGATTCCGAATCAATGTTTTTCGACTCCAGCTGCCATTGCTCAAATGGATGTTTTGCATCGGAATGGTCGTTGATAAAGTGCAGAATGTCATCCCAAGAGATAATGTTTTGGATGCGATGTCCGTCATTTTTGCTGAAAGTATGGCAATAGAACTCTGAACCGCAGCTGTCACCGTAATGATATTCTTCGATGCCATAGGTGACAAAGGATTCTGTTTGTGCAATGGGCGCATCCACGGTGATGGAAGCATCCCAATCCAAATCTATGGTCTGTCTTTCAACTACCAACAGATTATGGTTGGTTGCGGTCGTAGGGTCTGCTTCTTTGCCGTGGCACCCCGTTAAAATCAATGCCAATACGACACCTGTTGTAATAACCATAGATAACAGACTTTCAGTCAATTTGAGAAGCACATTTCCTGTAACGATATAATCGTCATTGTTGTCAATAAGATTGAATTTTTTTTTCATAAGTGATTTTATTTGGAATTAATGTGTTTAGTTTCTTGTAAAAACTCTTGGGCTCGTTTTTGGAACAACTGTTTCTGTTCGTCGCGTTTTTGTTCGATTTCAACGGCCGATTCCACTGTTTCGGCTCTGTCGCCAGGCAGCAAGGCGGCAGCAATAGTTCCTTCCATGACGATGTTCTCTTTAACGAGAATGTTCATGATGCTTTCCATGGCAGAAGTCATTGTGGGGTAGAATGAGTGAATTTTCATTTCCCCATGCCGTTGTCCATCCGCACTCATCGCCAACAGGTTCAGTTCATAGGTGTCAGGACGATCAGACGGGCTGAAACTGTAATCGCAGGAAAATGTCCCATAGAGTAGCCGTTGGAAGAGGTCGAAGTCAGCTGCCGATGGCGATGGGTTGAGGCAGATGGGTTCCTGTTTCCCCTTGAGTCTGTCGTGGAACTCCATAGAGAAGGGATCAGTGCGCAGGGTGAGACCTTTCAGCTCTTTTTTGACATCAAAACAAGCAAGGTAGTTCTTGTAAAAGGACATATCTTCAATGCCCATCTCCTCGGTAATGGGACCGTAATAGGCTTCATAGCAGGCCAGATCGTTCTTCAACTTCTCGTCATTCCGAATGGATTGGATGAGGTCTTGGAAACGGAAGATGGTGTAGGAATTGATGCTGTTGGTCTGGCTGGTAATAGCAGTGGATAAACCCATATTCAAAATGGTCGTGGTTACGCGTTGGAGCAGGTGGTTGAAGGGAAATTTCTTGCCCGGACAACTCTTGGTGTGTATGAAGTCGCTATGCCGGCGAAGTTTCGCGCTGGAGTAGGCAAGACTCAACCCGGTCAGCAGTTTAACGGCTGATACTTCTTGTTGTTTGCTGAGCTCTTCGATATCGAAGTTGCCTTCAAAGCAGATACCGATCGATTCTTGGTTTTGACCACGGGTGTGCGCGCCCACTGTCTCGCGGGGTCTACCCTCATACACTTCGCCGTCTTTGGCTATAAAATAATGGTAGCCGATGCCTGCCCAGCCTTTGTTTTGATGCCATTTGTGGATGTCCTCCACAGAATGAGGAGAGGACACCTGCGAATGGTGCAGGATGATGGAGGTGGTGGTGTCGCGGAGCACCAAGGGCTCATTGAATTTCAAATTAGTTTGATGAAACATAATCTTGGTTTTTTGATTTTAATTATTGTTTGAAACAAGGACTCGCATCTGCTGTTGCATAATCAGTTTTTTACCTTGTAGCACTTTCAAGACGGGTCCGTCGGGGTAGTCGTCCGTCCAGACTTCGTATATGTATCCGTTGTTGTTGAAAGTGTATCCCAAATCCACTTGGCCGCCATGACAAAGGATGTCCTTTCCCGTCAGCACAAGGTCGGGCTTCCCCCTCATGTCGTTCTTTGCCTTCCAGGCGGAATAGCGGAACCCATCCTTGGTTTTGTCTATCCTCACCAAGTAGTCCTTGGTTTTGCCGATAAAAACAAGCGACTTAAAGGAACGTAGGTCTTGGTGTAACCAGAAACCGCCATCCGTCCGTTTGTACACGAAATGGTTCCCGTCAAATTTGTACACAAGATAGCGGTCGGGGGAGGTGACCATATCATGGTAGGCGCCTGCATAGTAGGATTTCTCCGTCACGACGAGGGGGAGGTACAACGTATTGTCGGATTTGTTGAAGACAAAGTATGCCCCGCCGGGTGCGGAGGAAGTCCACGTGTCGCATTTCACCGACTTGATGACCGGACAATACTTGCCCTTCACCTTAAAGGCGTTCTCCTTGACATATTGGTTGTCCTTCAAGCTGTACGCCACAATGGTATAGATTCCTTCCACCTCTTGTTCGTACAAATAGATAGTCGTACTGTTGTCGGTTTTAACGCTACCGACCAGGCGTCCTTCGGGTTGGCCATTATTCGTGACCACGGCCTTGGCTTCAGAAATGCTGAAAAGAATCATGATGCCTGCAATTATGAGCCCCAGGCTGGCTTTCAGTAAATTTTTCATAATGCTATTATTTGAAATTTGATATGGCAAAAATATGATACCAATACGTTATTTTTATAGTGGAATGATAGTGGTTACAATAGGGTGATATTCCTAATTGACAATTGATTGATCACGGGAAATTTTTTTAAGACATTATTGACAAGAGCCCTCATTTTTAGGTTGTTCATCAGGGATGAAAATAGGACAAAGGCCATCGGAAAAATACGGAGCCAAGGGAAAAATAGCATCATCTTCATTCCAATAATAGTCCTCTATGATGGTATTGCCTGCTCTATCAATAACGGCACAACGACTACCTCCTAATATCACAAAAGCCATTTGTTCGTCATTATAATTAAATGCATACTCAAACCGAGACTTTATAACCATTTTGCCGATCTTATCTATGAAACCATATTTGCCGTCTTTTTTCACTTGTGCCAAACCCTTATCAAAGAATTCTGCATCATCGAATTGTGGGGTTATGACTATCTTGCCAGACTTGTCAATGTAACCATACTTGCCGTCTTTTTTCACACCAGCCAAGCCCTCTTTAAAGTTTTGTGCATAATCGAACTGAGGTTCTATAACCACCTTGCCAGTCTTGTCAATGTAACCATATTCGTCTTCCATCTTCACAAAAGCCAAACCCTCCTCAAAGCAACCTGCATGATCGAATTGTAGAGCCATGACTATCTTGCCGGACTTGTCAATATAACCATACTTGCCGTCTTTTCCCACCAAGGCCAAATCCTCATAATAGGGATATATATAATCGAACTGTGGGACTACGACAATCTTGCCGGTTTTGTCAATAACACCATACTTGTCGTCAATTTCCACACGGGCAAAACCCTCATTAAAGTATTGTGCTTGATCGAATTGTGGGACTACGCCAATCTTGCCAGACTTCTCAATGTAACCATACTTGCCGTCTTTTTTCACAATAGCCAAGCCCTCTTTAAAGTATTGTGCTTCATCGAACTGAGGTTCTATAGCCACCTTGCCAGTCTTGTCAATGTAACCATATTCGTTTTCCACCTTCACAAAAGCCAAACCCTCCTCAAAACAACCTGCATCATCGAATTGTAGAGCTATGACTACCTTGCCGGACTTGTCAATATAACCATACTTGCCGTCCTTTTCCACCAAGGCCAAACCCTCATAAAAGGGACCTACATAATCAAATTGAGGGGATACGATTATCTTGCCGGTTTTGTCAACAATACCATACTTGTCATCAATTACCACACGGGCCAAGCCCTCTTCAAAAGGATACGCAAGGTCGAACTGAGGTTCAATGACCATCTTGCCAGTCTTGTCGATGTAACCATAACTGCCACTTACTCTGTAAGTGGAGGTCTCTTCAGCTCCCTTCAGTGTTCCACATCTAACCATCAGGGACATCGTGATGCCTGTCAAAAGAAGCCACAGGCTGGCTTTCGGTAAGTTTTTCATAATGCTATAAATTAAAATGAACGAATGTTTCTTTGATTATTGGATTAGTCTATATCTGCGTTAAGTTGATTCAACTCTTCTATACGCACCATCTGCGATTCCTTGCTATTTCTGTACTCTTCCAGACGGGCTAATTCCTTCTTGAACAATTCCGAACGCATATTCCTCTCCATGCAAACGCATTCCTCATCCTCTTCCGATTCTTCCATAAGGTTGGATAGGTTCAGCTGTTCCTCCATGTAAATCTCAAACAGACGAAGTATTTGGAAACTCCACAATTCACCCAATCGTTTCGTGACGCTTTGGCCACCAGATTTGACCGAAATGAGGAGTTCTACAGAATCTGTATCATCCTCGAGTATGAATTGATAATCGGAGGAGAAAGATCCTACCACAAGTTTCAACAACAAGTCATAGTCAAAATCGTCGACCAGATCTTCAGGCAACTCTACCTTTTTCTTTAGTTCTACGTCTATCTCGAATTTGGCGAGATAGTTTTTGTAAAACGGCAGGTCCGTGTAATCTTTGTCTTTGAGACTCCCGAAGTTTTTCTCGAAAGTTTCAATAATGTCGTGTTTTTCATCGTTTTCACGTAATTTTTCAACAAAGCGCTGAAAGTTGAAAAGATAAACTGATTCTTGATTCATAATAATGGGTTTTTTGTTAATGATGTATTTGTTGATTGTGTTCTTTTATTGAATATGCTGCTTGATGTATTCCTCGTCGACAGCAAGGCTCTGGTCGGGATGCAGTTCAAACATCTCTTTCTCGAGGATAGTGCTGATCATGCTCTTCAGGCCGCGCACTCCCAGACCCATGCTGTTTGCCTTTTGGGCCAGCAGCATCTTTGCCTCATCCGTGACTGTGACCTTTATGTCATTAAGATAAAAATAGTTGAGGTACTCATTGAGTGGGGACTCCATTTTTGCGTTAAGCAATTCGTACAAATCGTTGACCGTAAGCTGTTCGACTGTGGTACAGCTATGTATTCTGCCTACAATTTCGGGTTTTATGCCGTATCTGATCAGGTCTAGCGAACTGATGGCTTTCTTGGCTCCGGCTTCCCGGTCATGGAAACCGATGCCATTCCCGCTCCTGACTGCGTCTAATCCGTCGAAAACGCCTGTGAATACAAACATCATCTTGTTAGTGGGAAGCGTAATGTAGTCGCTGTTACTGTTGAAACTTTCCCGAAAACTGATTCTTCCATTGTCATCAATCAAGCTTAAAAACTCATTAATGATGGATTCTTTCGGCGTTTTGTCGAACTCGTCAAAAAGCACCAGTGCGTTTTTGATCTTCTCTTTCTTCTCCCTCTCACTCAAGCCTTCCAAATTCATATAGGCTCGGGTAAAATAATCCGAAATATTGGTGCCTACAATGCCCTGTGGAACAAGGGTCGAACAATCAACAGTAATGCTGATGGAGCCAAACTGTCGGGCGAGAACTTGAATGCCGTAAGTCTTGCCAGAACCGCTGGGGCCACATACCAGAAGGTTGTTTCTTGGCAGACTAAAGTTCCCCTTGGATTGGTCACATTTCATCCTATAAACGTGATAACTGGTGGCTAATTTACGCTTGTAGTCTTCTTGCCCTACCACAAACCAATCCAACAATTCATAAATCTCCTTTGGCGTTACCTCCTTAATCAAGTCCCCGACAGGAATGTTCCAATATCTGGAAAGAGCGGCGTATTGGCGCATGGACGGATTCCCAATTGCCGAAACCCATTCATTGACTCGCGTCATGGCGAGATCCTTCAAGGCCTGTTGCTGTAATGCCTCATTTTTCCCCAAATCATGTTTGAATTTGGGCATCCGTTCTTTCATCATGCTGTTCAGCACTTCCAGAATTCGCTTTGTCCGCTCAGGACGATCTTGAAGGGTGTGGCTTGTCTGTTTCACCAACTCCATATCCATGAAGAGGGATGCGAAAAGCAGGTCGGAGGCTTGTTCCGCTGCTGTAACATTCTTTGGATTGTTTCTTTTCATACTTTTGATGTTTGAAATTTGACACGGCAAATTTATATTATTTGTTTTCTATATAATTAGTGGATAGATAGTGTTTTATATATTGCAAAGCACTGATTTATAGTTTGTTTTTATTACAATAAGCATTCGTAAACATTATGACACATGTTCGTCCCCGCGTTTTTTTCTTGCCTATGTTTTTTGGAGTGGGGAAAGGGCATAGCCCCTCGTGAAATTGCGGCTCAAGCGCAAGCATGCAAAAGAAACCTGTTTGAGGATTAATGACAATTTGCCCGGTTTTGTCGACGAAACCGTTGACATATACAACAATAAAAGACCGCATTCGTCCTGCAGCTACAACACCCCAGAATGGATCCACGGCCAAAAAAATCACAGATAAAAACCTATGCCAAACGAATCACGGCAAAGATACCCTTGCCATGATTCGATAAAATTGTAATTTTGCATCCTCAAAAAACCTGTAACGGTTATTTAGGACTAGACATTTCGAATAGTCCCTAATTATATCACAACAAAGACATCCTTGTTATCACTAGCGGAAAAGACACGGAAAGCAAACTAATTATTCCTTGTGAAATAGCATGGTTATCTTATTTTGAAAGTGAGCAGAGTGAAAGCGGCCAAAAGTATGGTGACAATCCAGAAACGGATGGTGATTTTCACCTCGTGTTGGACGGTGTCAGGCCCCCTTTCTCCACGGCCTTTGAAGGTGACAACGGTGTTGGGGTATCTATTGTGAAAATCGCTATAGCTCTTTCTAAAATGATCATGCAATGGAGAAGCCTTCCATAGACGGTACTTTTTCCCTCTTTTGAGGAAGATGGTTCTGTCAAAGTTGGAGAAGATCTCAAAGAGGAACACGCCGCAAAGCAAGGGCAGCAAAAGTTCCTTGTGCATGATGACAGCCGACACCGCAATGATGCCGCCAATGGTAAGGCTACCCATGTCACCCATAAAGATTTGAGCAGTGTAAGAGTTATACCATAGGAAGCCTATCAAGGCACCAACAAAAGCGGCCAAAAACACAACAAGCTCCTCGCTTCCAGGTATATACATCAGGCTGAGATAGCTTGCCGCAATGGCATTACTAGAGATGTAGGCCAAAAACAATAAGGTCAATCCGATGATGGCGGAATTACCAGAAGCCATGCCATCCATGCCATCGTTGAGATTTGCTCCATTGCTGACAGCTGCCACGATAAACACGGTCAATAGTATAAGGAAAATCCACGCCAGATTATACATCCATTTTGAGCCGGCCCACTTGAAAAGGTTGGCGTAGTTTAGATTGTGGCTTTTCACGAAAGGAATGGTGGTTTGGGTTGACTTCACATCAGGGCTTTTGACAACCACTTCCTTGTTGTCCTTAATCTCCACCTGCACCGTCTCGTTGATTTGCACGGCAGGACTGAAACGCAACGTGAAACCTACAATGAGACCAATCAAGATCTGCCCTGATAGTTTCATCCATGGTTTCAGACCTGGTTTGTCTTTTGCCCTTTCTACAGCTTTTTTACGTTCTTCTTCTTTCTTTGCCTTGTGTTTAATGTAATCGTCAGCAAAACCCAAAGCACCGAGAATCAGTGTAGTGGCAATCATCAGAAGGGTGTAAACGCTGTGGAGTTTGCACACAAGAAGTACTGGAACTAAGATGGCTGTGATGATAATGACACCACCCATGCCAGGCGTGTTCCTCTTGAGGTCGTTGTTACCATTGGGATCAACGGACGGATCACGTTGGACTTCGGTGAAGTTTTTACTTTTCATGTACTTGATGAACCAGTTGCCAAACCACACCGAAATGACGAGGGCGATGATAATGGCCACGGCTGCGCGGACCGTGACGTAGTTGAACACGCCGGCTCCCGGAAAATCTTGCTTATCAAGATAGTTGAACAGATAGTATAGCATATACAGGTCTCCTTTTTTTACGAATTAACAATTTGTTGTTTGCATTGCTGCTCACAATAATCCATCATAATCCTATCATAGCGAATTATAAAGTCTAGCACACTTTGATCAAAATGAAGGATGTCAATATCATTGTCTCTTTTTTTTTACGAACCCTCATTGCTTTTCTTATGGGCTTAGTTGATTCACCCTCCTTTGCACCTCTCAACAAGATGTCATATCCTTCTGATAACAATTGAGTGGATTTATAATCTCTAATTTCTTTCTGTGCCAAATAGTTAGGCAAAGATATAGATGTTGACCAAGAGTTGGTTAATTATTTGGAACTATATACCTGATAGTACAAGAATTATTTTTGGATTTTATGATAGATGAATACACCTTTTCTCATATTTATTTAATAAAAACTCATATATTTCCACATCAAATTCAATGGAGTCTGTTTTCTTGGCATCATCATTTGTCTAATAAAGAAATAATCAAAAAACAAGTTGGTTTCCAATACCCATTGTTCAATTCTATCAACAGTTTGTTTTATAGTTAACAACCGATTTTGTTGATTATTGCCATATAGCTTTTCTATTTTGCACCCAATGCCATTACATAAATTTCTCTATTGGAGCTTCCTCTTGTTTCATTAATGCAAATCCCAACATCTTGTCAAAATCATCAATTACTGCAAACGAAAGATTTGTGTCAAGATAGACAAAAGAATTCATATTGTTGGTATGGAATCGTTTGGGGAAACAAAGACTCGCATCTGCTGTTGCATAATCAGTTTTTTACCTTGTAGCACTTTCAAGACGGGTCCGTCGGGGTAGTCGTCCGTCCAGACTTCGTATATGTATCCGTTGTTGTTGAAAGTGTATCCCAAATCCACTTGGCCGCCATGACAAAGGATGTCCTTTCCCGTCAGCACAAGGTCGGGCTTCCCCCTCATGTCGTTCTTTGCCTTCCAGGCGGAATAGCGGAACCCATCCTTGGTTTTGTCTATCCTCACCAAGTAGTCCTTGGTTTTGCCGATAAAAACAAGCGACTTAAAGGAACGTAGGTCTTGGTGTAACCAGAAACCGCCATCCGTCCGTTTGTACACGAAATGGTTCCCGTCAAATTTGTACACAAGATAGCGGTCGGGGGAGGTGACCATATCATGGTAGGCGCCTGCATAGTAGGATTTCTCCGTCACGACGAGGGGGAGGTACAACGTATTGTCGGATTTGTTGAAGACAAAGTATGCCCCGCCGGGTGCGGAGGAAGTCCACGTGTCGCATTTCACCGACTTGATGACCGGACAATACTTGCCCTTCACCTTAAAGGCGTTCTCCTTGGCATATTTGTTGTCCTTCAAGGTGTATGCTGCGATGGTGTAGGTTCCGTCCGCCACCTGTTCAAACAGATAGATAGTCGCACTGTTATTGGCTTTAACGGTGCCGAGCAGTCGTCCTTCGGGCTGGCCATTGTTCGTGACCACGGCCTTGGCTTCAGAAATGCTGAAAAGAATCATGATGCCTGCAATTATGAGCCCCAGGCTGGCTTTCAGTAAATTTTTCATAATTTTGATGTTTGAATTTTACGGAATAAAACTTAACAATTTCACATACAGAATTCAGTATTTGAAAACCTATTCTTTCCACGTCTCCTTGAATTCATCCCCGTTAGCGTATTTGCCGCACACCGTAATGGAATGCATCGGTGCATCGGCAAAAAGGAGCACCCGCACCTTGTTATCGCCTTTGTGGCTCAAAATGGTGCCACCATCCACCTGCCAGTGCATTTCAGAGACGTTGTCGGTGCCGATCGCCTCAAACCATTGTCGGTCAGATTTGTCTTGCAAGAGACGAACCTTCTCGCCACCCACAGCTTCCTCGCAAAGGAAACGGGTCATGTTAGGCAGAATGGTGTTGTAATAGTATGCGGTAAGATGTCGATCCGCATCCTTGTGGAGACTGTGGCCGCCACCATGGCAAGTGATCAATTCGCTACGCATACCTAAGGAAACGGCCTTGTCATGGATGGCCTTTGAACCACACATTGGATTAAACACCCACTCGTTGACAGGCTTGCCTTTTGAAAGCCAAGTTTGACCGGCTTCTACTATGGATTGCATCCAAGAAGGACAATGGTCTGTCAAGTCCAAATCAATAACCTCGTCAAAAGGATACCCATAGTTATATGGAACAATGTGGTCGTTGTCGCCATGGATGGAGAGGATTGCAGTCTTCGTTGAATTCTTGAGCATTTCAGTAGTGTGAAGAGCTCCCCAAAGGTTGATGACCGCGTTAATGTGAAACGGCCGGTCAAGCTGGCCGCTTACGGCGCCGATTGTGCCGAGGTCGGAATTCAAGCCCAAGTCATTAACAAGCTTCTGAGGATCAATCAATGCAGCTCTGCCAAACAAAGCGGCAACTCTGTTGATTGCTCCCGTCAGACCTCCCACTTTTGATGAAAACCATTTCTTGGATCCACCGGCAATGGTGGAAGAAGGACGGTTCTTCTCCTGCATGAATGCCAGGTTGAGGGCTGTGATGGCTCCCGCACTTGAGCCCGCTGCGAAAATACGCGTGGTGTCTATGCCAAATTCCTGTGCGTTCTCGATGAGGTAGCACACGGCGGCGTGGGCATCTTGCAAAGCTCGGTAGCCAGCGCGATCCACATCAGCCGCCACAGGCTTGAACCCCATGCGGTAGTTAATGGAAGCTACCACAAAGCCCCTTGAAGCAAAGTGACGGCCCATTTCAGGATAACCAACCGCCGTCCGCTTGTCATCGTTGTAGAAAGCACCGCCATGAATGAGAATGAGCAGGGGACGTGAACACTCTATCGCCCTCTCTTTGGGATAATATAAATCCATGTCAAGATTCAACTTTCGGGTGGTGGCCAAATCCTTCACTTTGCGAAGATATATATCGCCGAAATCCTCGTTCATGTCCGGATAACTAGTCCAATAACCTTCCACATCAGTGGCATAGACTCTTCCCAGCTCTTCCGTCACAGCATATACAGAATCCATATACGTATTCTTATACACAGCCTTGTCCGGAAACTGTTCTAAAGGTTGCATCTCCAACGAGAAATCGTTCTTGAACTCTTTTGAAGACAATTCACCCTTGAGAATGTCACCTTTGGCGGACAGTGTCAATATTTTCTTTTCTCCTCCCATCCAAAAGTGCCATTTGCCGTTTTTTCCGATTTCAGCAAGGAAGTTTACGGAATCCGCCTCAATCCCTCCTGTATCAAGGTAGGCATGGCCCTTCACGTCATTCTCGGTCACTTGATCAAACACCACCACACAATCTTTGCCTTGGTAAAGTCCGACGTATGGCTTGCCGGTTTCAATTTTCACCAAGTCCATTTTGCTACAAGCGGCCATGAATAGGAGAAGCACCAATACTAAAAGAGAAGTTTTGTTCATGTTGCTGGTTTTTACAAGCCCTGGGCTTTCTTTTAAAAGTTTTTTCATATTTTTATTGTTTGAATTTTTCGGGGCAAAGATAATATATATGCAGCCTGCCTGATTAGCGGTTGTTTAGTGGATTGCATTGTTGTAAATTATTGATAAACAATTAATATGCAACAACAGCAAACCACTATTCCGTCCCATAATCATATTCAGGATTCGTTTACAAAAGCATACTCATCGGTGTATTGATCACTTTACTCTCTATAAGGCAAGATTTCCCCTTTCTGATTGATAATCACAGCATTATATCCCGTCTGGCAAACGAAATAACCATCGCCCAAATAATAGATATTTTCCCACAAAGGCGCTATTACCACATGGTAATCTTTATCAAACACCCCGTACATATCATTCATGCTGAACCTTTTATATCCAGAATCCTTGTTGGGCTTTTCGGGCTCATGGAAACTTTTGATCGTGACGTATGCCTCATCGTATTCATCACTGTAGTCGTCCACCACCAGAGTGGTGATGACGCGGGTCTGTGATGAATCCACCAAGTAACGCCGATCGCCTTCCCTATAGTAGATGCCAACGGATGTCAGCACAATCTCATCCTTGTCGGCAAGCAGACAATGCATATCGCGGGCGTCGTACAGCGACTCTTTCCAATCATCCATCTCGCCGGCCATTGTGGTGATGTAACGGTCGTCCAAAATGCTGATTCTTTTGAAACCATGGAGCAGTACATTGCCGTTTGTGTCGATTAGACATCTACCGTCGGGGGTGGGTAACACGCAATACGCCCCTTCAAATTGAATAGTGACTTCATCATCATAATAGTCTTTGGGCACTGTGAAACGGGCTTCAAAAGCGGGCTTGCCGGTATGGAGGTTCCAAAAACTCAACTGCATATGGCCGTCAATACAGGCGGCGACACCACGGCGGTCGGGATAATAGATGCAATCTGATGTTACTGTCGCCAAGGTTTTCAAGGAGACTGTCGTTTCCTTATTGTCTTTCTGTGCACAATGGAGGATTTGCCTGTCATTCCAAAAATCAGGATCGTATTCAAAGCGTTTCGAAAACTTGCGGTGCTTGTCTGCCCATCGCAGCTGGTAGTCTTCGTTGCCATATTGCACCAAATCGAGTTTTTCCGTGAGATGTTCACGGGATTCCACATGGCAGTGGTTATACACCCTCTTCGCACCCGACCAGATGAAGTAGCAGAGGGCCACCATCATCACCAGACCGAAAAGAATCTGGAATGCCTCTTTGAGAAAATGAGTCACCTTTGAGGGTGTCTCGGTCTCGGATTTGTCCTCTGCAGGCGTGTCCGTCTGTTCCGCTGGATCTTGAGGCTCCGCCGCGTCGGGGCGTTCAACCGCGGTGTCGGCGACAGGGGTTTTGAATTGCTCGGGATTTTCCACGATCCCTTGGGATTTCACTTCGTCTGTTGTTTTTTTCATAACTATGATATTTGAAATTTGACACGGCAAATATATATTATCTACATGCTAAGAATTTAGTGGACACACAGTGTTTCGTACATTATAAAACACTGATTTATAGTTTATTTTTTCACAACAAATATTCAAAAACACAATAACACATATTCTTCCCTGCGTTTTTTGGTGGGGAAAGGGCATAGCCCCTCGTGAAATTGTGGCTCAAGTACAAGCATGCAAAAGAGACTTGTTTGAGGCTCAATGACTATTTGCCCGGTCTTGTCGACAAAGCCGATTTTCGCTTTTTCTACCAGTCCTTTCCCGGGTGTTACACATCCGACAGTGACGAACATCATAATGCCTGTCAAAAGAAGCCACAGGCAGGATTTTGTAAAGTTTTTCATTTTTTGATGTTCTAAAATTCGGAAGCAAAGATACAGTGGGAATGCTGTGGCTATTTAGGGATTGTCGTTTAATTCTTTCTTTTTGATCTTATCGGTCGCTTGTGAACGGATTTTGCTCCGCTTTTTTCGGGGCCGCATTGTTCATAACCGCCGTTTTCTTGTTCATAACACCTGATTCCCGCTTTTTTTCCGCACATCGGATTTGGAGTTCTCGCATGAGGACTCCGTTTTGGAACTGTTTTGGGCACTTGGCTACGCCGCCTTTGCCCGTTGCTGCTCTATAAGTCGCTCCGCCAACAGTACCGCGTTGGCGGTGTGGATCCCGAAGAAGATGTACAGGATCTCCGTCTCCTTTTTCCTCGCCTTGATCCGCCGCATTGAGTAATGCTCCTTCTGCGTTCCGAACGACCCTTCCATCGTTGTGGCTCTCACCCTTGCAAGTTCCTGTCTCACAAAGTCTTTTCCCTTTGCGGTCTTGGATGGACGGCCCCGCTTCACGAAGGAGGTCCGGATGTCTTTCTCCTTGCAGAAGTCCCGGTTCTCCTTTCCGGCATAGCTTGTGTCGCCGCCTATCTTCTTCACCTCCACCCCGAAGAGGCGCTTGTGCATCTTGACGCAGTGCCGCAGCCGCGCGCCCTCGTTGAAGGCGTTGAACGAAAGCTTCTCGATGAACGAGATCCCGTCCACTTGGATGTTGTTGCACTTTGCGCCGAACTCCACGCTCTTCACCTCCTTGCCCCTGACTATCGGTCTCACATACGGCTTCGACACGCTCACTATCCTGTCGGGGATGCTCTCCCTCGGGTTGCCGCTCTCGAAGTGGTTGCTCTGCTGGCGGTACACCTTCGTGACGATGCCGATGGTCTTTCTCTCCTTGTCGGTCAGCACTTCTGCTCCCGCATATTCCCTCTCCATCTTACGGATCTCCTTCAGGATCTTTCCCAACAACTGCAGCAGCCTGCGGACAATCCTCCGCGTCTGAGACCTGCTGTGTTTGCGCTGCTTCATGTACCCCATGTTCACTCTCTCAACGTCCAGGTACTTCGTCCGCGGGCGGTGGACGCCCAGCCGGCCGCTGGCCTTGCACATGATCGCGTATGCTTTCTCGTTGCACTCCCACAGGAGCTTCTGGTCGGTCGGGTAGCGCATCTCGCTTTCGTAGCACGTCGCGTCCGTGTACATCGTGTCAAGGTCCTTCATGTACGGCTTCCATGCCTCGGCCAGCAGGTCCTGCGGCTGCTGGATTTTCATTTTCCCCGCCAGCTCGCAAAGAATGTCGTCTATCAGCTTGTAGTTCTCCAGCGGACGCTCGGGGTTGATGCGTATCCCGCAGAAGATCTGGTAGTGGACGTTGCCGTTCAGCTGCTCCATGAGCTTAGGAGCGCTCGTCTGTGTGTACGTTTTCAGGAACGCCAGCGCCACCTTCCCTTCCGGGGTGAAGTACGGTTTCGGACCTCTATTGGGCGACCGTCTTTTGCTCACCAGGCCGAAGTTCTTCGCCATCTCTCGCAGCGGAAGCAGCTTCTTCATCTTGCCAAGCACCGTGTTCTCGAATGTCCGGCGGTAGTGTTCATATAAATCGTACTCCGTGAATGAAAAACTTTGACTCAGTTCCGATAATTTTTGGGGACTTCTAATTATTTCTTCTTGACTAACAGTCACGTATGAGCCAAATTTCACTAAAAACGGCACCCGAAATCCCTGTTTCGACCAATTGTCGAAAAAAGAACTTTTTAGAGTGGCAATTTCTTACAAATTATTGTCATTCAAAGAATTATTTGTATATTTGCAACGAATTTGAATGAGCAATGAATCAGACCAAACCAACATACAAGCAGCAAGGCAACGTCGGGCTTTTCGATAACGACGAGACAATGGAACGACTGAACAAGATGGGCAACCCCTTGGCCAAACTTCAGGAAGCGATTGATTTTGAAATGTTTAGAGACACGTTGGAGAAAGGTCTTTACAAGGAGAAGTTCACCAACGTTGGCGCGAAGCCGTACGACTACGTGCTGATGTTCAAGATAGTGGTTCTACAGCGGATGTATCATCTTAGCGATCCGCAGACAGAATACCAGATTCGCGACAGGCTCTCGTTCCGCGACTTCCTCGGACTGGCCAGCGGCGACAAGGTGCCCGACGAGAAAACGATATGGGCTTTCAAGGAGGAATTGACAAAGAAAGGTCTTTTCGAGCAATTGTTCAATAAATTTTACGCCTTTTGGGACGAGAACAACTTGATCATGCATGAGGGCACCATGATAGACGGGAGCTTCGTGGAGGTGCCGCGCCAGCGTAACACGCGCGAGGAGAACAAACAAATCAAGGAAGGCAAGGGCGGCGAGTTGTGGAATCCCGAAGAGGG
>Ga0310690_10002803_pt1 | contig 27571 bp, 16 predicted proteins | sample AusTroGonzalo_MG_2_FD_207661 | JGI IMG/M metagenome (GOLD analysis project Ga0310690, IMG submission 207661) | Bovine rumen microbial communities from tropical cattle in Woodstock, Queensland, Australia - Gonzalo_04 (v2) (version 2) | ecosystem: Host-associated > Mammals > Digestive system >...
ACCTTGGCACCGGTTAATGCCAAGTGGGATATTGGTGGCAAGGAATTCTACTCTAACGCTGCAAAGAAGAAGATGAAGCTTGGTGAGCATAAAGTGATCTTGACAGCTGTTTGTGCTGATGGTACACTGCTGAAGGACAGCTTTATGATTAACTGTCAGGAAATTACAGACCCGCTCCAGAGATTCTATATCTATGGTGAGGATCCTGCAAAGGAACCCCCATTCGTACCTGGTGCTTGGGATGCAGCAGCTATGCGTTTCAGCTCAACTGAAGGTGCACATCTGCCCACTATTCCCGATGATGTATACCTCGGCCTGAAGACTCTGATCTTTGACGTATCGGATGTTACTCCTGATTTCGATTTGAAGGTCATGAACGGTTGGTGGAGTGCTACTTATTATGATCATGTGAAATGGGCTGATGGTTTGAATGAACTTCAGATTACAGAAGGCATGGCTAATGATTGCGCTAAGGGTAAGGATGGTCGTGACCTCGACCTGATGCTCTACAGCGGCTCTATGACACTCAAGGCCGTCTTCTACGAGGAGTAATCATTCCTTTACAGTATAATAGAATAGAGGGCATGTCATGACGACGTGCCCTCTTTTTATTTGGTAACTAAGTTTTTCAGGAAAAAGTTTGGGGATTCTAAATATTGTTACTACCTTTGCAGCGAAAAGAAGCACAACAAATATGAATAAAACAAACAAAGTATCTGATGCCATTCTCTATGGAAGTCTGCTGGCTTTCATTTTGTTTGTCGTATATATCCTATACATCAATTTGGAGGTTCTCTATACAGCACAAGACCGCTCTGAGTTCATCTTCGGAGCCCCCTTCTTCCATACCCTCCTGTCGAAGCCTTTCGGCCTGATGCGGTATGTGGGCGCCTGGCTTACACAACTCTGTTACAGACCGTCGTTAGGGGCCAGTATGCTGCTGGTGATCTGGGCCCTCATCTTCTATGTGGGAACCAAGGCATTCCGGTTGCAGGGCAACGCTGCTGCGCTGATGCTCCTGCCTGTTGCCTGCCTACTCACGTCAGTGGTCGATCTTGGCTATTGGATCTATATCTCTACCATCAGAGGCTATTGGTTCTCGCAGTCGGTAGGTTATCTTGCCATGCTGCTGCTCTTATGGGCAGCCCGAAGCACCACACCTCGCAAATGGCATCTCGTCTGGTATGTGATCGCCGTGTGCCTCTATCCCATTCTGGGATGGTTTGCCTTGCTTTTCGTGCTTTGTCTCGCTCTTATAGAAAAACCCACCTGGCGTGAATTGCTGGGTTTATTGCTGGTCGTTTTTACCGCCAGCATCTGGCATACACAGTTCTATTCGAATCTGAAAGCCGACGATGTCATCATGGCTGGCTTCCCCCGCTTCGTGACGCCAAGTGACATTTGCCCCCGTCTTGCCATCCCGTTCTGGGTGCTTGGTATCATTTCCGTACTCATTCCGCTGATTAGGTGGACGCTTTTGCGTGATATGAAAGCTCTTACCTCTTATCTCTTACCTCTTACCTCTTGCATTGCAGGCATTGTCTTTACCTCGTCGCTGATGTATCATGATAAGAACTATATCGACGAGATGCACATGGTGCGCATTGCTTGCGATGACAACTGGAAAGGGGTGCTTCGTATCGCTGAAGAGAACAAGAAACCCACCAGCACGATGATGTTTTTGAAGAACATCGCCCTGATGAACGAAGGCGGCCTGCTCGACCGCTCGTTTAAATTGGGCAACAATGCAGCTGATATTTACAACCCCGATACGCTCCACGTCACGCTTCTGGATATCGCTTCACCGCTGGTATACTACAACTACGGCATGTTGAACGAAGCCATCCGCCTGAATTTCGAAAATGCCATCCAGGCAGGCTTCTCGCCTTTCTACCTGAAGATGTTGGCCCGCTGTGCCCTGGCTGTAGGCGATCAGAAACTGGTGGAACGCTATACGACCATCTTGCACCATAGTCCTTTCTATGCGAACTGGCAACCGGCACCTGTCAATGAGAAGATCAAGGAATTGCAGAAATGCTATTCCGATGAGCTCACGGGCGTTGAGAATAGTGACAGTTATCTGGTTAATGGCATCAGCCTCTGGTATGAATCCGACAGCAAGGTGGCCTCAGAGCAGGCGTTGCTCTATGCCATGCTGCGTTGCGACTCCCGTCGTTTCTGGGCATCGCTGCGCAATTATGTGAAGTTGCACCTCGATGAGCAGTTCCCGGTGCATGCGATGGAGGCGTATATCCTGTTTATGGATAAGGCCCCAGAGGAGAAACGCATGATGCTCCCCGTTGAGCAGTCTGTTTACGAGCGTTACAAACAGTTCTGGTCGACTTTGGAAGAAAAGGTGAAGCCTGGTATGACCCTTGAACAGGCTGGTGAGGAATTGCGTGAAGAATTTGGTGACACCTACTGGTGGTATAACCTCTTCGGACGGAAACCTATTAATATACGTGGTAATATTGGACATGAAGTTGCATCATAAGTTATGAAAAGATATATCCATTCCTATTTCCTGCTTTTTGCAGCCACCCTGCTGCTCTTGTCATCGTGTGCCAATCATCCTGATGTGCCGTCTTCAAGTAAAGCGGTCAAGAGTCTGCCTGCCATCTTCCCTGATTATTGCAATGTCACCGTGCCTTGCAATATCGCACCACTCAACTTCATGCTCCCTGCAGATGAGTACGAAGCGTGTGTGGCACGTTTTACTACCCCCGACGGTCAGCAGCAGACCTACGGCCATGGCGTGAAGGTGCAGATACCCGAGTCGGAATGGCATGATATGCTCGATGCCTCGAAAGGCAAAAGCATCAAGGTAGAGGTCTGGGGTCAGAAAGGGGGAGAATGGCTGTCGTTCAATCCGTTTGAGATACGTGTGGTCGAGGATCCTATCGACGAATACCTGTCGTATCGTCTCATCGAACCGTCGTATGTCGCGTGGACCTACATGGAGATTGCCCAGCGCAACATTACCACTTTCGAGGAGACACAGATCTTCAACAATGAGATTACCATGAATGACAGGACGAAAGGCCAGTGTATCAACTGCCACAGCTATCAGAACTACAAGACCGACAATATGCTCTTCCATGTGCGTCTCTCCAATGCCGGTACCGTCATCGTGAACGACGGCAAGGTCTCGAGGGTCAATATGAAGCGCGACTACACCATCTCGGGCGGCGTCTATCCGTCATGGCATCCTACTGCCAAGCTGGTAGCTTTCTCGACCAACAAGACCCGTCAGGCGTTCCATACGTCAAATCCCAACAAGATTGAGGTCTACGATCTGGCCAGCGACCTGATCCTCTACGATGTGGAGACCGACTCGGTGAGCGTCGTCAGTGCCGATTCCACCCTTTTGGAGATTTATCCCACCTGGTCGCCCGATGGCAAGTACCTCTATTACGGCAAGTCTGTTCCCCTGCCGGAAGAGATGGATGGTCAGGACATCAGAACCACCTACGCGAAGATACAATACAACCTCTATCGCCGTTCGTTTGATCTGGCAACACACGGTTTCGGTGAAGAGGAACTGGTGTATGATGCGGCATCAGACGATAAGAGCGTCACGTTGCCACGCATCAGCCCTGACGGGCGCTATCTGCTGTTTGCCATCGGACAGTATGGCTGTTTCCATAGCAGGCACCATGATGGCGACATCGTTTGTATCCCGCTGGAACAGTATACGGGCACGCCCCTCAATGCGGAAAACACGACGCCCATTGATCTCTCTCTCGTCAACAGTAAAGGCTATTCCGACAGCTATCCCTCCTGGTCGAGCAACGGCCATTGGATCATGCTTGCCAGCCGCCGTGATGATGATAATTACAGCCGTGTCTATTTTGCCTATTTCAACAACGGTAAAGTGGAGAAGGCCTTCCTCCTGCCGCAGGAAGACCCCGAACTGCATACAAGCCTTCTGAAGAGCTATAACCGTCCGGAATTCATGGTTGAGCCTGTCAAGATCAGCGTCGAGGAGTTCAGCAGGGTGTTTGATAAGTAAGAGGTAAGAAGTAAGAGGTAAGAAGTAAGAGATGAAGCGCGTCACCATTCTCCACTCAGCATTCACCATCCTCTTTGGGGTGGCGGTTCTCCTCTTCTTCGGACTGGCTTATCCGCATCATCTGCATTATCAGGAGCAGTATCAGCTGTTCCTCTTCGACAGCACCTATGTGTGGGATGTTGTCAGACTGCCCGGGGGCGTGGCTGATCTGCTGGGACGCTTCTGTACACAGTTCTTCCTCTATGCCTGGGTGGGCGCATTTATCATCGCGCTTCTGCTCTCGGCGGTGCAGCTGCTAACGCTCCGGTTGGCCAGCGCTTTTACGGGCCAAACAGCAGAGTCGGCTAGGGGATGGCTCTATGGTCTGAGCTTCGTGCCCTCGTTCCTGCTCTGGCTCTTTCTGCTCGATGAGCATGCCTTGTTGGGTGGCGTCTGGGCCGTCCTGCTCACACAGCTCGCTCTGTGGGCCTGCCTCCAGATACCCAAAGGATGGAAGCGCTATGTCGCGATGATCATTGCCATTGCGATACTCTATTGGATGGCCTTTGGGGGTAGCCATTACTATCGCTATCCGACCGTTGTTCCTACATTACTCTATGCTGCATGGCTGTCAGCGATCGTTCTCCCTATTATAATATGGTTACTGCATAGAGTTAAGAAATCAGATAATATTCAGCAACAGAACAATTCTCTTACCTCTTACCTCTCACCTCTTACCTCTTTCGCCCTGGTAGCCCTCGTGATGGGTAGTCTCGTCTGGAAGAATGCCAATCTCAAAGCCGAGAAGGTGATGGCGTATGACTTTATGGCCTGCCACCAGCAATGGAACCGTATCCTTGAGACCGTCAACGCTGAAAAGCCTAACAACCAGATTGGCGTGACGGTGCAGAACCTGGCCCTCGCTATGCGTGGCATGCTCGTCGACCATCTGTTCGACTATAACCAGAATGGTATCTTAGGTCTTCTGCCCGATGTCCAGAGCGATGCGACCAGTCCGATGCCTACAGCCGAGGCCTTCTATCAGTTAGGTATGATTTATGTCGCCCAGCGAACGGTGTATGAGGCGCAGGAAGCCATTTTGGACTTCCAGAAGAGTGGCCGCTGCTACAAACGGCTGGCACAGACCAACCTGATCAACGGTAACTACGAAGTGGCCCGCAAATATCTGACGGCCCTGCAGAAAACCCTCTTCTATCGTGACTGGGCCAACGAAACGCTGCCGTTGCTGGGGAACGAGGAAGCGATTGCCAAACATCCCGAATACGGGCGTTTGCGCCAGTGTGCTTATGACGAAGACTTTTATTTCAGCGACCATGTGACGCCCGAGATGCTCGAAAGCCTCTTCTTCAGCAATACGGATAACCGCTTGGCTTTTGATTACCTGAGGGCCTACTATATGCTGACGAACGATCGCGATAGCTATGCCAGATTACTTCTTCGCCTTCAAACAGATACGAAATGAAACAGGCTCTATACATATTCATCACGTTCCTGATGCTCGTTGCTTGCACAGAGTCCGTCAGCGATGCCAGGCAGGAGGCCTCACAGCCCCGGATCTATCCTGACTACCTCGGTGTCACCATACCCGTGAACATCGCCCCGCTTAACTTCTGCATGGCCGACGAGCAGGCATTGTGTATGGATGCTGTCATTACAGACCGTCATGGAAACAGCCTGCACAGCCAGGGCGAAGAATCGGTCGACTTCGACATCGACGACTGGCATACCCTCCTTGCTCAGAACCGCGGCGACTCGCTCAGCGTGACCGTTTCGGCTAAGTATGCCGATGGCTGGCACACCTATCGTCCTTTCTCGATCTGCATCAGCCCTGACAGCATCGACTATGGTATCTGCTACCGTCTGATTGAACCGGGCTATGAGGTATGGAGTAAGATGGGTATCTACGAACGCGACCTCTCTTCGTTCGATGAGCGTGCGTTAATCGAGAATACACAGTTCGAGGGTTGCGTGAATTGCCATAGCTTCAACCGTGGCAATCCTGCCGACATGAGCCTGCATATCCGTGGCCCGCACGGCGCTACCTTGCTGCGTCAGAACAATAGTCCTATTGTCGCCTACAATACCAAGACCGATCAGACGCTCGGCCTGTGTGTCTATCCGTATTGGCATCCTTCAGGCCACTATGTCGCCTATTCCACCAACACTACGAGACAGCTGTTCCATAGTGCTGACCGTAATCGCATCGAGGTCTTCGATGAAGCCTCCGACCTTCAGGTCTACGATGTCGAGAAGAATGAACTCCTGCTTTCGCCCTTGGTTAAGCAGGATTCCATCTATGAGACCTTCCCCGTCTTTTCAGCCGACGGCCGTTCTATTTATTTCTGTGCGGCCCGTGCCCTTCCCGAGGGTAGTCATGCGCTCGACTCCATCCGCTATAACCTCTGTCGCATCGATTTCGACCCCGTCACGGGTAATTTTGGCGATCGTATAGAGACGATTATCGATGCCGAGGCTCAGCACAAGTCGGTCTCCTTCCCCCGACCCTCTTACGATGGACGTTTCCTTTGCTACACACTCTCCGACTACGGACAGTTCAGTATCTGGCACCATGAGGCCGACCTCTATCTGCTCGATCTCGCTACGGGAGAGAGTCGTCCGATGACAGGGGCCAACTCTGACGATACGGAGTCGTTCCATAACTGGAGCACGAACTCGCGCTGGCTCGTGCTGAGTTCCCGTCGTGACGATAGTCTCTTCACACGACCCTATTTCTGTCACGTCGACACTAAGGGCCATGTCACCAAGGCCTTTATGCTGCCGCAGCGGAACCCGCGCCGTTTCTATCGCGATCGTTTCTTCTCTTTCAATGTACCTGATTTTGTCATAGGGCCGACACACTTTGACGGTCGTAAAGCCAGTCGTCTTATCAACGATGAATTCCGCAAAGACTTTGGTGTGCGCAAAAATCCCACTTTGTAAAGCGTCTTTCCCGATTGTTACATCTAAAAAAGAATATGAGACATATACCAATACCTATGTCTCTTTTTTTTTCTACCTTTGCAGCGGAAACAATTAAAAACTAAATAAATGAATCATCGCTTATTATCAATTGTATTGTTGTTCTGTGCCGGCCAGTTCGTGTCGGCACAGACACTTCCCTATCAGAATCCAAATTTGAGCGCCAAGGAGCGTGCAAAGGATCTGTGTAGTAGACTGACGCTGGAAGAGAAGGCCAAACTGATGCTGGATGAGAGTCCCGCTATTCCGCGTTTGGGCATCAAGAAGTTCTTCTGGTGGAGTGAGGCCCTGCATGGTGCTGCCAATATGGGCAATGTCACCGTGTTCCCAGAGCCCATTGCCATGGCTTCGTCGTTTAATCCCGATTTGCTGTACAAGGTGTTCGATGCTGCCAGCACGGAGTTCCGTGCCCAGTATAATGAGCGCATGTACCGTGGCTCTGGCGAGGATGAGAAGTTCCATAGCCTCTCCGTCTGGACGCCGAATGTAAACATCTTCCGTGACCCCCGATGGGGACGTGGGCAGGAGACCTATGGTGAGGATCCTTATCTGACATCCGTCATGGGCACTCAGGTGGTGAAAGGCCTGCAGGGACCTGAGGAGGCGAAGTATCGTAAGCTTTGGGCCTGTGCCAAGCACTATGCCGTTCATAGCGGTCCGGAATATACGCGCCATAGCGCCAATCTCACTAATGTGTCACCGCGAGACATGTGGGAGACCTATATGCCCGCCTTCAAGACCTTGGTGCAGGATGCCAAGGTGCGTGAGGTGATGTGTGCCTACCAGCGTCTGGACGATGATCCCTGTTGTGGTTCGCAGCGTCTGTTGCAGACCATCCTCCGCGATGAATGGGGCTTCGAGTACCTCGTCGTCAGCGACTGTGGCGCTGTGTCCGACTTCTATGAGTCACACAAGTCCTCTTCCAGTCCTGTACATGCCTCTGCCAAGGCTACCATCGCCGGTACGGATGTGGAATGTGGCTATGGCTATGCCTATCGCAGCATTCCTGAGGCTGTGAAGCGCGGCTTTATCACGGAGGCAGAGGTCGACAAGCATGTCATCCGTTTGCTCGAAGGCCGTTTCGATTTGGGCGAGATGGACGATCCCTCGCTGGTGGAATGGTCGAAGATCCCATATTCCATCATGGACTCCAAGCAGCATCGTCAGATTGCCCTCGACATGGCGCGTCAGACCATTGTACTGTTACAGAACAAGGGTAATATCCTCCCTTTGCAGAAAAACAAGGAGAAGATTGCCGTGATTGGTCCGAATGCTGATAATGAGCCCTTGATGTGGGGAAACTATAACGGAACGCCGAATCACACCATCACCATCCTCGACGGCATCAAGGCCAAACAGAAGAAACTCTTCTATCATGCTGGCTGTGACCTGACCTACGATAAGGTGATGGAGAGCCTGATGGCCTCGCAGTGCAGCTTTGAGGGCAAGAAGGGTATGAAGGGCACGTTCTGGAACAACCGTCGGATGGAAGGCAAACCCGTTACCACCCAGTATTACACCCAACCCATCGCTGTTACCACCTTCGGTATGCATAACTTTGCTCCTGGTGTACAACTCGAGGACTTCTCGGCCAAGTACGAGACCGTCTTCACACCCAAGGAGTCTGGCGAGTATGTGGTGAATGTGGATGGCTGCGGCCAGTTTGAACTCTACATCGACGGCGACCGTAAGTTCCGTCACCGCATATGGCGTACCACACCTAACCGTGTGGCCATTCAGGCCGAAAAGGGCAAGAGTTACAATATTGAGGTGCGTTTCTCGCATGTTCATACCTACAATGCCAATCTGAAGATCAATGTGGCCAAGGAACTGCCCATCGATTATCAGCAGATCATCGCCCAGTTGAAGGGCATCGACAAGGTGATCTTTGTGGGTGGTATCTCTTCAGCCCTCGAAGGTGAGGAGATGCCGGTGGATATCGATGGCTTCAAGGGTGGCGACCGCACCCATATTGAACTGCCAAAGGTGCAGCGTGACTTCCTCAAGGCTCTGAAGGACGCTGGCAAGCAGGTGATTTTCGTGAACTGTTCCGGTTCAGCCATCGCCTTGCTGCCGGAGACGGAGACCTGCGACGCCATCGTTCAGGCCTGGTATCCTGGTCAGGAGGGTGGCACCGCTGTGGCTGATGTGCTCTTTGGCGACTATAATCCCTGTGGCAAGCTGCCTGTGACCTTCTATAAGAGCAGCAGCCAGTTGCCCGACTATGAGGACTATTCGATGAAGGGCCGTACCTATCGCTACTTCAACGATGCCCTCTTCCCCTTCGGCTATGGCCTTTCGTACACGCAGTTTGAGATCGGCGAGCCCGCTTTAATAGAGACATCCGTTCCGAATCAAGGAATCAATATTTCTGTTCCCGTCAAGAATATCGGTCAGCGTGACGGTACGGAGATCCTCCAGGTCTATATCCGCAACTTGCAGGATCCTGACGGCCCGTTGAAGAGCCTCCGTGCCTTCAAGCGCGTGGATGTGAAGGCAGGCCAGACGGTCAATGCCAAACTGACGTTTGATAGTAAGGCCTTTGAATTCTGGGATCCTGAGACCAACACCATGCGTGTGAAAAATGGTAACTACGAGATTCTCATCGGCAATAGCTCGTTGGATAAGGACCTGAAGAAGAAAACCATGGAAGTAAATTTATAACAATAAAATCAAAAACAAACATGAAAAAAGTACTCGAATCCTTGCTGTTGGCAGCCCTGCTTTTAGCGCTGCCCGGCAGTGCCTTCGCCCAAAAGAAGGCTGCTAAGAAGGCTACTAAGAAAGCCACTACGGAGGCTGTTCAGCCTGCTGATCCTAACTTCTACATCTTCCTCTGCTTCGGACAGTCGAACATGGAGGGTAACGCCCGTCCTGAGGCGGTTGATCTGGCCAGCCCCGGTCCCCGCTTCCTGCTGATGCCGGCTGTGGATTTCCCCGCTGCCAATGGTCGTCCTGAGCGTAAGATGGGTGAGTGGTGCGAGGCTTCGGCTCCCCTCTGCCGTGCCAATACAGGTCTGACCCCTGCCGACTGGTTTGGTCGTACCCTGGTGGCTTCGCTGCCTGAGAACATCAAGATTGGTGTCATCCACGTGGCGATTGGCGGTATCGATATCAAGGGCTTCCTGCCCGACAGCATCCCCAGCTACGTCGAGAAGAAGGCACCCGGTTGGATGAAGGGCATGCTGGCCGCCTACGACAACGACCCCTACAAGCGTCTGGTCACACTGGCCAAGAAGGCTCAGAAGGACGGTGTCATCAAGGGTATCCTGATGCACCAGGGCGAGACCAATACCGGCGACCCGCAGTGGGCTGGTATGGTGAAGCAGGTGTATGAGAATCTCTGTGGCGATCTCCAGCTGAAGCCCGAAGAGGTGAACCTCTATGTGGGCAACATCGTGCAGGCCGACGGTAAGGGTGTCTGCATCGGCTGTAAGAAGCAGATCGACGAACTGCCACAGACCATCCATACCTGTCAGGTCATCTCGTCTGACAAGTGTACCAATGGTCCCGACCGTCTGCACTTCGACGCTGCCGGTTATCGTGAGCTGGGTTGCCGTTATGGTGAGGCTGTGGCCCGTCACCTCGGCTACGAGCCCAAGCGTCCGGCCAATCTGCCTGTGGCCATCAAGAAGATCAACGTGCCTGCTGATGCCGTGACGGGCGAGAATACCATTCCTGGCAATGACTTCCCGAAGGTCGATTCGCAGCGTCGTGCTTACTTCTATATCAATGCACCTCAGGCCAAGAAGGTCATCGTCGACATCTGCAGTAAGAAGTACGACATGGAGCCCGATGGTAAGGGTGGCTTCATGGCTGTGACGGATCCCCTGCCTGTGGGATTCCACTACTATTTCATGAATATCGATGGTGTGAACTTCATCGATCCCGCTTCTGAGACCTTCTTCGGCACGAACCGTGAGGCAGGTGGTCTCGAGGTGCCCGAGGGTCCTGAGGGCGACTACTACCGTCCGCAGCAGGGCGTGCCCGCAGGTTGCGTGCGCAGCATCTATTACTACAGCAACGAGCAGAGCAAATGGCGTCACGCCATGGTCTATACACCTGCCGAGTACGATCAGAAGCAGGGTCTCAAGAAGCGCTATCCCGTGCTCTATCTGCAGCATGGCATGGGCGAGGGTGAGACCAGTTGGACCTTGCAGGGCAAGATGCAGCACATCATGGACAATGCCATTGCCAGTGGCGAGGCTGTGCCGATGATTGTGGTCATGGAGAGTGGCGACATCAAGGCTGGCATGGGTCGTGGTCAGAGCATGGCCGACTATGGTGCTTCGTTCTATCCCGTCCTGTTGAACGACTTGATTCCGTATATCGATGCCAACTTCCGCACGAAGACCGATCGTGACAACCGTGCAATGGCCGGTCTCTCTTGGGGTGGTCACCAGACCTTCGACATCGTGTTCAACAATATGGACAAGTTCGCATGGCTCGGCACCTTCAGCGGCGCGATCTTCGGTCTGGATCTGAAGACGGCCTACAATGGTGTGTTCACCAATGCCGACGAGTTCAACAAGAAGATCCACTACATGTATATGAACTGGGGTTCAGAGGATTTCATCAAGAGTGGTGATATCGTGAAGGGCCTGCAGGAAATGGGCATCAAGGTCGAGGGTAAGGAGTCGGCAGGCACCGCCCATGAGTTCCTGACCTGGCGTCGTGGCCTCCATGAGTTTATTCCTCACCTCTTTAAAAAGTAAACGACTATGCAATTCAAGAAAAGACTGCTTTTGATGGCGATGGTCATGGGGACAGGTTACCTGGGGCAACTCTTTGCTCAGGAACCTGTCCCCGCGACCACCGAGAAGATCCAAAATCCCATGTTGTGGGCAGATGTGCCTGATCCCGACATCATCCGTGTGGGCGACACCTTCTATCTGGTGTCAACCACCATGCACCTCATGCCTGGCGCCCCTGTCATGGCCTCAAAGGATCTGAAGAACTGGGAGACGGTCGGTTATATCTTCGATAAGCTGACGGATTCTCCGAAGTACGACATGCAGGAGGGAACGGTCTATGGCCGTGGCCAGTGGGCTACCTCGCTGAAGTATCATAAGGGTAAGTTCTATGCCCTGCTTGCGCCCAATGAGCAGGGCAAGATGGGCGATACCTATATCTTCTCGGCTGAGAAGGCCGAAGGTCCTTGGAAGATTGTCTCACGCATGCGTCACTTCCACGACTGCTCGCTGTTCTTCGACGATGACGACCGCGTGTATGTCGTCTATGGCACCGGTGAGATGATGGAGTTGAAGAAGGACCTGAGTGATGTCATCGAGGGCACTTATAAGCGTATCTTCGAGCGCGAGGCCGAAGAGAATGGCCTGTTGGAGGGCTCCCGTGTCATCAAGCACAATGGCAAGTACTATCTGCTGATGATCTCGCAGGCCTACGGTCAGGGTCGTCATCGTCGCGAGGTGTGCTATCGTGCCGATGATATCCACGGCCCTTACGAGAAGAATGTCATCCTGCAGAGCGAATTCGGTGGTTTCTCCTATGTGGGGCAGGGCACCATCGTCGACACCCAGGAGGGCGACTGGTATGGCATTATCTTCCAGGATCGTGGGGGGGTAGGCCGTGTACTGACGGTTTCTCCCGTGCGTTGGATCGATGGCTGGCCGCAGATCGGCGACGAGAACGGCAAGGTGCCTGAGACCGTGCGTCCTTATAAGAGCGGACAGCCCAAGAAGAGCATCATCTGCAGCGATGACTTCAGTTCGTCGAAGCTCGGTCTCCACTGGCAGTGGAACCACAATCCCATCGACAATGCGTGGAGCCTGACGGAGCGTCCTGGCTTCCTGCGCCTGAAGACCAGTCGGGTGGTGGAGAATATCTATCTGGCGCCCAACACGATTACCCAGCGCATGCAGGGTCCGACTTGCACCGCCTCTGTGCTGATCGATTACACGAACATGAAAGACGGCGACTGTGCCGGTTTCGCAACCTTCAACCAGGATACGGGTGCGTTGACTATCAAACGCGTTGGTAAGAACTTCTTCCTGGAGATGGGCGAGTCGTCTGCACAGCTCTCCGATCGCGAGAAGGCTATTACCAAGGTCGATGAGAAGATGATTGAGAGCGTCGCGCTGTCAAAGCTCTCACCCAAGTCGAAGAAGATCTGGCTGCGTATCGATGGCGACTTCCGTCCGGGCCAGCGTGGCGGTCGTGATGCTGCCAACTTCTACTATAGCCTTGATGGCGAAAACTGGACCAAGATCGGCACCACCGACTACAGAATGCGTTTCGATTGGCGTCGCTTCTTTATGGGCTCGAAGTATGCTATCTTCAACTATGCCACGAAGAAGGCCGGTGGTTCTATCGACGTCGACGAGTTCAAATTCCAGTAAACCAGCGTCTTCGTTCACGCTCTTTACTAAGTAAAGACATTTACCCTCGGCACGCACTTTATGGGTTGTGCCGAGGTTTTTTTTTGTGTAATTTGGCCTGATTTTCCTGTTTTTTTATATTTTATAGGTGAAAAGGAAAAAAAATAGGATTCCCGAGTTCTTTTTTCATCAAATTTTCTTATCTTTGTAGCGATGTTCTTAGGAACACGACCTTTTGGAATGACAAAAACTATCAAAACAAATATTAACATGAAACAGAAGAAATCTTTAATCTGGGCAGTCATGATTGGCACGGCAGTCGTTGGACTGACAGCGTGCGGAATCGACATGCCCAAGGAAACGAAGACATCGTTCGAGACGATGACAGTAGAGAAACAGGACATCACGGTGCCCGTGAAGTTCAGCGCCAGACTGAAGGGACAGTCAGACGTGACCATCACGCCGCAAGTGAGCGGTCAGTTGGTGAAGATCGCCGTCAGCGAGGGTCAGCAGGTGAAGAAGGGGCAGGTGCTCTTCGTCATCGACCAGCGCAATGCGCAGCTGGAGCTGGAGGCTGCACAGGCTAACCTGAAGGCAGCCATGGCTCAGGAGAACAGTGCGAAGCTGGAATTCGAGTCGAACAAGAATCTGTTTGAGAAGAATATCGTAAGCCGTTATATGCTCGACAATTCGGAGAACTCCTACAAGCAGGCCCAGGCTTCGGTGGCTCAGGCACGTGCTCAGGTGAACCGTGCGAAGGTGAACCTTGGCTTCTGCACGATCACGGCCCCCGTGGTGGGTGTCATAGGCGAGATTCCTGTGCGCACTGGCGACCAGGTTTCGCCGGGTTCACGACTGACCATCGTCAGCGGCAACACGACGATGGACGCAGAGTTCTCAGTATCTGAGGCACTCATCGAAGCATCGGTGCAGTCAGGAGCGACAAAAGAAGATAAGGCGAAATATATGGCTGCGCTTCCCGATGTGACATTCGTCATGAAGAACGGCACGGAGTACCCGCATAAGGGTCGTGTCACCAGTTTGACGGGCGTGGTGGATGCTGCTACCGGCTCATTAGGCGCAAAGGCCTCGTTCCCCAACCCCGACGGCCATCTCTTCTCTGGTATCCAGGGCACAGTGGTGCTGCCGTTTGCCGAGAAGGACGTGATGGTGATACCGCAGACGGCGGTGGTGAAGCTTCAGGACAAGCAACTGGTTTATAAGGTGAAGACCGACAGCACGGCGACAGCCGTTACGGTGACGACAACCGATACTGGCAACGGCAAGGATTTCATCGTGACCAGCGGCCTCAATGTAGGCGACAAGATTGTGACCATCGGTGCCAATAACGTCACAGAAGGTCAGCAAGTGCTGTTTCCGGAGGAAGTGAGAAGTGAAAAGTGAAGAATTTGCTACCGCTTTGAAAGTATGAAGAATAATATATTTATCAACAGATATGTGATGGCGTGCGCCATCAGTATCGTCATTGCGCTGGTGGGCTTCATCTGCATGAAGTCACTGTCCATTGAGCAGTATCCCAGCATCGCACCGCCACAGGTGATGGTGACGACCAGCTACACCGGTGCCGATGCCAACACGATTATGAAGTCGGTCATCCAACCGTTGGAAGAAAGTATCAACGGTGTGCCAGGTATGACCTATTTGACTTCGAAGGCCTCATCGTCGGGCAATGTGAGCATCAGCGTCTTTTTTGAGCAGGGCACCGACCCCGACATGGCGGCAGTGAACGTTCAGAACCGAGTGTCGAAGGCACAAGCCTTGCTACCCGCCGACGTGACGAAAGTGGGCGTCCAGGTGATGAAGATGCAGAGCAACATTCTGCGCATCCTCGCCGTCAGGAGTTCGGATGGGAAATATGATGATGACTTTATCTCGAACTACGTCGATATCAATATCAAGCCGCGCCTGCAGCGTATTACCGGTGTGGGCGATGTGATGGCACTGGGTAACACCTATGCCCTGCGCATCTGGCTGAAGCCCGACGTGATGGCGCAGTACGGCCTGGAGCCGAACGATGTGTTTGCCGCCATTGGCGGACAGAGTTTCGTGGCATCCACCGGTTCGTTGGGCGAGCTGTCGGAGAACAAATACCAGTATTCGATGGAGTACAAGGGTACGCTGAAGACCGTTGAGGAGTTCAACGACATCGTGCTGCGCACCACCGACGGTGGTCACCTGCTGCACCTGAGCGATGTGGCCGAGGTGGAGATCGGTGCCCAGAGCTACAGCTTCCTGTCAAACATCAACGGTAAGCCCGGCACCTTGTTAATGGTGTTCCAGGCGCCTGATGCCAACGCCACGGAGGTGAACGCCCGCATCACCAAGATGTGTGACGACATGAAGGCGACGATGCCCGCCGGACTGGAGTTCGTGACGATGCAGACCTCCGACGACTTCCTCTTCGCCGCCATCCACAACGTGGTGGAGACGCTCATCATCGCCATCATCCTCGTGATTCTCGTGGTGTTCTTCTTCCTGCAGAACTTCAAGGCCACGATCATTCCGTCGATATCCATCTGCGTGTCGCTGTTGGGTACTTTCGCCATCGTCATGCTGGCTGGCTTCTCACTCAACATCCTCACGCTCTTCGCCTTGGTGCTGGCCATTGGTACGGTGGTTGATGATGCCATTGTGGTCGTAGAGGCCGTGATGGCGAAGATGGAGGGTGGGCTGTCGGATGCCCGCGAGGCCACGCGCCAGGCCATGAGTGAGGTGTCGGTGGCTGTCATCTCGTGTACCCTCGTCTTCATGGCCGTCTTTATTCCTGTGACCTTCATGAGCGGCACATCGGGCACCTTCTTCACCCAGTTCGGTGTCACCATCGCTTCAGCCGTCGGCTTGTCGTGCGTGTCGGCCCTGACGCTCTGTCCGGCCCTCTGCGCCATCATGCTGAAGGTGACCGATGGCAAGAAGGAGGGCAAGTCATTGACTTACTACACCAAGAAGGCCTATACTGTCAGCTATAACGCGATTTTCAAGAAATATTCGAAGTCTGTTCAGAAGTTCATCAAGCGACCGTTCCTGTCGTGGGCACTGCTGGCCCTTGCCGCTGTCCTGCTCATGTTCTTCATGAAGAACCTGCCATCGGGCCTTGTTCCGCAAGAGGACCAGGGCGTCTTCCTCGCCGAGATCCGTGCACCGGAGGGCTACACGCTCCAGCAGACACAGGAGCTGACCAAGCAGGTGGAGGAGAAGGTCAAGCAGATACCCGAGCTGGAGAGTTTCGCCGTGTCGTGCGGTTACGGACTGGCATCGGGTAACGGCTCTAACTTCGCCACGCTCGTGGTTCGTCTGAAGCACTGGGATGACCGTCCGGGCATGAACCATCTGATCGACCTCGTCATCGGCCGCTTCTACTATGCCTGCATGGACATCAAGAACGTGAAGGTGCTGCCTTTCCAGTTGCCCCAGGTACCTGGCTATGGTACGAGCAACAGCGTGAGCCTCATTGTGGAGGATCCTACGGATGGCGACCTGTCGGAGTTTGCCAAGAAAACCGAGCACTTCCTGACCAAGCTGGCTGAGCGCCCGGAAATCAGCATGGCCATGTCATCCTACTCAGAGCGTTACCCGAAGTACCGTGTTGAGGTGGATGCCACCCAATGCGACCGTGCCGGTGTGTCGCCTAAGACGGTGCTCAGTACCCTCGGCTCCTTCTGCGGTGGTAGCTATATCGGCAACTTCAACCAGTTTGGTAAGGTCTATCGCATCATGGCCAGTGCCGTGCCCGAGAGTCGTCTCGACCCGTCGTCGCTACAAAATATCTTTGTGAAGGTACGTGGCGGCAAGATGGCGCCCATTTCCGAGTTCGTCTCGCTGAAGGAGATCGTCGGTCCTTCGAACATCGAGCACTTCAACCTGTTCCAGAGCATCACCTGTAACATCGTCGCCGCCAACGGCTTCAGCGAGGGCGAGGCCCATGAGGCCATCGCCGAGGTGTTTAAGCAGGAGATGCCTTCTACCGCGACCTTCGAGTACAGCAACATGTCGCGTGAGGTCGAGGAGACCGCCGGTTCGAATACCACGGCCCTCATCTATATCATCTGTGTGGTACTCATTTACCTCATCCTGGCCTCGCTCTATAACTCATGGTTCACGCCGCTGGCTGTGCTGCTCTCTGTGCCCTTCGGACTGATGGGTGCCTTTGTCTGCGCCTACCTCGGTTCGCTGCTCCACCTGCCGGGCATGGATAACAACATCTACCTGCAGACGGGTGTCATCATGCTGATTGGTCTGTTGTCGAAGACGGCCATTCTGATTACCGAGTTCGCCTCTGAGCGCCGTGCCCAGGGCATGAGCATCGTCGAAGCGGCCTTCGAGGCCTGCAAAGAGCGTCTGCGCCCGATTCTGATGACCGTCGCCACGATGATCATCGGTATGGTACCGCTCGTCATCGAGGGTGGTGCCGGTGCCAATGGTAACCGCGCCCTCGCCCTTGGCGTCATCGGCGGTATGGCCGTCGGTACCATCGCCCTGCTGTTCGTCGTGCCGGCCTTCTTCATTGTGTTCCAGAAGTTGCACGAGCGTTTCCAGGGCAAAGAAGTAGAAGTGAAAAGTGTAGAAGTGAAAAGTGAATAATTTGCTACCGCATATGAAAATAAAGGATATCATTATCGCAACAGTTGTGGGCATGATGCTCACGGGCTGCGGACTCTATAATAAGTATGAGCAGAAGGTTGAAGCGCCTGCCGATGCTTTCGGCACGATACAGGGCGCTACTGCCGGTGGGGCTTCTCTCGCCGACATGTCATGGCGTGAGTTCTTCACCGACCCGCTGCTCCAACAGCTCATCGAGCAGGTGTTGGCCAATAATACCGACCTGAACAGTGCCCGTATCGCCGTAGAGAAAAGTGAGGCCTCGCTGAAGGCCGCCAAGATGGCCTATCTGCCCTCGCTCTATTTCTCACCTCAGGGCACGCTGGCCAAGTTTGACGACAACCCGTGGTCGAAGACCTACAACCTCCCGCTGCAACTGTCGTGGGATGCCGATGTGTTCGGTTCTATCACCAACAAGAAGCGTGCCTCGCAAGCCGTGCTCCTGCAGGCTCAGATGGGCGAGGAGGCCGTGCGCACCAACCTCATCAGCGCCGTCGCCCAGCAATATTACATGCTACAGCTGCTCGACCGTCAGTTGGAGATCCTGACAATGACCGACAGTCTGTGGGGTGCCTCGTTGGAGACCCAGAAGTCGCTCTATGAGAACGGCAAGGCTTACAGCACCGCCGTCAACCAGATGGAGTCGTCGTATCTGAATGTGAAGACGCAAATCGTGGATGTGCGCCGTAACATCCAGGCCACCGAGAACGCCCTCTGCCGACTGATGGCCATCACGCCGCAGCACATTGCGCGTAAGAACTGGGGCAGTGCCGCCCTGCATCATCCCGCTACACAGGATGAAACGGGCCAGCGCATGTTCGATACCCAGTTCCTGAAAGTAGGTGTGCCCGCCACGATGCTTGAAAAGCGTCCGGATATCCGTATGGCCAACCACGCCATGGAGGAGGCTTTCTATAACACGCAGACCGCCCGTGCCGCCTTCTTCCCCAGCATCACACTGACGGGAACAGGCGGCTGGACCAACTCAGCGGGTAGTGCCGTCATCAATCCTGGCAAGCTGCTGCTCAGCGCCGTCGGTCAACTCACGCAGCCCATCTTCGCCCGTGGCAAGCTGAAGGCCAATCTGAAGATCAATCAGCTGACACAGGAGGACCTGCAGAAGAAATATGTGCAGACCGTGATCGATGCCGGTAACCAGGTGAACGAGGCCTTGGCCGACTGTCAGGCCGCCCGCGAGAAGTATGCCTATTACCACCGCCAGGTGGAGGTGCTCTACGATGCCTATGCCGGCACCCACGAACTGATGGACAACGGCAAGGCCAGCTACATCGAGGTGCTCACTGCTCAGGAGAATCTCCTCAGCTCGCAGCTCAACGAGGCCTCTAACATGTACAAGGGTGCCCAGGCCGTCATCGCCCTCTATATCGCCCTTGGCGGCGGCACGAAGTAATTCGTCTCCACAGACAAGAGCGCTTGCATCATACCGCAGCCGCACTATATGGATTATTATTATGAATATGACAGGTATAAATAGATAAGCCAATGAAATCATTGATTAATCGCATATTGCAGGACGGCCACTGTCTGGACGGTGGTATCCTGAAGGTGGACCGATTTATCAACCACCAGATGGACCCCTACCTGATGAAACAGGTAGCAGTGGAGTTTATGAACCGCTTTGCCGAGGCACGGCCCACGAAGATTCTGACCGTTGAGGCCTCGGGCATCGCTCCGGCGGTGATGCTGGGCTATATGATGGAGCTGCCAGTGGTGTTCGCCAAGAAGAAAAAGCCATCGACAATGAGCGATTTCTATGTGTCTGAAGTTCGTTCCTTCACCAAGCAGAGAGACTTTACGCTGATTATCAGCAAGGAGTATTTGTCGGCCGATGACCGCGTGCTCTTTGTGGATGATTTCCTGGCTTTCGGCAATACCGGTATCGGTGTCATGGACCTCTGTCAACAGGCGGGAGCCGAACTGGTTGGCATGGGCTTCATCATAGAGAAGGAATTCCAGGGTGGTCGCAAGGTGCTCACCGACGCCGGCATCAAACATATCGAATCGTTGGCCATCATCGAGTCGCTTGATAACAGCCAGATCAAAATGAAAGGTGTCAAGGTCAGGAAGGTGAATGTCTATGAAGAGGCCAACCGTTGCTTGCTGTGTCAGGATGCACCCTGCACCAAGGCCTGTAAGACGGGCGACCCCGCACGCGCCATCCGCGCCATCCGCTTCGACAACCACAAGCCCGCCCTGCGCTGGGTAAAGGATTGCACCGATGGCGACCTGGAGCGCGCTGAACAGGCCTGTATCCACTACAACTGGCCCATCCGCATCAAGGAGATGCTGCGCAGTATCCATCCCGATGATGTCGATGACAGCCACTATCCCGATCTCTCCATCGACTTCTGCGGCATCCGTTGTGAGAATCCGTTCTTCCTGGCTTCATCGGCCGTGTGCACCAATTACGAGATGGTGGCGCGTGCCTTCGATGCCGGTTGGGCAGGCGTCTTCTTCAAGACCATCTGCCTGCAGGAGATCAAGGAGGTGTCGCCCCGCTTCGACGCCATGCACAACAATGCCACCCACGGCGACTTCTACGGCTTCCGCAATATGGAGCAGCTGAGTGAGAACCCTGTGGAGAAGGACTTCTTCATCCTGCACGACCTGAAAAAGAACTACCCCTCGAAGGTGGTCGTTGCCTCGATCATGGGACAGACCGAGGAGGAGTGGGTCAAACTGGCGAAGATGGCCGAGGAGGCTGGCTGCGATGCGGTGGAGCTGAACTTCTCGTGTCCGCAGATGAAGCACGAGGGCATGGGCAGCGACGTGGGACAGAGCCCTGAACTGGTGAAGACCTATACCGCCTGTGTCAAGCAGAGCGTGAAGATACCCGTCATTCCGAAGATGACACCCAACATCACCCATATCGCGGAACCTGCCGCTGCCTGTGTAGAGGCGGGTGCCGATGCCATCTCGGCCATCAACACCATCAAGTCGGTGACGATGGATGCCGATGCAGAGGTAGCCGGACTGCGCACCATCTCGGGCTATTCGGGCCGTGCCGTGCGTCCCATCGCCCTGCGCTATATCCTGGAGCTAGCCCAAAGTCTGAAAAAGACCGAGCTGAGCGGCATCGGTGGTATCGAGACGTGGCGCGATGCCCTGGAGTTCATCCAGCTGGGCTGTAACAATGTGCAGGTGTGCACCGCCGTCATGCAGTATGGCTACCGCATCATCGACGACCTTATCCTCGGTCTGCAGCGTTATATGGCCAAGCGCGGTATCAGCGAGTTGAAAGAACTGGTGGGCGAGCAGCTGCCGAAGTTCATGAAGCCCGACCATCTGGACCGCGACACGATCATCTATCCCAAGTTCGACAAGGAGCTGTGTATCGGTTGTGGCCGTTGCGAGGTGTCGTGCAGCGATGGCGGTCATCAGGCCATCGTCTTCGACCAGGAGACCCGCCGTCCCCGCCTGGTAGGCACCAAGTGCGTCGGTTGTCACCTCTGCCGCCTCGTCTGTCCCGCCGGCGCCATCGGCGTCTCCAAACGCATCTCAAAAAATCATTGATATCGGCATTAAACGATTGCATGAGAAGGAAAAGACTCTTTTTACTGGTTTTGTCGTTGGGTTTGGTACTTCCCGGTGTGGCAGCAAGCGACGGGGTTGTTCCATTTGTTACAGGCATGCTGGGTAAGGTAGGAACCTTTATCGATTCAATGTCTGTTAGCGGCTTGGACCGCCGCTATATTGAAGCCACGGAAAAACCTTGGCAGGTGATTCTCAAAGGCAATATCAACCAGTCGACCCTGTCGCTGAACGCCTCTACATCCCATGCCGAGGAAATCATACCCTTTATGGATGGTGATATGTCATGGGAGCCGCGTATTAAAACCGCCCCAGCCACGTATCTCGGGGTCTGGGCCGGTTACAGAGGCTATGGCATCGGTTATTCTTGGAACGTGGGAGGTGACAAGGGCCGTATCCTTACCCTTGGTGCTACGGGAGGCAGGTTTGGTGTGAACCTGCGTATACACTGGTTCGACAACGACGAACCGCAGGTGTATATGAAAGGTAAGGCCTTGATAGACTTTGACGAGGCAGGAGACCCTTTTTTCCTCCCTATTGAATACGACGATTTTGTTGAAATAAGGAGTCCCATCAAAACGAGGGTGCTCTTTCTCGACGGCTATTACCTTTTCAATAAGAGATGCTCTTATGCCGCCGCCTACGACCAGAGTGTCATACAGAAGCGCTCGTCAGGATCGCTGATGGCAGGAGCCATGTACACACATTCTTCCACCAAGTATAACCAAGACGTCAATGCCGACCTCATCATGCTGATGAGCGATATGGGTGTCATAAAGTCGGATCAGATAAGTGTCGGTGCGGGATACATCTACAACTGGGTGCCCGCCAAGGGCCTGCTCGTCAGTGCGATGGCCATTCCCATGCTGACCTTCTACAATCACCACAAGATGTGGCGATATGATTCTAACCTGAAGGACGTGGTGGCACAAGGCGGTTGGGACGAGTTCATGGAGATGCCTGAAGAAGACTTCCGTATCAGGGAGGCGGAAACGGATCCTGTCATCAGCAGGAACTCCAATATCAAACTAAGTTACGATGCCCGGCTGTCGGTCACTTACGAATGGAACAGCCGTGTGTTTATCAATGCCTACGGACAATTTAACAGTCTTGGATTCAAAGTGGACCATATCAGCGGACGTCTGAACGACTGGTATATCAATGCATCCATTGGAGTGAGACTATAATATGATAAAACAATAATGTCTAGGACAAGCAAAACTGAAATTGGAATAACAATATGAAAGAAAGATCATTATGGCGCATGACGGCCGCTGCGTGCATCGGATGCTGTCTCCTGTATTCCTGTCGTCCAAAAAGTGACGCAACTCGTTGAGGACTATTATGCGCAATGATATGAATAAGACATGTCTTTGGATGGCAATGGCTGTCCTCGCGATTGGTTTTCTGAGTTCGTGCACAATCCAAGAGATTATGAGCGACGCGATAGAATCCAGGGCATACGGCGGATTGCAGAATGCACAGAAGTCGAAAGGCTCACATCCCAGTGCAAAACAACAGGCAAAAGAAGCCGAGAAACTGAAGCAGGAGGGCAAATGCCCCTCCTGCAAGGGCTTCGGTAAGACTCCCGACGGTCGCTACACCTGCACCGTCTGCAACGGTACGGGTAAGTATCAGGAAAAGACAAAATAGAGAATAATGAAGAAAGAATTTGTTTTAGCTGCATTCGTTATCGCAGCAGTGCCTGCAATGGCACAAAGCCAAGTACAGTATGCCGTTAACGGAACATACGCTGGAAACGGCAAGAGGGTCTATCTGATAGACGAGTTGACAGAAAAGAAGATCGACAGCGTGGTTGTTGCCGATGGTAAATTTGCTTTCTCAGGCACTGCCGACAAGGATGCCCTGATGGCTGTTAGGGCAAGGAGCAGTAGATGGACTACGCAGTTCTTCAACGACGGCACACCTGTGGTCATTAACCTCAACGACAGCACGCTGAAAGGCTCACAGCAGAACGAGCGGCTGACGAAGATTAACTATGAGATGGAGCAGCCCCGAAAGCGTTTTGCAGCCAAAACGGCCAATCTGACCGAGGCTGACATAGAGGCGCGTGCAGATGAACTCTCCGACGAGATTAACAAGATGATTACCGAACTGACTACCATGGCCAACAGGGCGTTTAATGAGGAGCGCAACTCGCTGATACCCGTCGCATTCGCCGGCTATTACTTCTTGGAGAATGGCGTGGAGGCATACGATGAGCTGGTAAAGCAGCAGGTAGCGTTTGCGGGCCATCCTTATCTGAAGAAGATGAGAGACGAAGTAGAAGAAGAAACAAAGCCGAAGGACGGTGAGAAGATGGTCTTCATCGGCCAGCAGTACACCGACCTGGAGATGGCCGACCCCGACGGCAAGATGCACAAGATCAGCGAACTGGTGGGCGAGGGCAAGTATGTGCTCGTTGACTTCTGGGCTTCGTGGTGCGGACCTTGCAAGGCTGAGATGCCTAATGTGCTGGAGGCCTACAACAGATTCCACGGCAAGGGCTTTGAAGTCATCGGCGTGTCGTTCGACCAGAAAAAGGAGGCTTGGGTCAAGGCCATCGGTCAGCTGAAGATGCCTTGGATGCAGATTTCCGACCTGAAAGGCTGGGAGTGTGCTGCTGCCCCCATCTATAAGATTAACGGCATCCCCGACAATATCCTCATCGACCCGCAGGGTAAGATCATCGACCGCGGCCTTCGCGGCAAGGCACTGCACACCAGACTGGAGAAACTTATAGGAGAATAATAGCACTAACTGAATTATTATGAATATCAAGCTACACACCCCCAAGAGTCTGAAGATGGGCAGCGGAATGGCTTCGATGAAGCAGTTCCTGCTGTCGCTCTTCGCCACCAGCGTATCCATTGCACTCACGTTTGGCACGGCAGCCATCATCGATTATAAAGCGAAGCAGAAGTCGAAGCGCGAAATCGTGATGATGGTGATGTACGATATGTACAACTCGTTGCAGTCGATACAAAAAGCAGACTCGACCATCCAGCAGGCGATGGATATGCAGTTGCAGATAGCCGAAGATACCAGCAAGTACGAAGCGCTGCGATACATGTTTGCACAACTGCTGCCGAGTGTAGAATATACCGAGACCACGGAGCGCATCTTCTCATCGAGCATCGAAACCATCAACACCGTGGGCAACGTGCTTTTCACCGAGAATGTGGCTGAGTTCTATCAGATGCGTAAGCTTTACAAGACATCGATCTGTGACTCCATAACCAATGACCTAGCCCGTAGCCATCCATTCAGTTCTTTAAAGAATACACTTAATTTCGAATACTCTTTCCATGCTGTTGTGAGCAGTGGCATGCTGAAAGATATGCAGCTTAAGTATGCTCAATGCAAGCAGATGATGGAAGTTACCGACGAGGATATTGACGCTTATCGTGAGCAACGCGAGCAGATAGACAAAAGCATGAGGGACGATGACGCTTCCGGCGACTCATTAATAAACAGATTCATAGAGATACAATCTGCTATTGAAGCAGCAAAGGAAAAACTGAAATAGGAATAACAATATGAGTAAGACCAAATTGTGGATGCTCGCCGTCATCCTGACAATCAGCGGGACAAGCTTGCTGACATCGTGCGGCAATGTAGATGAAAGTATTGTAACTCCGCAGACGAAGGAGTATTTCACGCTGTGGAACCAGTGTGAGGCGCTGACGGCCCTGCAGGACTACGTGAAGGATGTGACGAACCCGAACAGTCCTAACTTTATCAAGGCAGAGGACCGTATCGCCACGTTCGACATGGACGGTACGTTCGTTGGCGAGCTCTACCCGTCGTATTTCGAGTATAACATGCTGGAGTACCGTGCATTGGACGATGCTTCGTATCAGGCTCCGAAGGACGTGATGGAGACGGCACAGGAGATCCGCGACTTCGTGCGCAACGGTAAGAAACTGCCCGACCACTTCGACATGAAGCACGCCTACGCCGCCGCCAAGGCTTACAGCGGTATGACGCTCGCTGAGTTCGACGCCTACGTCAAGGCGTATGCCGCCAAGCCCGCCAACGGCTTCAGCGGCATGACCTACGGACAGAGTTTCTATAAGCCCATGCTCGAGGTGTTCGACTACCTGAAGGCCAACGGCTTTACCTACTATGTCGTCAGTGGCTCCGACCGCTTCATCTGCCGTGCACTGGTGGAAAGCATCGGCATCGAGCCTAACCGCGTCATCGGTATGGACGTGAAACTCATGTCCTCCAGTCAGGGCACGGAGGCTGGTGTCGATTATACCATGAGTCAGAAGGAAGACCTCGTGCGCACCGACGAGCTCATCATCAAGAACCTGAAGACGAACAAGGTACTGCAAATCTCGCAGGAGATAGGTAAGGTGCCCGTTCTTTCGTTCGGCAATAGTAGCGGCGACTGCGCCATGCACAACTATGCACTGAGCAATCAGCAATATAAGACGGCAGCGTTCATGCTAGTTGCCGACGATGATGCCCGCGACCATGCCGACCTGGCAGAGGGAGCCAAGCGTGAGGCAAAATGGCGCGACGCAGGATACCACGTCATCTCGATGAAGAATGACTTCAAGACCATCTACGGCGACGGCGTGGTCAAGACCGACTTCACTTTCCCCGTTGATACCCGTCCGCTCACCGAGTGGCAGGCCGGGCGCACGGTGAACCAAGCGGATATTGATGCTTTCGGTGGCATCGACAAGTGCTTCGCTGCTGAGCCGATTCCCGACGGCGTGTGGGCACGGATGCAGGGCAAAACCTTCAAGGAGAATCCCTACATCGGCCGCGACGACCTGCGCCATGTGCGGGCATTGCACTGGGACTACGATAATCAGATGCACATAGGCGAGATGGTGTGCAATGTGCTGATTGCCGATCGATTGGTCACCATCCTGCGCAAGTTGTTTGATGCGAAGTACCCCATCCAGCGGATGCTGCTGCCCGACGTGTATAATGCCGACGACGAGACGCAGATGCGCGACAACAATTCGTCGTGCTTCTGCTACCGTAACATCGCTGCCACCAACAACCTGTCGAAACATGCCCGTGGATTGGCCGTCGACATCAATACGCTCTACAACCCTTACATCAAGACTCTCGACGACGGCACGCTCCTCATCGAGCCCGCCACTGGCGAGCCTTACTGCGACCGCTCGTGGGACTTCCCCTACAAGATCACCCACGACGACCTCTGCTTCAAGCTCTTCACTGAGGCCGGCTTCGAGTGGGGCGGCGATTGGACCACCCGCAAGGACTACCAGCATTTTGAAATCGTCGAATGACATTCAACGGATTGACAATGAATTATCCGCCTCACTGCTTGGAAACGAGCAGTGAGTTTTTTTTGTATAGCAATTTAATAACAAAAAAAGAAGTCCCCGTCGGCGTGGATGCGACAGATTTTGAGGGGGTGAATGCGATTTGTCGCAATATCGGTCAGTTGTCACTACAAGTTGAATCGAAAAAGAAGAAAAAGCTTGGAAGCAGCGATTTTTCGTCCTAATTTTGCAGTGTCGAAAGATAAAAACGACAAGAAAATAAGTATTAACATATAAAAATAAAAAAGGTATGACAACAAAAAAGAATTTGGTTAAGATGATGTTCATGAACATCCTTACCGCAGGTACAATGTTTGCTTTCACAGCATGTTCTGATGACTCTTTCGAGAGTGAGGTTGCAAACAACAATAATGAGACCAACTTCGTAAGTGGCGGCAACAAGATCGAGAGTCCCCTCGCCCTGAAGTTTGAAGACTTTATCACTCCTAACGACGTGGAGATCCTGAACGACGACACCACGATGATTGCCGTGAGCAAGGCTTACGCCGACAAGATCAACATCCAGAACTTCGTGAACCACCCCTTGAGCATCTGGCAGAGCAAGAACGAACTCGGTTTCCTGCGCCGCGCTACAGCACAGCGCCAGGATGGCGACAAGTATATCCTCGAGGTAGTTCCCTCTGGTCTCGGTGAGATCATTCAGAGTGGCGACGTGAAGCTCAGCACAGCCCTCTACGTGAATCCCAGCAAGGCTGCTGCCACACGCTCTGGCGAAGGCGCTGAATACGGTGCACAGTATA